>Ga0209542_10001203_pt1 | contig 61502 bp, 94 predicted proteins | sample RifCSPhighO2_01_FD_184028 | JGI IMG/M metagenome (GOLD analysis project Ga0209542, IMG submission 184028) | Soil microbial communities from Rifle, Colorado - Rifle CSP2_plank highO2_0.1 (SPAdes) (version 2) | ecosystem: Environmental > Terrestrial > Deep subsurface > Rock core/Sediment ...
GTCCTTGCTGTTGTGAAAGGATGGAATTAATAGCTTATGTGAAGAAACCTCCTCCTAAAAATATGAATTTAATAACGAATTGGTAAGTCAGGTTAGTTATAGTTATGAGCGAAGCGAATTAACTTGTCCGGATTAAACCCAAATTGCTTGTAAACAGAAAACATTCCTTCGATTGATATATAAAAAACAGGCATTTTTACAATTTTACTTATTTCTTCTGTAGTTCTATTTCTTCTATTTTCACTATCTCTTGCAATAAATCCGTCATTTTCAGGCATGTCCACACCATATTCACAACCTCTTCCTTCACCATCTTCTCCAATAATACCTATTTTTGGTGTGTAACTTACAAAAAATGCCTTTTTAACTCCAGCTTCTTCATATAATAATTTTTTTGCTTGCTTTATATTTGTGCCTCTTACAATGCTATCATCAACAATTACTACTACTTTATTTTCTAATATATCTTTTGCGTTTGGTGTTAAATTTAAGTTTAATTTTATAGAATTATTTCTTTCTTCAGTATCGGGGCCTTGAAATGATCTTTCAGCTCTTATTTTATAAAATATTTCTTCAAACTGAATTCCAGTAGATCTTGAAAATCCTCTTGCAGCAGGTTCTGGGCATCTTGGCAAATAACTGACAAAGTCTATTTTCTCCCCTGGAAATGCTTGAATAAATTCTATTCCTAATTGTTCTCCTAAGGCATCTCTTATGCTATTTATGCTTATTCCCCTTAATGTAGATTCGTGATGTGCCAGATAATTAAATTCAAAGAAACAAAGTTTTGGTTTTGGTTCAAGAAGATTAGTTATTTTAAAATCTCCATTAATGTCAAAGTAATAAATGCTTCCTGGCCGCATTTCTTTTATTAACCTGCCTCCATTTTCAATAAATGCCCTGTCTTCAGAAGCAGCTTGGTGTTTTCCATCTTTCCACCCAATTGATCCTGGTTTTATTCCGGTTCTGTCTCTCATAGATATTACTTCTTTTCTTCTTTTATCAGCTATTGCAAGAGAAAAAGATCCTGGAATATTTTTCATTAATTCTTTTTCACCATATTTTGCGTAAAAATGCAATAGAGCTTCGCTATCACAGTTTGTCTTTAATTGACTTTTATCTATTCCTGCAAAATATTTTTCATTTACCTGGCCATTATGCACTATGGCCATTTCACAGTCAGTTATTAATATATGCCCATGTTTTTCATTAATTTTACCACCTATTACATGTGGGTGAGCATCCATTATAGAGTCTTTTTTCCTTTTGTTGGATATCTTACATGTCCTATGAAAAAATGGTAGTGATTTGATCCAGAAAATATTTTGTGCATATCTCCAATATCAAAACTTGTAACAGGACCAGACCATTTTACTACATCTATTCTATCCTCACTCATAGCTGCTATTCCTGCAAATCCTCTCCCTCTATGTTGCACCGATTTAAGCATAGAATAAACATCATGCAGAGTATACCCAACACAAAATCCGCATTTATCATCTAAAGTTTCACCCATTTTTGCTATAACTAAAATTTATTTTTTGATTTAAAAAGATTTGTATAGTAAAGAGATTATTTTTTAAGGAACTAGATTTTTAGTAAATATTATTTATAACGGACTTTATTCTTCATAATAATCAATATCTTCTATTTTTTGAACTTTTTAATTCTTTTAAGTATTCTTCTTTCATTTTCCTAATAAAACTTTTTTCAATAAAGAAATAATTAAATATAATGGCAAGAATTTCAATACCAAGTACAAATTCTAATATTGGCAGATCTTTACTTGTTAATGGCTGATCTGTTAAAAATAAAAATCCATAGATTGTGAATATTATTACAAATGCCATTCCAACATATAAAATTTTATTTAATAATATATAATGTGCTATTTTAATTTCTTTATATAGAAGTTTTCTTTCACTTATCTTTTTACTTAGATTATTTTTATCTAAAATCGCACTATAAATAAGAAATATAAGAGAGATTATTACTAATGTTCCACTGATAATCCTAGATTCTTCATGCTTTATACCAACAACAATAGCCATAATTGCTAAATATATTAAAGTATAAGAGATTGCTTTAATCCATGCTAATTTACTTATCTTAAGTTCTTTGTTTTTCATAATCATTATTGTTTTATTTTATTTATAAAATTCACTCTTCCTCAACCCAGGAATAGCCTTTTTCTTCTAAATGGTCAACAATTTCTTTCTTTCCTTCCAAAACAACCTTTCCTTTCATTATTATTGAAATTTTATCAGGCTTGATAAATTCAAGAATTCTTTTATAATGAGTAATTATAAGTATTGTCATGTCTGGATTGTCTTGTTTTAAAGCGTTAATTCCATCTGCAACGCTTTTTAATGCATCAATATCCAGTCCAGAGTCTGTTTCATCAAGAATTGCCAGTTTAGGATTTAGGATTGACATTTGAAGTATTTCTGATTTCTTTTTTTCACCGCCTGAAAAGCCTTTATTCAAATACCTGGTTGAAAAATTTTCAGGCATTCTTAGTAATTTCAACTTTCTATCAAGCAGTTCTTTAAAATGTATAACTGAAATGGTTTCATCTTTAAGATCTTTGTAAGCTGTTCTTAGAAAATTGCTTATTGTAACCCCTTCTACTTCAGTCGGATACTGAAATGACATAAAAATGCCCAATCTTGCTCTTTCATCAGGCGATAAATCAAGAATATTTTTGCCATTGAATAAAATTTCTCCTTCAGTTACCAGGTATTGCGGGTTTCCCATTAAAACATTTGCCAGAGTGCTTTTTCCGCTTCCGTTAGGGCCCATTAAAGCAGTTATCGTCCCCAATTCTAACTCTAGGTTAAGCCCTTTTATTATTTTTGTTTCTTCTTCATCTTTAATTGAAACATGAAGGTTTTTTATTTCTAAAATATTGTTTGTCATTTTAATTTTCTTAAGCTATTTTACTTTCTAAATAAGGTTTATTTATGTTATTGTCTGGGTATATTGCTCTTAATAAATTGATAATTCTTGGTTCAACTGATTTTCTTACTTGATGAGCTGATTCAACATAATCTGCATCAACATCAAGCAATTCTGTTATTTCCTTTGGATTAAATCCCAACTCTTCAGCTTGGTATATTTGGCTTAAAAAATCATATGTTAGGCATGTGCCATTTTTTGTAAACCCTAGATTATGCCTTTTTGGTTTATTTCTTTTAATTTTTCTCCAATGATAATTTATTAGATATCCATGTATTCCTAAAAAATAACCTACTCCTTCTGCATTTATATCTAGATCAAAAGCTTTGTTAATAGCTTCTTTCTTTTCTTGGTTAACTCTGAATTCTATCTTTTTTTTATCATAAAGTGGTTCTAGACCAACTCTTTTAAGTATTCTGCTAACTCCCATTGGTTTAAAACCATATTTTTCTCCCATATCTCTTAGTGATGAAAGTTCTCCACTATTTTTTGCATCTTCATATTTTTTAAATATTCCAACAAGGCGATCTAAAGCGATACTTTTTTTATATATTCTTTCCCTCGCAAAATCATACTCCAAAGCTTTTCTATATGCCCATCCAAGTTCTTTTTCAGCTCTTTCCAGAGTAATCTGTCTTAGAACTTCAACAAAATTTATTCTTGCATTCTGGAGTTCTTCTTTTTTTCTTTGCCTTTCTTCCCTGTATTTTGACCTTAATCCCATTTTATTTAAAATTACCATTATACGTTGTTTTGTAATTGGATTTTGGGGATTTAATTCTCTAGCAATCCCTTCCAGGCTTAATGCACTATCCCATAGTTGATAGATTACTTCTTGTCTTGATGAATAATTTGTTGATGTTAACATCTTATTTCAAAGCCCCTTTCAAAGCATCTAAGCATAATAAAGCGCATCTAAGCCTTACAGATGAAATAGGTATTTGAAGCATATTAAGTATTTTATCTTTGTCAATAGTTTCTATCTCTTTAAGAGTTTTTCCCTTTATTTCATCTGTTAATAAAGAAGCTGATGCCATGCTTATTGCACATCCGCTTCCTTGAAATTTAATATTTTCTATTTTATTGTCTTTATTATTAATTATAAGCTTAATTGTTATGTCATCCCCGCATAAAGCATTGAATTCCCTGTGTGAATGGGTTGCTTGATTTAAAGACCCGAAGTTATGGGGGTATTTGTATAAATCTAATATGTTTTCTCGGTACATTAATAAAGACAACCCATGATTTTCTTTATCAAACTTTCCTTTTTCATCTTTTGCTTGATTTTCCATTTTAGTTATCTATTAAACAACACTATTTTATGCAATATATCATGATCATTTACTAATTCAAATTCAGAGCGAGTTAAGGAAGTCATTAATTTTAATCTTTCTCTTGCTAATTTTAAATTATCCATATTTGATATCCATGTACAAACTGCTGTTTTAGGGACATTCCCCCAATACGGCCGTCCATTTTCTGTAGGCTTTCCTGCTGATCTCCAATTTAACTGCCAATATTGCTCTGCTCCGCCTCTACCTGATTCATCTAAAAAAACTAATGTTGCTAATTCTGCAACTCTTTCTACATGTCTTTGTTCTCTTTCACTAAACTCTTTATAAGTCTTTGTATAAAATTCCGGCTGTCTTAAAACGTGAAGATAATGGGCTGTTTCATGAGGGGTTAATAATTCTACCCCTACATTTTTATCTAATGGTTCCTCCATAAATTTTCTATTTATTTTTATTCGCCAATTATTTTGACTTTCTTGAGTGTAAATTAACCCTTCCTCTTTTATATCTCCAAAATTAATAGGTATATTGCTTGGTCTTTCTTTTAATCCAAAATATATATACATTACATCTATAAATTCAGAATGCCTTTGCCATAATAAATTTTCTAATCTAAGTTGTTTTATTGCTTCTAATTCTTCTACTATAGAATTTTTTTCTAAAATTGTCATTTTATTTATTAAAAACCTCCTGAATTTTTATTAAAGCATCACATAACTTATCAATGTCTTCTTTTGTGTTGTAAATGCCAAAAGATATTCTTGCAGTGCCCGTTATATTTAAGGCTGACATTAAAGGCATGCAGCAATGATGACCGGCTCTAATTGCTATGTTATAATCATTTAGCAAAGAGGCTAAATCATGCGAGTGAATACCTTTCAGGTTAAATGAGATAATGCTTGAAGTGTTATCTGTATTTGAAGAATGATAAATGTCTATATTTTTTATTGTTTTTAATTTAGTTAATGCATACTTTTTAAGTTGTTTTTCATGATCTTGAATTTTACTTAATCCAATACGATTTATGAATCTTATTGCTTCTCCTAGTGCAATAACACTTGCAATATTCTGAGTTCCTGCTTCAAACCTATTTGGAACGGGTTGAAATTCTGAAGCTTCTAATGTAACGGATTTTATCATATCTCCTCCGAAATGAAACGGCCTTAATTTATCTAAAACTTCTTTTTTCCCATATAAAATACCTATTCCCATTGGCCCGTATAATTTATGCCCTGAAAATGCTAGAAAATCACAATCTAGCTCTTTAACATCAATCTTTATATGAGGAACTGACTGAGCTGCATCAACTATTGTTATTACATCAGGGTTTTTTTGTTTTGCAAGATTTATTAGTTCTTTTGCATTGTTTATTGTTCCTAAGGCATTTGATGTATGAGTTATAGAAAGAATTGCTGTTTTATCTGTTATAATTTCCCTTGCCTTATTATGGTCTAATTCAAAATTATCTGTTATTGGTATAAACTTTAATTTGTAACCAAAATGCTTTGCTAGTTGTTGCCATGGAACAAGGTTTGAATGGTGTTCCATTTCGCTTAAAACTATTTCATTTTTTCCTTTTCCTTTTTCAGTCCAGGTTAAAGAATCAATTGTGTAAACTAGCATGTTTATAGCATGAGTTGTTCCACTTGTGAAGATAATTTCATTTTCATCAGCATTAATGAAATCAGCAATTATTTTTCTGGCTTCTTCGTATTTCTTAGTTGCTTCAATGCTTAAGCCATATAATCCCCTATGAATATTAGCATTTTCCTTTTCATAAAAACTAGTTATGGCATCTATAACTTGCTTTGGCTTTTGAGTTGTTGCAGCGCTGTCTAAGTAGACTAGTTCTGGATTATTTTCAAAAATTGGGAAGTGTTGTTTCATTTTAGGTTTATTACAATAAGAAAGCTTATTAAATATATATAAAGTTAACTATTGTTAAGTTTATATAATACTAACTATTATTTCTTTTGTTTTAGAAATAATTTCCTTTGCAAGCTCAAAAAGCTCTTTGTAAATATCGTCTTCTATTGAAAGGCTTGTTCCATATTGATATTGCTCTCTTATTTCAATGCTTGTTCTTTCTTCTTGTTTAACTTCTAGAGAGGCAATTTTATTAACAATTTCTTTCTCTAAATCTATTTTTTTGCCTTCAATTAAGCTGTGGATTAGTGCAAATGTACATTCTTGGTTTCTTGATTCATAACCAAATTTAACAGCAATTGCAAGAAGGCAGTGATACATTGAATAAAAAATAGTGCTGGCAGATATATCGGAAAAATCCTTTTTTAGGTAGTCAGTTGCTTTAAGATAATGTTCTGCTTTTTTAATATGTTCTTTTGCTTTCTCTAAATCTGGCTGAATTTCAATAAGCCCTCTATGATTTCCTTCTTCATTTAACTCTTTTTCAGCTTTTTTCAAACACCAATCCACTTTGTTTTTTACATGACTCATTTTTCAATTAGATTTATGAATTTTTCTTCACCAAAAACAACAATTCCCTTTATAGCATTTAGTATCACTTTATTTCTCTTTTTTATATTATCTTTAAGATCCTTTTCTGTCTGGTAAATGGGGTGCAGTTTTTTATTATTTAGCAAATTAATTTCCCCTATTTCTTTTTTAAGTTTTTGGAATTTAATATTGTTTGTGATTATGAGAATATCTATATCTCTCGCTTCTTCATGTTTTTTTATTACAGAACCGAATAAAACTATTGCATCTGCATTTTTAATTTTTCTAGCTTCCTGAACCCACCGCTTTACATATGGATGTTCTTGTTCAGATTCTCTTTTTAACAGAAATTTAAGATATTGAATTAAATAGTCATTATTTGTATTTAACCTGAAAAATGATGCTTTTCCCAGCTTTCTTAATATTAGTATTTGTTCTTTCTCAAGCCTTTTAGCGATTTTTAAAGCTCCCATAGAGCTAATTCCTATATGTTTGGCTATGCTATTTGAATTATATTCAGTTTCAGGATTTTTTAATATGTTCAAGACAAAGAGCATTTCATTTTTTGTTATGTCTTTCATTTTCTTTTTAGTCTAAGAGGCTATATAAATTTAAGGTTTATATATTTAAACTTATGGTTTATATAGTATTTAAAGGTTTCTTTTGACGTAAGTGATATTAGTTTAGCATAGATAATTCTAAAAATGTTAAAATCAATCTATCAAACCAAATTTTTTAACCTTGACCTAATTGCACTAGGCTGCCGCATTAGAATTTGTGCAATTTCAGAAATAGTTTTATTTTCCGAGTTTAATATCTTTAATCTTCTGTCATCTTCTTGTTTCCAAGGTTCATAAGCATTGGCATAATTTTCTTTTATTTTCTTTAATCTTTTATGATAATCGGTTTCTAAATCCTCTTTTTTATTAGAATCTAATAAATCAGGGTTATTATCTTCCCTTATTTCTTTCAAATAATTTTTAATTGCCCCTAAAAATAAATCTCCAAAATCTTTTAATTTTTGCTGCCCAACTCCTTTAATATTTAAGAATTCTTCATTATTACTCGGAAGATAGCTAGCCATTTCTCTTAATGAAACATCTCCGAATATTATAAATGGCGGAACATTTCTTTGAGCAGCAATTTGTCTTCTTAAAATCCTTAATTTCTCAAATAAATCACGATCATATACTCTAAGTTTTCCTGTTTCTTTGGGAATTAATGTTTTTTGTTCTATTATCTCAGGTTTTGATAAGCCCATACACGAATCACAAGCTCCACAATTAGCTTCTAAAAAATCTTCTCCAAAATATTTCAGTATCTGCTTTCTTCTACAAGATCTGTCTTCGCAATAATTCATTACTTGACTTAATTTATCCCTTGCATTATTTTTAGTAATTTCATCTTCTATTTTATCAATAAAGAATTCATGTTTTCTTTTATCTCCTCTTGAATAAAAGAGTATGCAATCGCTTGAAAGTCCATCTCTTCCAGCTCTTCCTATTTCCTGATAATAACCCTCAAGTGTTTTTGGAAAAGTATGGTGAATAATTAATCTAACATTTGGCTTATTAATACCCATTCCAAAAGCAATCGTTGCTACAATGATATTAACTTTATCTTGGATAAATAAATCTTGATTATTTTTTTTGGTTTCATTATTAAGCCCTGCATGATATGGAAGAGCATTAAATCCATACTCTCTTAATTTTTCTGCAATATTTTCTGAATCTTTACGAGAAAAACAATATATAATTACAGATTCATCTTTGTATTCTCTTAACATGGTTATAATTCGTTCAATAGTTTTCTTTTTTTCTATAACCATTAAATTTAGATTCTCTCTATTAAAACTTGAGATGAATGTTTTAGGCTCTCTTAGAGATAATTGTTTTAATATATCAATTCTTACTTTTTTTGTGGCTGTTGCAGTTAAAGCTATAATTGGAGCATCTGGGAAAAGAATTCTTAGGGATTTTAAATTCCTATATTCTGGCCGAAAATCATGCCCCCATTCAGAAATACAATGGGCTTCATCTATGGCAATTAAACTCACTTGCAATGTGCTCAAAAATATTTTAAACTCCTCTAAAGCTAATCTTTCAGGAGCAATATAAAGAAGCTTTATTTCTTTTTTTTGAATTTTATCCTGGATTACATTAATCTCCTCAGGAAAAAGTGTTGAGTTAATGTATTCTGCATTAATACCATTCGCCTTTAAACTATCTACTTGGTCTTTCATTAAGGAGATAAGGGGAGAAATAACTATTGTAAGCCCTTCTAACTTTAATGTGGGAAGTTGGTAACAAATAGACTTTCCGCCCCCTGTTGGCATAATTACAAGTGAATCTTTCTTTTTTAAAACATGGTCTATAATGTCTAATTGCATAGGTCTGAATTCATTATAGCCAAAATATTTTTTTAGTAACTCAATCATATTTATTAGTTAAATACTCTCTTTAAATTTATTTTCCTTCCCATCGCTTCCCTGCTCCTAAGCATTCCAGAAATTTTATGCTAATTTTCATAAAAGATAAGAGATAATTAGTTTAAATAATTAGGTTTTAAGCAAAAATTAGCTTAACTATTTATCTACTTTTAGTGATTCACATCAACTTTGTTAAGTTTATTTTAGAAGGTTAATCTTGATAGTTAAAGTATATAAACGGTATTTCTTTTTTAATTCTAGAGGTAGTTTATATGTTAAAGTATATGTTTCTTGATGAAAGTGGAGATCTTGGTTTTGGTGTTAAATCATCAAGGTTTTTTACAGTTACTTTGTTAGTTTGTGAAATTCATGAAGAACAAGAACTTCAAAGAATAATAAAAAAGATAAGGCAGAGAATTTTGAAGAAAAAACTTAAACAAGCAACAGAGATTAAATGGAATAATTCCAGCGAAGAAATAAAACAAAGAATATTCCAAAGATTAGAAAAGATTAATTTCGAAGTATTTACAATTATATTAGACAAGTCAAAAGTTTATGATTATCTTAAGGAAAAGAAACATAAGCTGTATAATTATTTATCTAAATTAATTATTGCTGAATGTTCAATTGATGGTAAATTTGAGCTTATTGTTGATAGATCTAAAGGCAAAAGATCTTTGAGAGACGATTTTAATAATTATATAAGGGAGAATTTGAAAGAAGAATGCCAGAATCTTTCTATAACCCATGAAGATTCAAAATCAAGTGGTTCTTTGCAAGTTTTGGATTTTATTTCAGGGGCAATTTTTAATAAATATGAATTTAATAATCTAGATTATTACAATATGATTAGAAATAAAATAACAACAGAGAAGGAGTTTCCATAGGGATAATAATCAATAGATATCTGGCCCCTAGAGATTAAGACAAAGGTGTACCATCCGGCACACAACCTCTCTAGGACTTACCCAGATATTATATACACGCACACACACAATTTAAATCTTTCGGTCATTTTTGATGGGTTTTTGATAGGAAACGATAATTCTAAAAATGTTAAAATCATAGATATTTATGGAAGAAGATAAAGAGCTGGTTGATGAGTTTGAAAAACTGACAAGATCTAAAAGAGAATTAGATGAGAAATTGGAGTTTATAAGAAGCAAGATTATATCCATTGCAAAGCTGAAAAATACTGATATTCTTTTTGGAACTAATAAAAAATGCTCAATAAAAGAGTTTAGCAAGGTTATTTATCCTGAAGATAAAACTCTTCTAATTGAATTAATAAAAAAGAAAGGCCTATATGAATAATTTTCTTCAATTAATTATTTTAAGCTAGGCCCAAGAATACTAAAAAGTGAAGTTGATCCGGAAATAATAGGCCTTGTGAATATAGGAAAAGATTATAGATTGTCTTTGATTGATAGGGGGATTTGAAATGGAGTTTAAAGGATATATAATAAGAATTGTTTACTAAACAATCAAGAAACGGGAACATTAGATAATTCTAAAAATTCTTCAACATTCCTACCATATTTATTACATACTTCTTCTACTGCTAACTCAATATGTTCCTGACTAGGAAATTCTTTTTGTAAAACTATAGAATTAATTTCTCTACCCATTAAATAATCTTGTAAACTTCTAGGTCCAAAGTATTTAACATTATATCCTTGATTATTAAGATTTTGAACTGCTTCAATTTCTCTTTTGAAATAATTCTCTGAAGGAATTTCTCCGAAAAATGCTTCAACAAGATTGTTCTCACAAATTACCTCATTATCAACAGATATTTCCATCCTAAAACCATTTAAATGTAATTCAACAATTCTTCCTTTAAGAGATTCTCCTCTTTTCTTGTCCCAAAAATCAACAAACCAATTTAATTGAGAACCAATATCTTTAGTTACTCTTTTCATAAACTAAGAAGGATAAATGATTATTTAAATATTTCTTTACTAACTTCTTATTTAACTCACAGAATTTTCTATTTCCATTTGAATTAAACGATTAAGCTCAACAGCATATTCTAAAGGAAGCTCTTTTACAATAGGCTCGATGAAACCAGATACAATCATGTTTGTGGCTTCTTCTTCAGACAAGCCACGAGACATAAGATAGAATAATTGGTCTTCTCCCACTTTTCCAACAGTAGCTTCATGGCTGACTTTGACATCATTTTCATTAACTTCCATTGTAGGGCATGTTAGTGCCTTGCTTTCATTGTCTAACATTAAACCATCACATCTAACACTTGATTTTGAGTTTATGCATCCTTTTTTTATATTTATTAATCCTCTATACGAACTCACTCCTCCATTCTTGCTTATTCCCTTGCTTATAATTGTTGAACTTGTATTAGGGGCAAGATGATAAACCTTACATCCAGTATCTTGGTATTGATCCTTGCCTGCATAAGCAATTCCAATATAATCTGATTTTGAATTCTTGCCGATTAACATGCTGCACGGGTAGAGCATAGTTATGCGGCTGCCTAAATTGCCGTTTACCCATTCCATTATTGCATTCTCATGAACCATTGCTCTTTTTGTATTAAGATTATAAGTATTTTTTGACCAGTTTTCAATGCTTGAATATCTTGCTCTTGCATTTTTTAAGACATGAACTTCAACGCAGCCTGCATGAAGGGAATTTTCAGTATATTGCGGAGCTGAGCAGCCTTCAATATAGTGAACTTCTGCTCCTTCATCAACAATTATCAAAGTATGCTCAAACTGACCGCCTTTTTTTGCATTCATTCTGAAATATGCTTGCAAAGGAATATCTACTTTGACATTTTTTGGAATGTAAATAAAAGTTCCTCCTGACCAAACAGCGGCATGCAAAGCAGAGAATTTATGCAAGTTTATAGGAACGCATGTTGTCATGAAATATTTTTTGACAAGTTCTGGATATTTTTGAACAGCTTCATCCATATCCAAAAATACAACCCCCTTGTCTTCTAAGTCTTTTTTTAGGTTATGATAGACTATTTCTGAATTATGTACTATTAATCCATCTGCAATAAAGTTATGATACCCCTCTATTTCTATATCATAAACATTCTCTACTCCTATAGGTTTAATATCTTCTATTTTTGCAAACCCAAAATAGTCATTTGTATGTTTCCTAAAGGTAGTGTTCTCAGCACTAGAAAATGAATGGTAATAACCTTTGGCATTCAATCTTAAAGATTTAGGTGCATACCTACTTTTAATCATTCTTAAATTGCCACTAATATCTGTTTGATAAGAAAACATTATTCTTTCTTTATTAAATGGATGTTTTGATTTAATTAAATGGATGTTTGAAGGATGTAATTCACAATATATCACTAAACATTTTAAATCTTCTATTAATTGTTTATTTGGCGATCTAAATATTAAAATATTACTTTTTCTTTTATCTGTTGGGTATCCATCAGAGTCAACATATCCTGCTAGAAAATTAAGTTGTTGTTCTCTTGTAATATTAAAAACCCAATTTGGAACTCTCTTTTGATGAGCATTTCCCTTTAAACCATTTATTTCAATGAAGTCTGCTATTATTGTTGAATTTATGCTTAATCTATCTTTTTCTTCACTTTTTATATTATAATCAAAAATTTCTTTAACTACTTTCTTTAGTTCTTCTCTTAATTCTTTTTGAGTTTCTGGAATCGCGAACTGAACTCTTTTTTTATCTTTTCCTTTTGTTTTATGTATATATCCATCGCCAAGATATAATCCCAAAAACCACATTAAATCATCATTAGTTTCGGTTGGCAGTTTTACTTGGTTATACCTATTTGAAATATCTAATTTATATATAGAATTAAATTGATTTCTTCCAATTACTTCTTTTTTTATTTCTGGGTGAATTAAAGAATATGATTTTCCTTCATATGGTAATTTTTTTGCTATTGCAACTAAATCTCCAATTTTTAATTCTTTTAAAAATTTCCATTCCCTCTTATATTTACCTCTTTTTTTTTCATCTTTTTTGTAATGAGATAATACAAGAAATGGATGGTTTTCTGTAACTTTTATTCTCTTATTGTCTACAATTACTTCATAGACTTGCTTTTCTCCATTATTTTTTACTTTTAATACTTTGGCTTTTTTTATTTTATTTTCATTTTCATCAAATGCAAATACTATATCTCCTCCTATTATATCTTTTATTTTCACAGGGCCTTTGAAATTTGTAAATATTATAGTGTTTTCTGACAGACATTCATATTGTGCCCCAACTCCCCCTAGGGCTTCCCTTTCAGCTTTTGGAATTCCTAATCTTTCATATGTTTTTCTTATATCCTCAGGAACATCGCTCCAAGACCTTGAATTTTTTCTAGCATTTGGTTTCATGAAATAAATAATGCTGTTTAAATCTAAATCATTTAAATCAGGTCCCCATGTGGGTACTGGCTTTTCAAGAAAAAATCTTAATCCTATCAATCTTTTATTCAGCATCCATTCCGGTTCATTCTTGTCTTTTGAGATTTGCCTGACTAATTCTTCGCTAACTCCGGGCTGGGCTTTGAAATTAAGATTTTCTTCATTATAATGGTCATAATTATCTCTGTTAATATCAATATTTTGATCCTTTTGTTGTTCTTGGATTACTTTTAATTCAGACATAGAAACTTAACTATTGTTAAGTATATAAAGTTTTTCATTTATTTTTAATAAGAAAGGTTTAAAAACTTTGATTTTATGAGATTTAATTTCAAAATAAAAATTTAATGATTTAAATAAAATTAAAGGAAAAGACAATATGATACAAAGACAAGAATATGCTGAAGTTCCGGTTTATATGGGACAAGCTTCTGCAAGTCTGGATAAAGGAAGATTTTTAATGCCTGAAAAATACAGAAAGGTATATGAAGAAAGAAACGGCAAAGGACAGCATTTTTATTTAGGAATATTAGCTCATACTGATAATGATAATGGATTTGATTATTTTGTGATTCATGATAGATTATCTTTTTCTTCACAATATACTAAATTGGAACATAATCCTTCTCTTGTTGGAGTTACACTCGATGAAGTTGATAGGTTTTTAATTCCAGCAAATATAAGAGAAAGTCTTGGACTTGAAAATGATATAAAACTTATTGGTCCTGGAACAGGAACACTTGAAATCTGGAATCCGGAAACTTTTGCTTCTTATTTGGAAGAGCAGAGTAAAAAAAATGATGAGCATAAAGAATTTTTTGCAAGTCTTTACTAATAGTCCTATATTTTAATCATACTTCTCGCTGAATATATTTTTCATTTCAATGTCATTATTAACTAAAATTGCCCTTACAGAATCAACCATTTCTTTCAAGCCGCAGAGGTAATAATGGGCTTCCTTGTTAATGTTGTTTTTAACTAATTGCTGAACTCTTCCAATTTCATTATTTTCTGTATTATTTATTGGCTCACTTAGTATGCTATAATATTTGAAATTTTTATATTTTTTTTCTAATTCTTTAAATTCATCATTATATAAAATTCTTTCCTCCTCTTTATACCCGGTTAGGAGAGTTACTTTTGCTTGATGCCCATATTCAAGGATATATGGAATCATGCTTCTAAACGGTGCTATTCCAACCCCGTGTGAAATGAAAATTAGATTTTTATTTTTTGATTCGTCACTTATTTTGAAAAATCCTAGAGGCCCTAAAAAATTAATTTTATCGTTAGCTTTAAACTTGTCAATTATAGGAGAAGCTAGACCATTTTCAAGAATTTTTATGCATAGTTCTGCGTATCCTTCATTGGCTTTTTCTGGGATTGATGCTAATGAATAGGGTCTTCTAATTTTTTCATTTTCTTTTTCCAATATCATTGATATATACTGCCCGGGGATAAAATTAAAATCTTTTGGGATAGAAATTTTCAGATGCTTTACACTATTGCTTAGCTGCTTTATTTCTAATATTTCTGATGTAAATTTTAATGGGGACATGTTAGTTTAATTTCCCTTCACTTTTTATTTTTTGATAGATAAATTCAAAAAACTGATAAGTTTTATCTAAAAGGTCTACTGCAGGACTTGAAAGATTTATTTGTGTTCCAGGATTATATAAACTATCACAATATCTTAGAACTAAGACCTGTTTTACTATTTTATTATCTATTGATATTTTTAATGTTTTTATTATTGCAGGAATTCCTCTAAAACTTAAGTTGCATCCTTTTAATTCACCTATTGTCATTTTTTCTAAGTCTTTGTAGGATATGGGACTTCTGTCTCTGACTACTAGTATTCCCTTTGGATCTTCTTCAAGTATTTTTTTTAAGTTCATATTATACCGGCTTGATTTAAATATTTAAAAAGATATTCATAAGCCTTAAATACTTAACTATCTTAAACTTTTTTGTCTAAAATGCTGAAATTAATGCCCCAGGAGCTTGAAGTTTGGTACCTTCTTCCTTCATTAAGGAAAGAACTTGCGAAGTTATTTATTAAGGATTATGCCTTGAGTCAGAGAGAAGTTTCTGAAATTCTTGGAATAACTGAAAGCGCTGTTTCCCAGTATTTAAAATCTAAAAGAGCTAAGAAAATGAAGTTTTCAAGCATGGAAATGGGAGAAATAAAGAAGACAGCTGGCAAAATTGTTCATGATAAGAAAAATTCCAGAATATACCTTTATGATTTGTCTAAGAAGTTGAGGGGGAGTGAGTGTATGTGTATAGTTCACAGAAAACATGATAAAACCCTGCCTGAAGATTGCAGAATGTGCAGGGAGAGATGATTTTAGTATATAATATTAAGATATTTAATTATTAATGGATAAATGGTTAGTAGCTTACTCATTAAAATTAGGTAAGAATATGGTATGATATCAAGAAAGTTCTGAAAATACTGCAATAACTTTACATGATTTATTGGCTTGATATGTTAATCTTTATAATTTAAATGATTTTAACTTGGTTTTATGAAATATTTTACTTTTTTATTTATAAATTGGGTTTTTATTTAATTTTATTGCTGCTTGATTATTTTAAAATATATCTTTAAGTGAATAAGTGTTTAAAAGTCCAGTTTTAATCATCTATTTATGCCAACTGAAAAATATGTGTCAATAGATGAACTTCCAGAGCATCTTATTACAGCTCTTTCAAAATATGTTTCTAGTGTTGATGATGATGTTTTTGTTTTAAGAAATCTGCCTCCTGAGTTAAAGGGAGGATTATTAGCCAGGTATTCTCGTGCACCTACTGGATTAAGACTTACACTTGTCAATGAATTTCTTGATGAAAATGGAGAGCCTATTGCTGCTAAAGGCACGGAGCTATTAGAGAGGGTTCTTGTTGGTTTTGGTGATGATTCTGTTGGTGAGTTAGAGGGAGCGCATGTTGGCTTGGAAAATGTTTCACAGTTATTTACTAAAGATATTGAGGATAGAAGAATTGGCGGGTCTCCAATAGAACAATCAACAAGATATGTAAAATATGATCAAAAGGATTCAAAAGGAAGATGGAGATATATACGCCCTGTTGAAATTATTGAATCTGGTTTGCTAGAAAAATTTGAAAGTGTAACTGATAGAGCTTTTGAAGTTTATAGTGAAGGAATAAAAAGATTGAGCGATTATTTTAAAATTCAGTTTCCTAGAGATCAATTTAAGATTTCTGTTGAGAGAAATGGAAGTGTTGTTAAACTTGGGGAAGAAGATTTAAATGATAATGAAAAAAAAGCATTTGGAAATGCATATAATTTCACTGTAAGATGCGCAGCGCTTGATGTGGGGAGATGTGTTCTGCCGTCTTCAACATTAACCCAAATCGGATTATTTGGCAATGGAAGATTTTTTACTAATATAATAACTTTTCTTAAAAGCACTGAATTAGCAGAATCTAATAAAAAAGGAGTTGAACTTGAGCAGGCGTTAAGAACAGAGATACCGACTTTTATTAGGAGAAATAAAATTGACCCAAGAATTAAAGAAATTAATTCAAAAATGCGTAACCTATCTGGAAGATTATTTTCTGGAGTTGTTCCTGATGATAATCATGTTACTTTAGTTCCGAGATCAGAGTATATTGATGAAGTTGTTTCTTCAATTTTATTTTCTTATACTAATGTTTCCTTGCAACAAATTTTACTTGAAGTTACAAAAATGCCTTTGCAGAATAAATTAAAAATTTTTGATACTTACAAAGGAATTAGAAAAGAAAGAAGAGATAGAACTGGGAGAGGTTTAGAAGCAGGTTATCCAATTGTTTTTGATTTAGTTGGAGGATTTGCAGAGTATAGAGATTTAGAAAGACATAGAATGCTAACACAGCAAAGACAGAGATTGTCTCCTGATTTTAGATTTATTATCCCTTCAGAAATTATAGAAGTTGGCTTGGAAAATGCTGTTGTTGATATTGAAGGAAGAATGTCTGATTTATACAATGATTTAAGGTATGCTGGATTAAATGAAGCTTCACAATATGCGACTTTATTTAATCATAAGATGAGATTTATGCTAGGAATGAATTTAAGAGAGTTTCAACATCTTTCAGAATTAAGAACAACACCTGCAGGACATTTTAGCTATAAGGAAATGGTTCAGGAAATGACAAGGCAATTAAAAGAAAGAGAACCTTGGAGTGAGAGATTTTATGAATTTGTGGATTATTCTGATTCCAGCAATAAGATATCCAGAGCTAATGAACAATCAAGAATTGCCGGAAAGAGTTTGCAGCAAAGATTGGATATGAGTGGAGATTTAGATTAATTCGGCATGATTGCTTTGCTGTAATAATAATCTTTAAATATGCTTTTTTAATATTTTATAATGAATAAAAATTATGAATTTCATGGACCTGCTTTAGAAGGAGATTATATAATTGGATTATTTGTTACTAAATCTTTTGAAGATACGGATAGAAAAAGAATATTAGAATATTATCATAGGATGAATTTTGAATTAGCCCATACATCTGAAGCTAATGGCAGCCAAGTTTTAATTCTTAAATTTTCTCCAGATATTGTAATTAGAGATGATATTCTTGGAAGACCAATTGAATTTATGGGAGATTTAACAGGCGCTGCAATTAATGCTCTTGCTGAATATTTTGGTTTTGATGTAAGACCTGCTGTTTATTTTAAGGGAAAAACTCTTGATGAAGTTGCACAAGAAGTTGCTGCAATGGATGCTTAAGCTTTATTTATTTTTCAATTTCCCATAATTACTTTGCTGCAATAATCTTCTGCAGTAAATTCTTTATTTTGTTCTATTAACTGGAAGAATTTTGGAAAATTAATCCAGGATTTCTTTTTTAGGGATTTTTTAATTAGTAAAACAACACGTGATGGAATATGCTCACGCATTAACTCGTATTCTGGCATGTATTCTAATAGTTCCTTGGAGAAATTTCTTACATCATCCATAAAAGGCATATTGCTTGGCTTGTAATTTCTTTGAGACTCTCCAACCCACATATAGCTTTTTAGTTCTATAAAATTAGGATCTCCTCTATGAATTAAATCTGCATAACCTTTTAGGTCTGTCATGTTTTCATCTTTAATTAAAGTTAATCTAATGCAGGTTCTGTAATCTCGGGTTTTTAGCAGATCTAAACAATCTAAGGTTCTTTGCCAAAAATCTTTGAATAAAGGACGATCAATTTTTTTCATCAGTTTTTTATTTGGAGCATCAATACTTAGGTATAATTGGGTTACTTTATCAATTTTCTTTATTTGTTCCGGGTATTGAGCATTTGTTACAAGAAATGTTGAGATTTTTCTTTTGTGAAATGCTTTTATTATTTCATTGATTAAAGGATATGTTATTGGTTCTCCTGTAAGAGAAAGAGCAACATGGCGAATATTTCCCATTTCTTTAATCCTTTTTTTATTCAGTTCTGAATTTCCTTTAAATCCCTGAAGCAATTTTATCTGAGCATCAATTGAATGATTAATAATATGTTCTGGAGAATCTATTGGACCATACCATTCTTTGTTTACTGGCGCTTTTAATCCTCTCCAGCAGAACTTGCATCTGCTTGCACAGAACATGGAAGTTGTCATCTGAAGGCACTGATGGGAGCGAATTCCATAGAAAACATATTTATAACAGCCTCCATGGCCTCTTAACATTTTTTTTGTCCATTCACATACTTTTACAGCAGAATGATTTCCTATTTTTCTATAACCCTGTTTTTCTAATACATTCCATTGCCCGTTAGACATTTGAGATTTTTCTTTTTCTAATCCAATTTTTGGCTGAATAATATTTAATTTAAGAGTCATTGTTATTTTTGTTATTTTTGTTATATAAATCTTTATATATTTACAATTTTAAATAAACATATTAAACTAATAAAATGAAATTTAGGCATGATTATTCAGTAAAATTATTAGCCTCTCTTGTAAATTTTAGGAGACACGGCTATAAAAAGGCTGTTAGTTTATTAGATAATATAAGTTTATCTCCTCAAGAAAGAGAGGAAATAAGAAATAGTTTGAGTAAAACAGAAAAATTAAGCAGAAAAAATAAATCTAATGGCCGTCCTGGATTTTCATGGGAGTTTGCCAGCTGTAAAATTCCAGTAACTTATGAAAGATTCCTAAAGGCTGGAAATTATATCTCTGCTCAAATTTATGTTCTTTCATTTCCAGAGCATATAAGGGAAGCTGCTGAGGTTACTCTTAATCCCATTGATAGATCTTATTTAAAGGCATTAGAATATCTTTTAGAATAGTTATAATGAATTAAAAACCTTTTTATAGGTGTTTAATTTTATATAAATATGAGGTTAAAAAGAGGGAAACATATTGAACTACATCATAAAACAGTTAGCGGTACTGAAAAATACTTGAAAAGCATTCTTTATGGTGGGTTGGATGGCATTATTACTACTTTTGCAGTTGTTGCAGGAGTTGCAGGAGCTGCTCTTGGCTCTGGAATTATTCTTATTTTAGGTTTTGCAAATTTGATTGCAGATGGGATATCAATGGCAATTGGAGACTATCTTTCAACTAAATCCCAGAATGAGTTTCATGAACGGGAAAAGAAACATGAGAAAGAAGAGGTGAAGAACTATCCTGAAGCTGAAAAAGAAGAAATGGTTGAATTTTATATTAAAAAAGGTGTAAACAGGCAGGATGCTATTAAACTTGTTAGTATTATTTTTAAAAATAAGAAACTAGCTGTTGAAACTTTAATTACTGAAGAACTTGATATTCCTACAAAAGAAGAATCTCCAGTTAAAAATGCTGTTTTTACATTTTTATCATTCTCTGTTTTTGGGCTGATTCCTTTAATTGTATACATTATTCACTATCTAAATTCCGGCTTAATTACTAATACATTTATTGTTACGATTGTTTTAACAGCTATTGCTCTTTTTCTTTTAGGATCATTTAAAGTTAGAATAACTGGCAAGAACTGGCTCTATTCTGGAATTGAAACCTTAGTTATTGGCGGAGTTGCTGCTGGCGCTGCCTTTGCTGTTGGAAAATTGCTGGCTGGAATGGCGGGGTAGAAAGATTTAAATATTAGTTATACATGTCTAATTTATGGAGAGTATAGAAACCAAAGTTAAGAAATGGGGAAATTCCTTCGGGATAGTTATACCTAAAGAAGTTGTTGATAAGGAAAATCTTCGGGAGGGGGCAGAGATAACTATTACTATTAGAACAAATAAAGCTATGACAGTTGGCGAACTTATGGAACTTTCTAAAAAACTTGGTTTGCCTAAAAAATTAAAAAGAAACACCAAAGAGATACTTAATAAAACAAATAAAGAATTCTGGGGGGAAGATTAGTGAACTACTTTTTTGACTCTTATGCAATTATAGAAATATTCAAGAATAATCCTGCTTATGATAAATACAAGGAGTTTATCATCTTAACAACTTCCTTAAATCTAGCTGAAGTATTTTATTCTTTACTTAATGAATTAGACAAACAATCTGCAGATTATTTAATAAATAATGCAAATTTTGAGTTTATTGAGATTACTCCTGAATTGGCCTTAGAATCTTCATATTTTAGATATAAAAATAAGAAATTAAATTTGTCTTATGCTGATTGTTTAGGGTATATTGTTGCTAAAACAATGGATATCCCGTTTCTTACAGGAGATAGAGGATTTCAAAATATGGAAAATGTTGAGTATATCAAATAATAGGAAAATACTTATATTTCTTTGACTTCTATTTTAAATGGAAAATAATTTAGTAAAACTTACAGAGTATAGAATTGTAGATTTTTTAAGGCATAATCCTACACATGGAATAAAAGTTTCTGGACTGCATAGAAAATTAAGATTTTCATATGAACAGCTTAATCCTGCTTTAGATAATCTTGTAATGCGGGGAATTATTAAAAGAGATAAAAAATATTACAGACCAGATAATTTAAGTGCTTATCATGCCATGCATTAATGTTTAAATATGGTCTTTTTCTGGTCTAATAATGGCAAAATTAGTTAAAATTGATACTGATGCTGATGGTAATGAGGTAGAGGAAGTAAAAGAAGTTAAGGATAATGATAATTTTGATCTGGTAGACAGAGCAGAGGAACTTGGAGTTGCATTTGGATGTCAGGATGGCAGATGCGGCAGCTGCAGAGTAGAAATTGTTGAGGGAATGGAAAACTTAACAAAAAGAACACAGAATGAGTTTGATGCCGGCTTGATGGAAGACGAGCCATTTAGGCTAGCATGCCAGTGCAAAATTAAGCAGGGATTGGTGAAGGTGAGAATATAGACGGTTAATTAAGAACTTATTTGTAGCTTACTCTAATAAATTAGTTAAAGATATTGGGTGTTTAGAAAATCTTTTTTTGAAACTATGTAATACTGAATTTCTCTTCTGCGAAAAATTTAAGATGATTTTAGATTGATTAATTTATTTAGCCTTTTTTTGACATTGATTTACATATATTTTAGTAATTATTGCTTCAATAATCTTTATAAAGTGCTTTTTTCTAGATTGGATATGGATAAAGATATTGGAAAGATAAAGAAGAATGATAATACAGAAATAATTGTCAGAATTGATGATTTTGGAGGCAAAAGGGGAGTAACCATCAGAGAATTTACTACAAGTGATAGATATACAGGTTTTACAAAATCAGGAACAAGAATACCTGTTGATAGTTTTCTTGAGTTCAGGGAACTTGTGAATAAAATAAGTCTTGATGACCTTAAAACTTCTGATACTGAGGAAAAAGCAGGAAAAGAATCAAAAACTAGTTCAAATGAAGAAGAGGAAGAAGTTGAGGATTACTAAGTTAATTTAAACAATTTACTTTAATCTATTAATAAATAAGGCATAAATTTTCTTTGAAAATTTACTATTGCAATGATTCAAGAATAGAAGACACCAATGGTTTCTTCTATAATAACTTCCCTTAATTTTGGAATATAATAATATCCTTGCCTGAGTTATTTGTTGGAATTATTTCCCCTATCTTGATTTTTATATTCTGGAGGGATATATTGATCAGCATTCCTATCTTTCGGAGCATTTACCAAATCATCAATTGTCCTATAATTAACATTAGGATTTTCCCAGGGCAATATTTCAGAATTTAATAATCCTTTAAATTCCTGCAGAATAGTTATTTTATTCTTATTAGCAAAACGAACAATCTCTTTTTGTCTGCCTAATAATACATAATGAAAAGGATGATTACCAAAAACTTTTTTCACTTCCTCTAAAATGAGTAGAGAATCTGAAATTACATCATTAAAACCAAAAAAATTAACATCTCCATGAACAGCAGTAACTAAACTTCTAGTTCCTAACCTTAAATTTGCCTGAACCTGGTCCTCCTCAGATCTAGCGGGATAGATTTTTGATAAATCATATTTTTTAGCATAAGCTTCTTGTAAACTTTTTTTTAATGAGTCTCTAAGGTCCCAATAATGTGTAGAAGTATTAGGATACGTCTTTTTCCAATTAACATCGTCTTTTATTTGACCGCTGTTCTTATCTTCATAAGTTGTTTTTGTTGTATCATTATTATGAACAGCAGCATTAGCATTAAATAATGTAGTTATGGTTATTAATCCTGTTGCTAATACTTTGGTTAGATTTTCAAGCCCCATTTTTCTTATTTCATAGATAAATCTAGTATAAAAGGTTTTATATATTAAATTATATTAAGTATTTTTATCCTATTTCTTCCAGGGCTTTTATAGGATTAATAGCTTCTCTTAAGTTGATCATTGGCTGTCTTATTGTTGTTATATCATCAGTTCCGATTCTTGGGCAGGCTGTATTAACCCATGCTTCAATAAAAGGATAATTTTCTAATGCCCTTAAATCTAGAGTATCATCAATGAAAATAAATGCTTTTTTATCTTCTCCTTGCGATTCAATTAATGATTTTAATTTTAGTGCTGAATTAAGATATTGCTGTCCGGGTTTTATTGTTACAAGTATGCCAATTTTTCTTGCATTAATATATCGTTTTATATTTGCTTTTGTTTTGTTTACTTGTTTTTCAATGTCTTTTTTGTCCAAGATACTTAGCTTTTGCAGCATTGGGTCCCAGATTATTATTGGTTTAATATTTTTATTTTTAATTTGTGCTAAAAGTAATGCTTTTGGGTGAAATAATCCATCTCCAATATAAAGAATTGCATCAGCTTCCTGAATAATATTATCTTTAAAGCTGCTATTATAACAGTCACAACCTAGAATCTGCAATGGTGTGCTTGTTCGCTTTGCTTTTGTTATTCTCGTTTCAATATTCACTGATTTTAGCTGATCAAGTATTTTTCCAATTTTGCTAAATTGAACACTTGCAAATAAAGCCAGAGAGTTTATCTTTTTTTCTTTAATATAGTCTAGTGCTTTCTTGCTTAACTGGATTTCTCCTTCATATTTTGAATCAATAAAAACTATTTGGGTCATGATTTTTCTCCATCATCTTTAATTTTTAGTATTAATGAGAATGGTTTGACAAAAACATCAAATTTCTTTTCTTTTAACTGTTTAACATAAAGTTCTTTTGGGAAACTAATTTTAATGCCTTCATTATTCCAACCAACTAGGTCTTCTGCATAAATACTTACTACTTTATCTTTCATATCAGAAGAATCTCTATCATTTGAATTATCTGTGACTGAAACATAATCAAATTTAATTTTATTATTCCATAATTTAATATTTGGAAAATTTCTAACTAATTCTCTTGTTTCTTCACATTTATCTTCTAGTTCTTCTGAACCAAAACTTGTACTTTCACATTCGTCTCCAACCACTCTATCTATTGCAAATATTTTAGCTAATTGAAGAATTGACATTTTCATAGGTATCTTATATCCAAAAGCTTCACCAATTATAATAACTGTTATCTCGTCTTCTTCTAATTTCATTTCTTTAAAAATTATTTCCATTTACCACTCCTCCTTCCAGAAGCGGTTATGGCCAAACTGGATCATTAAGTCTATTTTAAGAATATCAAGACCTAGAGGCAGATCACAAGCTCCAAAACAACTTGTAAGCCAGAGAAAGATTTCTACTTTTTCTTTGTTATTTTGGTTATTATTAATGTTGTTTTCAATATAATCAACAATTTCTTCAGCTCTTGTTTTCAGGCCATCTGGCAACTGAATTAAAACTCTCTTAGCTTTTCTCTGCTTAATTTCCTGAACACATTTATCTAATTCTAACGAGTACATTATAATCCCTATTTATAAGGCATTTTAAATGTTTCTGAAACATTTAAAACTTAAAATATAAGAATAAGTTAAAAAAATAAAATAAAAAAATAATTGTTAGTAATTAAAAAGCCAGATTAGAATCTTGGCTTTTTCTTAGCGTAACAATCTCTGCAAAAAACCGGTTTTCCTTCAGTTGGCTTGAATGGAACTTCACATTCTTTCTTGCATTCGTCGCAAACTGCTTTATGCATTTCTCTTGGTCCAAAATTACTTCTAAATCCACGATTAAAGCCGCCAGTTCTTGGCCCGCTGTTTCTATTGTCAAATCTTCCCATTGTATTTTTCCTCCTTGTAGTTATATGTTTGTTTTGTTTTAAAAGTTGGAATCAAGAAGAAATTTTTATTTTCAATCTTAATTAACGTTTTAATAAATCTTAGAACTGATGTTATAAGATAATATTGGCAATAAATATGAGTTTAAAAACCTATCTAATGTGTTTTTTAAATGTTTCTGAAACATTTAAATTCTAAGCTTTTATCTTATGTTGGAAAAATGATAAAGAAAATAGACCTTGCTTACATCAGCAGTTTAGCGCTTGATTATTTGGATGAAGCTGAAAAAGCCAGGCAAAAAGGAAATAGAGAAGAGCAAATCAGTAGCCTTTCTATAGCATATGCTTTTAACAAATTACAGAAATATGAAGATGGAATTAATATGTTTACTAGATTCATGGAATCAATAGTTAAAGATAGAAAAGAGCTTGAAAAATGGTATGAATTCGGGGACGTAATGGCGAGAGCCATACTTTTAAAATTGCTTCCAACACTAAATGAAAGTTTAATTCCCAATAGAAATTTAACTGTTAGAGTTTTAGAAGCAAAACTTAACTAAAGCTCTTGCCACACCCGCATGATTTTGTGGCATTTGGATTTTGGAATTTAAATCCAGATTCATTTAAGGTATCTATAAAATCAATGCTTGTGCCATTCAAGAATTCAGCGCTTTCAGTATCTACAAGGACTTTTATTCCTCCCTGATCAAATTCTATATCTCCATTAGCTTTCTTCTCAACAATTTCTAGATCATAAGTATATCCAGAGCATCCTCCTGCTAGAACAGTGGCTCTTAGATAACTGCCTTGCTTATTTTTATCGCTTATTATCTGATTTAGTTTTTTAATTGCCTTTGATGTAAGAATTAGAGAAAAATTACTTGAATTAATCGTGTTTTTATTTGTATTTTTACTTTTTGCCTTTGAATTTGCTGCTTTATTTAGATCAACTAATAATCTATTAAGGTCTTTTTCAGAATAACCATGACCCAAAACTCCCTGTTCTAATGTTTCAAATGCGTTTGCTCCACAGCCAACACAATGAATTCCAAATTCCATCATTATCTCTGAAAGAAGTATTGCTTTGTCTGGATGCATCTCCAAAATATCTGCAATTATAGTGTCTTTTGTGATTCCTGTATTTTTTACTTGTTTTGTTATTTGTTTTTGCATTTTAGTTTTGATTAGATAATCTTACTCTACTTTCTTCTATTGATATTTTTTCTATTAATTCAGGTATTCTTTCGAGGGTTTTATTAAACATTAACTCTGCTACTATTGTATTTTTATTTGGTGTAAGCTCTAAAAGGGTATAAGCATATCTTGATCTATCTTTAGCTTCTTCTTCAGATATTCCATCGCTGCTTTGTATACCTCTAAGTATATACTCTGCTATTCTATCTAAACAGCTTAGATTAAATTCTTGGCGCTTATATGCTTCAAGACCTTGTTCAAATTCTTGCCTGTTCATTTTTAGTTTAAATTTGGTTTGTAATTTATATAATTATCGTTATCTGGCAATTTTATAATTTTTATTCTTATTCCATGCCAAATTTCATCAATGATTTTTTCTCTTTTATCATTTTCATCTTTTGTTTTATCTTCATCACTTTGCTGATAATTAAGGTTCATTAATTATCTGGATTTTTCTTATTTATAAATTATTGCCTTACTTATTATTAGTTTCATTATATAACTCTTCAACTTTTTTCCAGTTAACTATATTCCACCATGCTTGAATATAATCGGCTCTTTTATTCTGGTATTTAAGATAATAGGCGTGTTCCCATACATCCAAACATAAAATTGGGGTTTTATTATCCATTAAAGGAGAGTCTTGATTTGAAGTTGAGATTATTTCTAACTCTTTATTTTCATTAATAACAAGCCATGCCCATCCGCTTCCAAACCTGTTAATAGCTGCATTTGAGAATTGCTCTTTAAACTTATCAAAGCTTCCAAATTGTGCCTCTATTTCTTCTAATAAAATTCCTTCTGGTTTTTCTTGAGTTTCGGCTGCCGGAGAGAGGATTTGCCAGAATAGGCTATGATTTGAATGCCCGCCACCATGATTAATCACAGCTGTTTTAATGCTGCTTGGAATGTTATCAATATTTTTAAGAATTTCATTTATTTCCATATTTTCAAATTCCGTGCCTTTTACAGCTGCATTTAACTTGTCAACGTAAGTCTGATGGTGTTTTGTATGATGCAGTTCCATGGTTTTGGCATCTATAAATGGTTCAAGAGCATCATATTCATATGGCAGTTTTGCAAGTGTAAAAGTCATTATAAAGACAACCCCTGGTTTTCTTTATCAAACTTTCCTCTTACATGCCCAAGATTTTCTTTATGAAACTTTCCTCTTAAATGCTGGCATATTTCTATGTATCTAGTAACCGATTTATTATTTATCATTTTTCTTTAAATTTAATTTAGCTCTTTTTAATTGTTTCCCATAATCCAAGTATATTTCCTTCTGTATCCTTAAAATATGCCACAAAACCCATATCACCAACTTGAGTTTTTTCTTTAATAACCATTCCTCCAAGCTCTTCAATTTTTAATAGAGAATCATCAATGCTTGCTACATCTATAGTTATAACTGGAGATGTTATTTTATCTGTTTTTTTCATTATGCCTCCATTAATTGCTCCAACTTCTTTTGGCATGAATTTTTCATCAACTTCAACCGTATGGACAATATTATAATTCATTTCAGGAATGCTTGTAATATTCCAGCTGAAAATTTCTTTATAAAACTCTTTAGCTCTTTCAACATCTTCTGCAGGTATTTCAAAATGTACTACTTTATCTGGCATTTGTATATTATAGGATTAGATTTAATTTTGTTTTGCAACTTTTACAAAAGTTGTTTTGGAAACCTTTTGTTTTTAAAAGGTTTATTAACAATTGTTAAGTTTTGAAGTATATAAATATTTCCATTCAGAAAAACAAACTATTTTCCATGGATCTTATATGCAATTTTTCATCAATAATTTCTTCCATTGTTTCATTTGCAAGCTCAATTTCACCCTTAAAATCTAAATTCCGCAGATATTCATAAACACTTGATTCTTTGTAAATACAAATATTTTTTTGCCTTATTCCCTGGCCTTTGACTTCTATTCCTAATTCAAGAAGGGATAATTTTGATCTTCTTAATTCTCGATTTACTTTTCCTCTAAGGGATACTTCTTTGAACTCTTTCTTTTTTAATCCGAGATGATATATTATTCTGGTTACTTCCCAATTGTAAAAACATCTTTCGTTTATAACTTTTTCAACTTTTTTCTTCAGTAAATCATAATCTGGCAATAAATAGGCGTGCATATTTCCTAAGATAATAAGAGATATATAAATTTAACTTCAATTGTGTATTGTCCACTTATCAGGATATACTTATTTTTCAATGAACGAGATATATTAATCCAGAACAATCATAGATTGCAGATCATATTAATTTTAGAAATAGCAACGATATATTTATTTAATTTTGAATTTAACAAACAACTTAATTTCATATGTTTCAGCTTTTAAAGATAATTTATTATTACGTCACGTTAACTTGACAGTATCCTTCAATTGTTAAGCTATATGTAAAGTAAACCTTTCTTCTTAACATTACTTTCGCCTCACTTATCCTCTGCTTAACTTATTCTTGCTCAATCTTCTCCTTTAGCCCGAAGATTTCATTGATATTTATTAATAATGATATGATTAATTTCAATATTGTTAAATGGAGAGTAAATGTTAAGTTTGATATTTTACTTAACACTATAGAAAAACTTATATACCTGAAGATTATGTACTTTATATGAAAAAAGCTGTTATTTTATTCAGTATTGGTTTAGTTTTATTAGTAGGTTTGGCTGTTTTAGCCAGTTCGGTTCTTGCTGCCAAGCCAAGCCTTGTTCAAGCAAGTGTTGTTCCTTCTAAAAATAATATCTATGTTGTTATTCCAGAAAATGTTGTTGAGGTTGCTCCGGGAGTTTTTAGTTTAGGAACAGCAATAGATAGTGATGGAAGTGTTGTTGAGGGGTATGCAATTGTTCATTATAAGAATAGAAATGCAAAACCTCCTTGGGCTGGGGGAGGTGGTGGAAGCACTTGTTATGGATTTCTTGCAAGCGGGGCAAAATGGAAAAATGTTGAACCCTATATAGTTGATGCTGCTAATACAGAAGGATTAAATGAAAGTTTTGTTAAGAGCAATATTGCTAGTGATATCAACACATGGGAAGATGCAGCAGATGGCGTAGTGGATTCAGCTGTAACAAAAAATATTTTAGGAGATGAAAATCTTTCAGGACTGGTTGACGGTGCTGATACTTCAAGCCCTGATGGAAAAAATGAAGTGTATTTTGGAAGCATTTCTGAGTCAGGAGCCATTGCTGTTACAATTGTTTGGGGATATTTTTCAGGTCCTCCTAGTACAAGAAGATTGGTTGAATGGGATCAGGTTTATGATCAAGTTGATTTTGAGTGGACAGAAAATGCTTTATTAGAACCAAGCAAAATGGACTTTTGGAATATTGCAATTCACGAGCTCGGACATAGCTTTGGGATGAATGACCTTTACAATTCTGAATGTTCTGAAGAGACAATGTATGGATATGGAACTGAAGGCGAGACAAAGAAAAGAGACTTAAATTCAGGAGATATTGTGGGAATTAAGAAGTTGTATGCTTAATTATTTATTCTATTAAATTTAATTAACTGGCAGGATATAGCTTATAAAAATAAAAGCAGCCTTTATTTCATATAAGCATCAGCAACTTTTTGATATAAATTAGGAAAAGCTAGGGCATATTTTCAAAACTTCTGAAATCAGTACAACACCAAATTTTTCTATGTGAAAAATTTAACTTAGTTTGTACCTATTTAAATTGATTATTATTCTGTTAAGCTGGTTTAATATGTAATTTTATTACTTATTTCTAATGAAAATCCGTCGATATTTTTATATACATGCTATTTTATGTATTTATATGAAATTAAGAGTGAAGAAATTGCATGAAAATAAAGTGTTAAGGTTTGAGGCTGGTGGAGAGGTAAAAGAAATTCTGATTAATGAAGATTTACTGCATCCGGACAAAGAGTCTGTCTCATTATGTTTTAAAAGCCATAATTCTTCGGGGATTATTGATTTAACGCCTAGAGAAGTAGATCGGCTTTACAATTCCATTAAAAATAAGAAACAACTGATTAAAGATATTAAAATAATGCAGTTTGAGAAGTAATTTTTTCTAATACTTTCCTTTAGCCTTTAACTTCTCTTCTCGAGATATTTTTCAGCTTGAAGCGCTGCCTGGCATCCTGCGCCAGCAGAAGTAATTGCCTGCTTGAAAATTGGATCTTGAACATCTCCTGCTGCATAAATACCTGGGATGCTTGTGTTTGAAAATTTATCTGTTACGATATACCCATGTTTATCAAGGTTTATCTTTTTTTTGAAAATTCCAGTATTTGGGGTATGGCCAATGGCTAAGAAAACGCCATCTGTTTTAATTTCTGATATTTTCTCTGTTTTGAGGTTTTTTACTTTTATTCCAGTAACTAATTTTCCATTTCCTAAAACTTCTGTAACTTCTGAATCCCGGATAATATTAATTTTATTTTTTAGCTTAAAAATTCTATCCTGCATTATTTTGCTTGCTCTGAACTCATTTCTTCTGTGAATTATTGTAACTTTTTTTGCGAATTTATATAATGCCAGAGATTCTTCCATTGCAGAATCTCCTCCGCCAACGACAATTGCATTTTTGTTTCTGTATAAAGCTGCATCACAAACAGCGCATGTCGAAATTCCTCTTCCAAAATATTTATTCTCTCCTGGAATACTCAGTTTTTTTGCAGAAGCGCCGGTTGCAATAATTAATGTTCTTGTTTTAAATGTTTCATTACCTGCTTTAATTTCAAAATATCCTTTTTTTATATTAAATGATTCAGCAGCTTCCTGGATGCATTTTGCTCCAAACTTTTCAGCTTGTTTTTTTGTGTTTTGTATTAGCTCTGGGCCTTGGATTCCATCTTTAAATCCTGGCCAGTTTTCAACCAAAGTTGTGAGGCTTAACTGATCTGGTTCTATTCCACATAAAATAATGGGCTTTAGATCAGCCCTTGCAGTATATAATGCTGCTGTGTAAGCAGCTATTCCTCCCCCAATTATTATTATGCCATGAATTTGCTCTTTTTTAGCCATTTTATACTAAATCTCCAATACTATTTAAATTATTTGAAAGTTAAATTATAATATAAAAGGACTAGATTAAGTAACTTTCATTTAAATTAGTTAAAGATATTGTTACATTTTCAATATATTTGAATCATATAATATAAACTTTTTCATTTAGAAAAATTTGGTATGGTTTATCAGTTGATTAAACTTATGGATAGTTATTCATTTAAATTCTTCTTTTTTATAAAGCGATTCTGTTAACTTAAAAGGTGATAAATAATAATTTACAATATTTATTTTCTCATAATTGATTCCACCATTTCCCACTCTACTTTTGGTTTTTCTTTTGATGGATGTTCCATCAAATAATTATAATTAATCACAAAAAATTCAATAAATAATATCGCTCTGTCTAATCTCTTAAATCCTCGGCAAACATGCAACCATAAAGCTGGAAATTCATTTATTCTTTCAGCACGATTATTGCTTAATTTCATTAATTTTTTATTGTGAACAATCCCAACTGCTTCAAAATGTGCGATAACATGCCTTGTTTTTCTCCCAAAAACTTTTTTACATGCTCTTTTATATCCTTTTAATCCGTCGCTGATAATTATTTCAGGAGAAAAACCCGATATTTCTTTCGCTTTTTGCAAAACAATTTTTGCATTATTGCAATCTCTTTCAAAACTTACATGAATTGCAATGATATTGCTATTGGAATCAGATACAATCCAAAGATAAGCATGTGGATCTTTGCTTCCTTTAACATGAATAAATTTTTCATCAACATGCCAAATAGATGAAAAATTTATTGGTTTTATCAATGATAATTTAATTAAATATGGGGCAAATTTAACAACCCAATTGTAAATTGAAACATGGCTTACTTTAACAAATTCAATTTTCTTTAAAATTCTTTTAACATTTCTCGTCGATAAGGGAAATGATCTTAGAAATATAGCATTGATTATAATTTCTTTAGAAAATCTATGCCTTACAAATATTCCTTTCTCACAGAATCTTCTATGGCAATCGTTACATTTATATCTTTGAACTCCCTTGTTATCATGTCCGTTGAGGACGATGTAAGAAGAGGAGCAGTATATACAAATCATTTCTCCTCTTCTTTTTATTTTACAATTATTAAGTAAACTTTTTTACCCATATGTTCTTTAGGGCAATCTACTTTGGCACTATTGCCGAAAGGAGTTACTTTTCTCTTGTAAAAACCTTCTATATCTTCTAAGATAAGCTTGTTTTTAGTTTCTATTTTTATTCTTTTCATAGGATATCCTAAGGATATCCTAATATTTAAATGTTTTTATGGCTTTATAGTTTTATTTCCATCACCCGTTTACTTTACAGAATCTATAAAGCTTACTTTTAAAAACATTCTTTCCTTATTTTCTGAGTTATGATGGGCAGTTATATAAAAAGAGGGCTTGAAAGAAGAAAAGTTATCTTTAATGAAGCAACGAGAAGAGATAAAGTTAATTTTGTTATTTTTATCTTATTAATCTTATTTTTTATATGGATTTTATACTATCTGGATGTAATTGATTATGCTTCTTCAAGCAAAATACGGGAAGAAATTAATGATTTTGGTATTCTTGTTCCAATAGTATTTGTTATTTTTTATTCAATTGCGACAGCAGCATTACTTCCTTCAACTCTTCTGATTATAACTGGCGGCGCTTTGTTCGGAACATTTGAAGGCATGGCTTATGTTTTAATCGGTTCGATACTTGGAGCTTTATTATCTTTTTCTATTGCAAAATATCTTGGAAAGTCTTTTGTCGATAGGGTTTTGTACAAGAATTTTGAGATATTAAGAGTTTATAATGAACTGCTTAAAAAAGGAGGTATTTTAGCAACGGTTATATTAAGACTTGCTCCGTTTCATTATTCTGGAATAAGCTATGCTTTAGGCTTGACTGATGTAAAAGTAGCTCATTATTTTATTGGAACTTTTATTGGAATTCTGCCAAGCATCATTATACTAACTTATTTTGGAGATTCTTTGGCGAGATTTGACTGGATTGGAATTGTTATTTCAATTATTCTTATTGCCTTGCTTGCATTGGTTTATCCGATTTATATAAAGAAAGTTAGAAGAGAGATGAAAGGGAAGAAATGAATTTATCTTTTAAGATATGGGACAAAATGCAGCTATCCTTATAAATAGTTCCATTCATTTAAAAATAGCAAGATTTAATAATTAGATTGCATTATTTATACCAAGATGGTGAACAAACTAAAATTTATTGATTTATTTGCAGGAATTGGAGGGTTTAGGATTGCTTTAGAAAGTCAAGGAGCAGAATGTGTTTTTTCTTCTGAATGGGATAAATATGCGCAAATAACCTATAAAGAAAATTTTGGAGAAATACCTGCAGGAGATATTACAAAAATAAATGAAACAGACATTCCAGAACATGATATTTTATGCGGAGGTTTTCCTTGCCAAGCATTTAGCATTTCGGGAAAACGAAGAGGATTTAATGATACTAGGGGAACACTTTTCTTTGATATTGCAAGAATAGCAAAATATCACAAGCCAAAAGTATTATTTTTAGAAAATGTAAAAAACTTAACGAAGCATTATAATGGCAATACTCTTAAAATAATCTTAAGGACTCTTGAAGAAATTGGATATGATGTTTATTATAATGTTTTAACAGCAAGTCATTACGGCGTTCCACAGGCAAGAGAAAGGATTTATATTATTGGATTTAGAAGAGATTTAGGAATAACTAATTTTGCTTTTCCTAAACCAAATTATAAAAAAATTTATGTTAGAGACATACTTGAACAAAAAGATAATATGCAAGAATATATAATTAATAGGACAGATTTAAAATTTTGGGATAGGCATGAAACACCATCACTTAAACCTATCCAAATTGGACAAATAAATAAGGGGGGGCAAGGGGAAAGAATTTACAGCATAAATGGCCATGCAATTACTTTATCCGCATATGGCGGAGGGGTTGCTGGAAAAACGGGAGCTTATTTAGTTGACGGAAAAATAAGAAGATTATCTCCAAGAGAATGCGCAAGAGTTCAAGGATTTCCAGAATGGTTTAAAATTCCAGTTACTAAATTTGAAGCATATAAACAATTTGGAAATAGTGTTTCTATTCCAGTTATTGGCACAATATTTAATCAAATAAAAAATGCTTTAAATTTTAATAAATCAACTATCACAATGACCTCTGATATTGGAAGGGAATATGATTATACAATTCAGAAAAAATTTATCAATGCTTAAAATGAAGGATAAAGAATTATTTGGTTCAGAAACTGCAAAGGATGGTTTTCGGAATGAGGAAGAGGTTATTGTTAAATTTAACAATTGGAAAAAAGATAAAATTGCTCAAGAATGGCTTGTAATTATGGGTTATGTTCTAAATAATATAGAATATGTTAAAGCAGTTAAAATAACTGGAAATTATAAAACGGATGTTCAGGTTCAAGTAACTATTAAACTTAAAGAAGCAATAGATTGTGAAAATTTATCCATAAAATTAGCAAGCAATCCTCGAGGTTTTAATCAAATTGATAAAAGAGAAATAGAGAAATATGTTAAAATGTGGAGAATACCTAAAGATATTGAAGAAATATTAAAATTATTTACTGGCAAAAAAACTCCGCAAAAAACAAAGGGATTGAATGATGCTAGAAGAATGTTATTAACTGAAATGCCAAAAAAAGACCAATTAAGAATTATAAATTTCTTTGATAAAAATAAGATTCTTATTATATCTGATATTTTAAAAGGAAGAGAAAAATTCACTGCCGATTGGATGTTAGTAATTCTAAAAAAAGATGAGCAAAGTTATGAATGGGCGTTAAAAGATATTAATGTTGTTATGAATATTTTTGGGCAGGGAGATGTGAGAATTACTGAACAAGGAAGTTTAAAGATTGGGCAAATTGGAATGCAAAGAAAGGGAGGAGATGGAGGGAGAGAATCCGCTAAGATGTTGCAATTTAAAATAAATCCATGTTTATTATTTAAAAGTTGAAAAAATGCCGGATACTTTTTCTAAAAAGAAAAGAAGCCAAATAATGTCTAAAATTAAAGGCAGGAATACTTCTCTTGAACTTAATTTTAAAAAGTTGATAAGAGGATTAAAACTTGAATATCAACCCAAAATCTTTGGAAATCCCGATTTTACTTCAAAAAAATTGAAAATAGCCATTTTTATTGATAGTTGTTTTTGGCATAAATGTCCTAAACACTTCAGAAAACCAACAGCAAATAGCATTTATTGGACACAAAAAATAAATCGCAATGTTGAAAGAGCGAAAGAAGTTAATAATTATCTTAAAAAACAGGACTGGAAAGTTGTGAGACTTTGGGAACATGATATAAAAAATAATACTAAAAAGGCTTTAACAAAAATACAAAAAATTATTCAAAAAAGAAATAATTTCGTCTTGTTAAAAACGCCTTCTCCGCTCTAGGGGCAGATGGTTGATGGGAATTCAGTTCATTCTGATTGAACCTAATGCTATTTATAATTTTGTATTAAATTATATAATTACAACCTGCAAAACTCTTCAATTATAGTTTTATTTCGCACTTCGGGGTGGAATAAAACTCCGTAATATGGCATTGTTTTATGCTTTATTGCCTGGGGGCATTGTTTTACTGCAAAAATTTCAAAATCTTTTAAATTTGGAATAATATACCTGCTATGCAATTCATAAACTTCTACTCTGCCTTGCAAACCAAAAAATTCTTTTTCAAAATCAACTCCATACATCCCAATTTGTTTTTTCTTTTCCAAATGTGTATTTCTAAAAGACATTCCAATAATTTGCATTCCCCCGCAAATGCCAAGTATTGGCTTATTACACCCAGTTATCCAGGAAAAAGACTTCATATTTTTAAGAAAATTATTATCTTTAATAGAAGTGCCACAAATTATTATTCTTTTGGCATTATCAATATCAATTTTCTTGAGTTCTTTATAATGAACAATTTTAAATTTAATTCCCCTGCTCATTAAGATATCTTTAATTGGCCTTACAAATTCCAGCTCATGGAATATTTCTTTACATATATTCACTAAGAGTATCATTCCACGTCAACCTCCATTTTCCATGAATTGCCTTCTCCGTAGATTTTTTTGTTAATTATATTTAATTTTCTCTTGAATAAAGGGCAGTTTAGAACAAGTGACTCAAATTCCCCACCTTCACCAGCAGGGTTTATTTTATATTTTTCACTTAAAATTTTTATTTCTTTAATGAAGGTATTATCAATTTTTCTGCCTAGCCATGATTTATCTAATGGATAAGCTGCAACCTGAGTAATGATTATATTAAATTTATTTTTTATTAAATCTTCTAGAATCTCATTTTGATCTTTTTGCCATAGCGGATTGAAACATTCTAATTTTAATTTATCACATATTTTTTGTATTCTGCTGGCCTGATATACAGATGCAACAGCTCCAGTAACTATGCCTTGAATTTTGTACTTCTGCTTTGCAATTTTTATTGCTTTTTCAAGGTCTTTTAACTCTATTTCTTTTTCACCTTTTGTTTTCTGCAGAATTATTGGCAGGTTCATTGCAGCTGCTTGAATTTTGGCCAATTCAATGCTTGGAGTGTGAAACATAAAACTATCTTTGTTTTCAGAAATAATGCTGATTAAACAAGCTAATTTGTGATTATGCTTCTTTGCCAAATAAGCGGCATATGTAGAGTCTTTCCCGCCTGAGAATAAAATGCAAAGTTTCATTTTTCTTGTTTTTGTAATTTCACATATAAGAATAGAAACACTTTTAAATACTGCTTTTATCAAAAAGAGGGATGGAATTAGTAAAAGGCGATTGGGATAATTTAGAAGGAAAAGTAATGGTTTATGGTAAACTGGATCTTAGCGATAATGAAGACGTCTCTGAAGGATTGCGCGAGAGTGGAGCTTTGGGAGGTTCTTATGCTACAACTGACGCTGTTGATTACATGAATTTTCTTAAGAAGCTTGGGGCTTCATCAGACCTGATTAATGAATTAAGTGAAGCTGAATTTAAGATTGATAAAGAAGTAAAAAAGATGGAGATGGAAGGCAAAATGTTTATGGTAAGATGTATTTCTGGAATACATATACCAAACGAAGAAGATATTTTAATTAAAGATCATGATGTTTTGAAAATTGGCACGTATTATCGTCTTAGTAATTTTGCTAATGCTGAAGATTTTGCAGTTAAATATTATATGATGAGATTTGAGGATCAGCTAATGGATAGGCATAATATTGGAAATATTCTTAATGGAAAAACCGAGAGGGATAAAAATAATGTTAAAGAACATGAACTTCAAACTTATAAAGATGTTGATTCTGCAAAAATTGGATGGTATTTATTTAATACATTTGTAAATCCTTTAATGTATTTATATAAATCTGGGGAATCAGAAAAAGCCGATTCAATTGCTAAAGATGCAATGACATTTAGTAGTGGCTCTTTATTTATGCCAGAGGTTCTGAAACTTTTAGAAATTATGAAAATTGGAGGGGCTAATCCAAATAAAAGATTAATCGAGTGTTATGTTGAGGAAATTGATGCTATTTCAAGAGAAGATTATGAAACTGCTGCAAGAGTAAGAAACGAGATTTTAGCTATGAAAGGGTAAGTTTTATTCTATTTAAAACAATTAATCTCTCCAAAAACTTACCTCAATTTTTCCTTCATGAGTCTCTTGATTAAATACAATCATATCCACAATATAATAATTTATTTTTTTATTTTCTTTTAATCTTTCCATCATCAGAATTATCTTAGACATATCATTATTTGTTATTTTTCCAACTTTTTTCAAATTATTCAGTTGCGCATATGATTTTGTTATTTGTTTCATAGTTATTTTCTTATTATTTACATCCTTTGCAGAATCTCAATCCTTCTTTCTATTGGAGGATGTGTAGAGAAAAGATTTTGAATCTTGCTTTTAAAAGGATCGCTGATAAATAAAGGGGCAACTGCCTTATTGATTTGATGTTTATTTGCCGGAGCATGTTCGCTATGAATTTTTTTCAAAGCTGCAACTAAACCTGTTGGAGTTCTTGTAAACTTAACAGCTGTCGCATCTGCTGTGTATTCTCTTTTTCTTGAAACAGCTAACTGAATTAGCGAAGTTACTAAAGGAGCAAGAATTGCTAAGGCAATCCCAATAATCATAAAAATAATGCTTGCTCTGTTATCTTTATCACTATCTGATTTAAACCATAAACTTCTTAAAAATATTTCAGAGATAATTGCAACCATTCCAACAAGAACTGCAATTAAAGTCATGAATCTTATATCAAAGTTAGCAATATGCCCCATTTCATGAGCAATAACTCCTTCTAGTTCTCTTTTATCTAATTTTTCCAAAGCTCCTGTTGTTACACAAATAACTGCATTTTTTGGATCTCTGCCTGTTGCAAATGCATTAATCTGCGAGTTTTCCATTACGTAAACCCTTGGCATTGGCAAACCCGATGCAAGAGACATTGATTCAACATTGTTTAGTAATTGTTTATGCTGTATTTTATCGGCAGGCTTTGCATTTACAGATGCAAGTGCAATTTTATCAGAGTAATAATATCCTGCCCAGATATAGGCAAGTGAAATAATTATTGATAAAATCATAACAATTGTGAAATACTCGGGGCCTAGAACAATTCCAATTATATACCCAAGAACCATAAGCACTGCTAGAACAAGAATTATTAAGAATATTGAATTTCTTTTGTTTCTTGAAATTTGATCGTAAAACGATATTCTTTCTGCCATAATATAATATATAGTAAGGGATTTATAAAGCTTAACTATAGATAATTTTTTAAACCTCTTTTTTCAAGAATTATGATGCGAACTCAAAAATTAAACATTCAGAGAATTAAATTAGAAGTAAGAGTTGGAAGTTTAATTCCACAAGCTGTTAAGCCACATTTTATCGCTCCGCCAAAAGGCCAGTTGCAGGCATGCCTTGGATTTTATTTAGAAGATTCAGCAAGTGGAGAGGTTTTTACAGGGTATCTTAGAGAGGTAAACCAAAGAGATATTTCCTTAGACAAGGAATTTAAATTAATTGTTAGAGGTATTGGAGGAATAGTTGATAGAGATAAAACAAGACTTGCTTTTCTTGAGCAGTATTTAATGCCAGGAAATCAAGTTCATGTTCAGGCAATTGATGAAGGAAAAAATTCTGGTGTATTAATTGGGAATTTTATGAAATATAAAGCTTTTATTGACAAAAGAGATAGAGAAAAGAAATTATTTGTTAATGTCGAAGATTATGTTTTTGGAAATGTGTCTTGGGTTAGCGAAGATCATTATAAATTTAATTTATCTCCGACATCTGTTGTAAGCCAGGATAGATATGAAAAATGGAGAAATGTTATATTGTGAGATGTTTTTGAAAATATTGCAATATATAAATTTTCTTGATAAAAATTTATACCTAATTTAAAGTATTAATCTAATTTTTTATTTAATTAACCTATTAGTTTTAACATTTCAAATTATTTCCAAATTTAGCTGGACTACGGACGTTAAATTTTTATTAGAATACAATCTTTCGTTATTAATTAAAAACTAACTTTCACAGGCTTTTTTTCAGCTTCGGTTATTTGGATAAAAGGCCTTTCTTTAACACTATATAACTTGGCAAATAATGTTCCTGGAAAGACTTTTATTGAGTTATTGAAATCAAGTATGCTGTCATTGTAATACTGCCTTGAATAAGCTATCTTGTCTTCTGTTGAGGATAATTCTTCCTGTAGCTGCTTGAAATTTTCATTAGCTCTTAAATTTGGATAGTTTTCAGCCAAAGCAAAAATTGATTTTAATGCTGATTCCAATTGGTTATCGGCTTTTATTCTTGCTGGAAGGCCTTTTGCTGAAAGCAATGCTTTTCTTGCTTTTGTAACATCTTCCATAATGCTTTTCTCATGCTTGGCATATCCTTTAACTGTTTCAATTAAATTAGGGATAAGATCAGCTCGCCTTTTCAGCTGAACATCTATCTGAGACAAAGCATTGTCTATTCTATTGCCTTTTACTACAAATTTATTGTAATAAGCAATAAATATAATTACAATTAGCGCAATTAGCGCAAGAACAACCCATATAATCCATGCTACCATATCAGTAATGAGAGTTATTTATTTATAAAGTTATCTAAAGATTGTAATTATCAATGCCAGTTTATCCTACTTAATATATAATCTAAAAGTACTAAGTCTGATCTCCTTATATCATTAATATCTGTTATCCAAGGGAAATATTTTATTAAATCAATAGAATTCTTGTATTCTTCAGTTTCTTTAAATGAGGTATTGTCTAAATTCTTAAAAAAATCACTTATTATCTCTTTCTTTTTACTATCTAGCTTAGTATATTCTTCTTCAGGATTCTTATATATTTCTCTAAATTTTTTTCTTTCTTCTTCATCTAATTCTTTATCCCAAAATTCTATTGTTTTTCTTTTATTTTCATAAGATATATTCTTCCATCTGCCCCTTAAAGCATATTTTAATTCGGCGTAATTATCTTTTCTTGAATCAGTAACACAACTTTCTAAAGAAACAAATAAACTGGTAACTCCGGTTATTTTTGCTGCGGTTTTCAAAAATTCTCTTCTTGTGGTTCTCATTTTTGTCTCCAAATAGTCAAAATCTATTCTTTATAAATTCATGCCCCCACGAGGATTTGAACCTCGGTCTTCTCCTATTCACAAGCTCACTCATTGTGATTGTTCACGATTGTCTCGTGAACTTGCTCACCGCAAGGAGAAATTCTATCCAGCTAAACTACGGGGGCTATATGAATATAAAGATAGGAAGTTTTAAAATTTTTGCTTTTACTTGTATTTTTTGATAATAGTAAATAATAAATAGATCCTTTTGCCTAGTAATATATGGCAAAAATACTGCAGTTAAAGATATTTCTTGAAGATATTGACCCAAAAATTTGGCGGAGATTTTTAGCAAAAGACTCTATCTCTTTTCATCAGCTACATAATATTATACAGGGAGTTATGGGATGGAAGAATTATCATCTATATTACTTTAATATAAATAAAAAAAGAATTGAATTGCCAGATAAAGAAGGATATGCTGCATATAAAATAGAAAATTCAAAGAAAGTTAAACTTCGAGACTATATAATAAAAGAAAAACAGGGGTTTGTGTATGAATATGATTTTGGTGATTCATGGAGGCATATTATTATTGTCGAAAGAATATTAAATTCTTTGCCTATAGATGTTACAAGTGTTCCCTATTGTTTAGAAGGTGAAAGGGCTTGTCCTCCCGAAGATTGTGGTGGAACTGGAGGGTATGAGCGATTTATAAAAGTGTTAAATACTGGAAAAGACCCATGGAAAGAGAACATTAAAGAACTTAAAAAATGGCTTGGGGACTAGGAACCTGAAAAATTTAATGTTAATATAATAAATAAAAAATTAAAATGAATGATAATAAAATTGAAAAGTTAGATCAAATTGGATTTATTCCGTTAAAAGAACATCTATTGCTAGATAATCAAAAAATAAAAGAGATGAAAAGCATTTATCAAAAAGAATTTGAATATGCTGAGTTTTTAGGTCCGCTTGAATTTTTTATTGCTAACTATGGGTTATATAATACTGAACTTAAAGATGAAGATATTGTAAAAGCATTGAATAATATAAGAAACAATTTGGACAAGGATATTAGTTTTTTTAGTAGTGATTTGGAATATAATTTAATGATGACAATTAGTGTCAGCTTACAAATTAATAGAAAAATAACTAGACATGAGTTGTTATTAGTGATTAAATATATTTTGTGGTCTATAGAAAATAGAAAGTGGATAATGAATGATAGAGGTTATTTTAATTGGGTCGCTAATTTCTTCGATCTTCTAAATAAAGAGAAAAAGAAAAACTTTAATAAAGAATATAGTAAATTGGGTGAAGAAAGGGGAATTAGTAAGGAGCAAATAGAGTCTTTAAAAACCGGAGATGGTAAAGAACCTTTAGTTAAGGATATTATCTTAAGTAAATTAGATAGTGAAAATTTTAATGAGAGTAATAATAATGAAGAGTCCTTATGGGGTGAGGGAAGTTATATACAATCTATTGATTCTAAAGATCCAGAGCATACTAAAAAAATGAAATATTTTGAAGAAAAGCCTGATGATAGGAAAGAATATAATTGCAAAAAGTGCAATAAGTTAATAGGAAAACATAATCTATATTGGCATGAAGGGATGTGTAATGATTGTTTCTTTGATGAATATAACTTATAAAATAATTCATTATATTGTCAGAATAGACAAGGGTTATAATTTATATGTTTATTTATATTTCATAAACTATTTAAATTGTGTTTATGTTTGATATATATGGATCATACCAAAATAAAAGAGACATTGAAAAATCTAAGGGCTGCTTTAACTGATGAGCTAAAAGGCCATAATTTCTATATTAAAGCTGCCGAAATTGCAAAATCAGATGGAGTTAACGAGGCTGCGGAGTTTTTCAGAAATGCTGCAAAAGTTGAGAAAGGGCATGCAAACGAGGTAGAAGAGATTCTTAAAAAATTGAGATAAAATTAATTAAAACATATGCCTTGCAATAAATAGATTAAAGATCAATAGAATAAACGAGAAAATTAGGTAAAAATATGTGATATTTCATGAATTGTTCTTGAATCTGTACAATAATAAATTTTTCACAAGAAAAATTTAGTATGATTTATATTTGGTTAAGTCAAGGTTTTATTGTTACGTTTTAGTAGCTGGTTTTTAATTCGAAAGCTTTAAAAAGTATATGTATTTAGCTTTCATATGATAAACCGTTACATATACTTAACATAATAATAAAATGGAAAATAGAAATGTTGGATTTTTAGTTATTGGAATATCTCTATTAATAATTGGGATAGTATTTATCTTTAATAATGCTTTAAAAAACATTGTGGGAGCCAGTTGCAGCGCTACACATGGTGCACAAGTTTGCCCAATGTATGATACTATAACAACCCAAACTTATCTTGCTATTGCCATTGTTGGAGTGTTAATTATTATAGGTTTGGTTTTAATTTTCACAAAGCCAGATGAAAGAATTGTTGTGAGGAAAATTAAAGAGAAAAAGCTCGAGAAGAAAATAGATTTATCCGGATTAAAACAAGAAGAGAAACAGGTTTTTAAGTTAGTTCAAGAAAACGATGCTGTTTTTCAGGCAGATCTGATTGAAAAAACAGGATTTGGAAAAGCAAAGATGTCAAGAATAATTGACAGATTAGAAGGCAGAGGATTAGTTGAAAGAAAAAGACGTGGAATGACTAATATTGTTGTGCTGAAGGATTAATTATTCTTTATTATTTACACTTTCTATCAAGTTTATTATAAATTTCTTTGTGAAACTAGTTTCACAAAAGCACTTATATAATTTTATTTTCCTGAAAATGCTATGGAAAATAAAAACCAAACAAATCAAGAAGAACTGAAAGGAGGAAAAAAGACCAACTACGAAACCGTAGCGCAAGTAGTTATAATTGCTGTTCTTGCAATTTTGCTTGTATATAATGGAGCAAAGATTTACGGAGCTGGCAATGGGAGAAGTATAACAGGCAATGCTGTAGCAACAGGAATTGGAACTGTTTCAGCTTTAGATGTATTGCCAAAAGGAACTCCAGATATTTACGGAAGTAAATTGGGAGTTGAGTATGATGATGTAAGTGCAAGCAACCCTACATCAACAGAAGCAGCGATACAAAAATTATCTGCTTATGAAGATAAACAGTTAAACAGCGAGCAAATGGCCCGTTACATAAAAATTGGAAGTTCAATTGCATGTGAATATTGCTGTGGCGCTAAAACACTTGTTTTTAGTAATGGAGAACGCGCTTGTGGATGCGCCCATAGTTATGCAATGAGAGGTTTAGCAAAATATTTGCTAACTAATAATCCTGAAATGACAGATTTAGAGATTCTAGAAGAATTGGCAAAATGGAAAGTTTTATTCTTTCCAGGAGTTCATGAACAGAAAGCTGAAGCATTGAAAGCAAATGGCGTTGATTATACAAATTATGTCAACCTTGCTTCAAACCTTTACAGAGGCGCCGAAAATCAGGTAACTGCAACAACTACAAGTGCAGGCGGAAGTGGTCAAATGGTTGGTGGATGCTAAATGAGAGATTTATTTTTTTATTTTACTTATTTAGCTTATATTCATAAATAAAACCTAAAATAAAGACTTAAAAATAAAAAGAAAAATAAAATGGACTGCTGCAAAACAAAAAAACATAATGATTGTTGTAAGGATTTAGAGAAAATGGAAGAATTGAAAGGAGGTTATAGCAAAATGCAGATAAGAAAGAAAACTTTAATGTGGATTGTAATAGGAGTTTTATTCCTGGCGGTATTGTTTCTAACATTTAAAGTGTCTGGAAATACTTCAGCTGTACAGACTGCAGGACAGGTTGTAAAAAGTGCAGCACCTGCTGGAGCAGGAATGGTCGGAGGCTGCTGATGATCTGCTAATAAAAAATATGAAAATGAACAAAAAAACATTTATGTGGATTATTATAGGCATACTTTTTTTAGCAGTGCTCTTTTTGACATTTAAAGTATCAAGCCTAACTGGAAACGCAGTTGCCGGGCAAACCAGTACTGGAAAACTTGATACAACTGGATGGACAGAAAATGAAATAATGAATTATGAAATGCACGGAACAGTTCCAGCAAGGGCTCAAGGAAAAGTAGCGCCAGTTAGTGCCTCAAGCGGAGCAGGAATGGTCGGTGGATGTTAAGAAATTTAATTTAAATTTATTTTTACTTTTTTAATTTTATGGTTTTAGAATGTTGTAAATCTAATATAAAAAAATGATAAAAACAAAAATACAAGGTAAACAAAGAAAGAAGAGTAAAAGAAACAGCCGGGCTTATAAAACATCTATGTTTTTATTAACAGCTATATTAATTGTGGTTGCAGTTATACCCAGTGTTATGGCGCATTGCCCTCTTTGCACTGCAGCCACAATTGTTGGAGTTGGGGTAACTAGGTCTCTTGGCTGGGATGATTCTATCGTGGGCATTTTTGTTGGAGCCATGATTGTTTCTTCAGCATTATGGATGAATAACATTCTAAAGAAAAGAAATATTGGGGGCAACGCCTTCTTAAGAATAGGCAGCATAACTATTGCTACTTTTGTTCTTACCATCTTAAGCTTTTACTATGCAGGCATATTTGGCCCGGCAAACACCTATAGGATATTTGGCATGGAGAGCATAATCTTTGGCTCAATTTCAGGGGCTGTTGTATCATTTGTTACTTTTTTTGTTAGCAATGAACTAAAGAAAAAGAATAACGGGAATGTTTTATTTAACTATCAAACTATGGTTCTTACATTTGGATCATTAATATTAAACGCATTATTATTTTGGATGGTGTTTTAATAATGGCTGAAATAAACTTTATAATATATGGAATTATAGGTTTATTTTTTGTACTTTTAGCTGCTAAAAATGTTATTGAAAATATTAGAAAAAATAAAGGTAAGAATCTTAAAGGTAATTTCTGCGTTATTTGTATATCTATAATCTTGACATGGTTAGGTTTATTGGTTTTATACTGGTATGGCTTATTTGACAATATTTTAGCAATTTCGTTATTAATGGGCATGTCTCTTACAGGCATTTATTATTTTATTGATAAAAAAATTGGAAAGAAAAATAAAAAACTCAAGATATTCAGGCTTCCATTTATTTTAACTCTAATAATTATTGCTTATTATGTTATCAATTTTAAAGGTTTTGAAAATATTATCAAAAGCGCCTTAATATTTATTATTTTATGGGCATTGTTTGTTTTAATTTATTTTTATAATAATACGAAATTTATAAAAAAATTAATTGAATGTTGTAAAGGATAAAAATGAAAGAATATCATTATAATTATTTGTGGATTGGAATACTTATTATTTCTATATTTGGAACTTTTTTTATAATTAAAATGGCTTATGCAAATCCTTTAGGCCTTCCAGATTACGCTTTTACTAAGCCTGGAATAAAAGAGGCATATTCTTTTGCTAAATTAGGTAGTGATAAGTTAACAGGTTTACCATGTAACTGCGGTTGTATGTCTGATGCTGCAAATCATGGAGGTAGATTGCACTCAAGAGGCTTAATTGATTGTTTTATGCAGGGTAATGTAAATAATGGCGGGCAATGGGATGGACATGCAAGTGAATGCGGGTTATGTTATGAGGATGCATTATTAGCTAAGAAATTATATGAAGAAGGCAAACTAAAGCAAGAAATAAAATTAAGTCTAGAGGCAAAATACGCAACTCAAATAATAAGCAATTCTACGGTATATGGAAAAATAGAGGTGAATTAAATGAAAATAAATGGCAAGGCATTAACATATGGAATATTAGCAGGAATAGGAATTTTGTTATTTTATATTTCTGTTCTTACTATCTTTCAAAGCTATGGGTTTGCTTTATCAGAATTTAGAAGATTGTGGCTGTGGATTGTTCCATTAGCTCTAGGATTTGGAATGCAAATAGGGCTTTATACTTCAATAAAACACGATGCAGCTATAAATACAGGAATGGCTGCTTCTGGAGGAGTTTCCGGAGGATCAATGATTGCATGCTGCAGCCATTATTTATTGAATATTATTCCATTAATAGGGATTACAGGATTAAGCGCATTTACTTCTTTTTTAATGGCATATCAAAAAGCATTTTTTTCAATAGGAATTGCTTCAAGTATTCTTGGAATTATTTTAATGCTAAACCATAAATCAAAAATGAAAATAATGAAAGGAGGATTAGATTAATGGCTGAAATAAACGGGAAAATGTTAATTTACATCGTTATTATAGCTGTTATAGTATTGCTCCTGTTAGTAAGTTTTGGTATTATAAAAATTGGAAATGCAAAAATTGTTAATGTTGCAAATAGCGTTAGCAATAGCAATATCCCTGAAAAATGCAGAATACAGCAAGGTTATACTGAACAATCATGGAAAGAGCATCTAGGACATCATGCTGAAACACGAGATTGTTTGCAATATTTTCCTTAGATGTCATAGCTATATATTAAAATTAAAATAATAAAATGAGCTTATTTAAGAAAAAATGTGAATACTGCAAAAGTAAAATAGAGAAAAATGAAGAAGTATTCAGAGATGTTAAAGTTCCTGGTTTTATTGGAACAAGAAAGAAGGCATTTTGTAGTAAGGAACATGCTGATAGTTATGAAACTGAAATTGCAGGGCATTGCAAAAGTTCAAAGGGAGGAAGTTGCTGCGGCTAATAAAAAGAACCAATGGTTCTTCTTATGACATCTCCTATAAAGACAACCAAAGGTTTTCTTTATCAAACTTTCCTTTTAAATGCCAATGTTTTTTATGAAACTTTCCCTTTAAATATTAATAAAATTAAAAATAATGGAGGTAAAAATTAAATTAAATTGCTGCGGATCAGGAAAGAAGAAAGGAAAGAAAAAGTAATATTTTGGATAATAAAAAATGGATTGCTATCAAAATGATCTTTTAAATAACAAAAGTATTGAAGAAAAGAAAAAAGTATCTTGGAGAACTATAATAGGAGTACTTGTTATTTTAGCCTTGCTTATTTTTAGCTCGTTAAGTTTAATGATACATTAAAATGAAATAGTAAGAACAATTAAAAAGATATAAAAACAATATTTACTAAATAATCTTAAATAAAAAGAGGTAAAAATGAGTGGATGGTATTGAATATATTTAATGAGTGGATGGTATTTTCATCTAGTTTATTATTAATTTGGATTGTCATTTTTATTTTTAGAAAAAAGGTTAGAAAAGAGATGTTTTATGTGAGCTTATTTACAATGCCTTTCGGCCTTACAGAGCCTTTATTTGTTCCGGAATACTGGAATCCTCCCTCACTTTTTAACTTAGCTGCAACAACAGGTTTTGATATTGAAAGCCTGATTTTTAGCTTTGCTATTGGTGGAATTGGAAGTGTAATTTACGATGCTATTTTTAAGGCAAGGCATAAAAAAATGCCAAAAGCTGAAATAAAAAGGCATAGGTTTCATTTATTAGCTTTATTCTCTCCAATAATTATATTTTTGATTTTATATTCTCTAACTGAACTAAACCCAATTTATTCAGCAAGTATTGTGATGTTTGTAGGAGGAGTAGCTGCTGTTTTCTGCAGGCCTGATCTTCTTAAAAAGACTTTTATTGGAGGATTGTTATTTCTTGCTTTATATTTTTTATTCTTCCTTAGTTTTAATCTGATTTACCCTTATGCTATTGAAAGTTTCTGGAATTTAAAGGCAATTTCAGGGATATTACTTTTAGGCGTTCCTCTTGAAGAATTAATATTTGCATTTACATTCGGCATGATGTGGAGCGGTGTTTATGAGCATGTTATGCACTATAAATTAAATTAAAAAAATGAAAGAGATAAAAATAAGGCCCATTGGTATTGTAAAAAATAATGTGAAACAGCATAAATATGGAGGATTTCTCAAAGAAGTTTCAGAGATAATTTTAGATAAGAGATATGCTAAAGGTTTAGACAATATAGAAGATTACTCGCATGTAGTTGTGGTTTATTGGATGGACAAAGTTAAGAATTATGTAACAAAACACAGACCGCAAGGAAACAAGGAAGTTCCGGAAGTCGGGATTTTTGCGTGCAGGTGCCCTGCCAGGCCTAATCCGATTGCTATCACAACTGTTAAATTAATTAAAAGAAATAAAAACAAGATAATTGTTGAGGGATTAGATGTTTTAAACAATACACCAGTATTGGATATAAAACCTTATTGGTCACAATATGATTTAGCTGAAAATGCCAAAGTTCCAGAATGGGTTTGCAAATTAAAATTTTAATAAATGTTAAATAAAAAATAAATATAAAATGAGAATTGAAGATTTTGCATATATTGTCGAAACAGAAAAGAGTTTTGATGAAGCAATTGTATCTGTTTTAAAAGAAGTTGAACAAAAAGGGTGGACTTTATTTCAAATCTATGATGTAAAAGAAAGGCTGGCTGCAAAGGGTTTTGAGCAAAAGCCATTAAAGATAATTGAAATTTGTTTGGGTAAATATGCAAATAATTTCTTGAATAAAAATCGGCTAATTTCTCTTTGTATGCCCTGTAAAATTAATATTTTTGAAGAAAATGGGAAGGTTAAAATAGCAGGCATGAAACCAACCATGATTTCGCAATTCTTTCCGGAAATCAACAAAGAAGAAACTGAAGAAGTAGAGAAATATATTAAAGAGATTATCAATAATTCAAAATGAAAGGAGGTGAAAAATGGCAGAAAAATTAAATCCTAAGAAAGTTGCTTTAAGTTTAGCAAGCGTTTCAGGAATAATATCTATAGTATGTGCTTTGCTGATATTTATTGCACCAGAAACTATTACAAAGTTATTCGGAGCAATATTCCATGGAATTGATGTATCTAAAATTGCAACAACACCAACATTAACTGGAGCTATTTTAGGGATAATAGAAGTTATTGTGATAGCTTTAATAGCTGGATGGCTTTTTGCAGTTATTTATAATAAGATAAAGTAGAAAAAGAAATTACCTCTTCACTAATTAGGAATTTTCACTAATCTTAATTCCATTTATGGCCATTTGAACTTGGTTTTTAATTTCATTTTTTAAATTTTCTTTTGTTGCTTGCAATTTTTCTATTTTTCTATTTTTCTCATCAATTTCTTTAGCTGTCTGGGAATTAAAGATATTTATATTTTTAAGTTCATTTTCTAAAACAGCCAATTTTTTATCAGATTCTGTAATAATCTCATTTTCAAACTTGATTATTTTTTCTTGAATTTTGCCAAATAATGTTAAATCAATATCGCCATTTATTTTTGCTTCACCTAAAATTGCAACTATATCAAGGGTTTTATCTTCTATAAGGGATCTTTTGAAATTAGAAGAATATTTTTTAACAATATCAAATTTTTCATTATTTACATGATAAATTTCTGCAAGCAGCTTGAAATTTATTTTTTCTTTTATGGTTCTTATTTCAGATTCTAATCTTTGCTTTTCAGTGGCAAATTTGTCTCTTTTCTCTAAATCCTGAGCATACTCTAAATTATTTTTAATAGCAGTTATTTGATTATTTATATGTTTTAATTGGTCCTTATTTTTAATAAAAATCTCATTTAATGACTTAACTTCTTTATTTAGCAATTCTTCAAAATGCAAAGATTCAGAAAATTCCATTAGCATTTTTTTAATCATCTTAAGCTTTTCGTTTTTATTATTTAATCTATTATATTCATTAAAAATAAAATTACATTTTGCCAGAAAGCTCTTAATAACGTCTTCTGTTTCTTTAATCTCTTTTCCTATAAGGATAGTAGCTTTTTCTCGTGCTTTTATTGAATTTCTGCTAAAAACCTGTATTGCTGATAATAATTTTCTGAAATAGTCCTCTGTCTTCAGAGAGCTTAGTATTTTTAGATTAATAATTAATTCATTAATGCAATAAATGTATAAATCAAGCCCGTCTTTTACTATGTTTTTTAATTTTTCTTCTTCTTTTTTAGAGTCTATATTAATTAGGTTAAGAACCTTAATTTTCCCCTCTGCTTCATTAATGAAAACATCTGAAATTGATATTACTTTGTTTTTTAACTCATTTCTTTCTTTTTCTAAGTTTATCTCTTCTAGATTAATTTTTTGGTCAAGCTCTTTAAAAGTAATCCTTTCCACTTCTATCTGCTTTTGCTCCTCTCCATTTTTTTCAAAAAACTTTTTTATTTTTGATAGTAGTGGCATAAAAATATTGATTTTCTCCCATAATTTAAGCTAATTTTCCATTTAATTATGTTTGCTTTTTTCGTTTCTGTTAATGCCATGTGCTTTTGGCATAGGGATAAAACCATAACGTGTAAAAATATACAATAATAAAGGGTAGTTTAGCTACAAATTAAATATTAATGAATGTAAAATAAAGCTAAATTTTCTCAAGATGAAAATTTAATATGGCATGTTTTCAAAATTAAGCAATAGAATTAAATATTAAGTCTAGGTAATTCTTGGATGTCCTATTATCTTGTTATAGAGAGGTTTACTTTTGTTAGTGTAATCAAAACAACGATAAACTTAAAAACTTAACAATAGTTATTTTTTGATGGAAAATAAAAAACTTGGTGTTATGCTTATTATTATTTCACTGCTAGTCGGAGGCATTTTATTCTATTATAACAACAGGCTTGCAGAACAATCGCGTGAATTAGGATGTTTTCCGAATGAAAACTGCTTTGCACTTGAAAAGGGGCTTTCAGTAACTCATTTTGCCATAGGTGTTTTCTCATTTATTCTTGCTCTTGGGTTCTACCTTTTATTTTTCAATAAAACCGAGAAAGCTATTTTAAAAAAACTTGAGGATGAAAAAAATAATAAGATAGAAGACTCAAAATTCTCCATTATTATGAAAGCGCTTGATCCTTTTGAGAAAGAGGTTGTAAAAGCTGTTAGAGAGCAGCCTGGAATAACACAGAATACTTTGAGATTAAGAGCAAATATGTCTAAAGCAAAGCTAAGTTATGTTCTTCAGGAATTGGAAAGAAGAGGCCTGATTAAAAGAATAAAAAAGGGAAAGACTCTTGCAGTTTATTTGAGAGTGTAAGAAACTAAAGAAAATTTCTACTTTTGTGTAAACAAATGTATCCTAAAGGTAACCTTTTGTAACGAACTACTTGTTTTCTTGAGTTTTAGCCCAATTTAGTTTATATGGTCCCACGAGGAGTTGAACCTCGGAATACTCGGTGTAAAATAATATATCCTAAAGGATATACTGTCTTTTGGAAAAGATTATAACTAATAAAAATGTTACTCGTCTCTGAAAAATTCATGATTAAGATTAAATATCAACTCGCCTATTTTATATAGCTCAAGGAAGATTGAGTATACATTGTGTGAAACAAGACTGTTCTTTAGTTTGTTTTTTCTTAATTTATCTTTATATTCATCAATTGTTTCATAAACTTCGTTTGTTAATTGAATAAGTTTTTCAAAATCAAATTTCCTATACAAAGAAGAAGAGCGTTCAATAAAATCATTGGCTTTTTTAAGATATTTTACTGTTTCAGAGTTTATTATCTCTTTATTTTTATGATAATTTTTAGCTATATCAAAATATCTATCTCCAATAGACTCTAATATTAAAATAAACTCATGATAATTAAGAGTTTTTTTAGGATCTTCATGCCCAAAGGAGATTAATATTTTTATGCAAAAATCATTGGTTTGATTTATTAATCTTTCAACAAGATAAGCTTCATCAAATATATCTTTGTTTTTTGAAAGAGCTTCATAAATCTGCTCTGACTGATGCATTAAATGAAAGTATAATTTATTAAAAACATTATCGAATTCTTTTGGATTTAATTTAGTGCTTTCAATTACTGTAGCATAATTTTCATTCTTATCTTTTCCAATTTCCCAAAGCTGCATTCCAATCAAATGATCAAATGTATTTTTAATCATATCAAGCTCTTTTATTTCTTTCCCTCTGTGCAAGACTACATGATTGGGGGTGTAGATTACTTTTATATTTTTATAACCCATTCGGTAAAGCATAGCTATTATTTTTGTTGAAAGAGGATAGAGTTCAGTTATATTCAGTTTTGCACTTTCTTCTTTAATTAGGAGAGATGTTTTTATTTTTATAGAATCTCCTTGTTCCTCAACATTAACTTCTTGGCCTTTTATCAGCTTAAACTTCTTAACCCAATTCATTGGAAGAGAAACAGAAAGTGTTGCAGGACCTGATCGAATTATTTTTCTTATCATCTTAACATAAAACCTCTATTCTATCATGAAAAACAAGTATATAAATTTTATCAATATATCGTCTGTATATCTATATGTATATCTATTATACTTTAAAAATAATTATATAGTATTGATGATTATTATTAGTATGGACACTAAATTAGAACAAAAGCTTAAAGATTTTTTGAAATCAATAAATGAGCATGGTGATAGTTATAGGGGCGATCCTGATATGGACTATGACCGGATTGGACTTTATTGCGGATGGTTAGGTGAAATCAACTCTAGCATGAGAGAATTAGCAGAAAGATTAAATAAAAAAGAATTATCCTGCTTATTAGATGCTGTTGAAGGTGTGTCTTCAATAAAATATTTTGTATTTGGGACTCCTTATGGAAGCGGATATGGAATAAGGCCTGTTCTTGAAATTACAAGAAATGTTTTTGAAAGGGGGGATAGGCTGGGAAGTGAAGAAAATAGAGTTGCATATGTTTCTGCTTTAGGCGAGATTTATAAAAAAACAAGAGAACAAGCAGATCCCAAATATTATTATAATGGTGAAGAAGACAAGAAAATTAATGGATATGTTCGGGAATTAAATCAAAACCTTGATGAAAAAAGATCTTCTGAAGTTTTGAGGATTATCGAGGAATTTATGAGAAAAAACTTTAGTAAAGAGGAAAAAAATGAATAAAATACTAACTGACTTTGATGGAGTTCTCTTAAGAACTGAATTTGCAAAAGCTGCAGAATGGTTTATAGCATCTTTAAGAATACAAAGCAGAATTTCAGATGATTTTATTAAAGAATTGGAAGAAAAGAGACAAGATGTTCTTGCTAAAGTCAAAGAAACATGCAATCAATATCAAGAGGAATTTGAAAGAGTAACTAATCTAGCAGGAATGTCAAGAAAAGATACCAGAGATGCTGTCTGGAAATTAACTTGCTATAATGGTAAGAATTATACTCCTAAAGATTTAGAAAGAATTAGAGGAAGTATAAAAAATCCAATTGAAGGTTATTATTCTGAAAGAATTGAAGGAAATATAAGATTTTTCCAAAAAGCTAAGCAGAGTGGATTAGAATTGGGATTAATAACTCAAGCAAGAAAAGAAGAGATTAAAGGGCTTTCAGGTGAACAAAGACTTTCCCTTAATGATTTGTTTAGAAGATTAGAATGCACTGGAGATGATTTTTACAAAGAAATGGGAAAGAAAGATGATCCTTATGCCCTGTATGTAGATAAAAAAGTAGTTGGTTATGGATGTTTATGTAGCTCTCTGAGTGTTAATCCTTGGGAAACAATTACATTTGAAGATTCTGAAAGCGGGGTTAGTGCTGCAAATTCTGCAGGGGTAGTTTGTGTTGGTGTTAAAGATGAACACAATAAACAGAACTTATCAAAATCAGTTTTAGTTGTTCCTTGTGATTTAGATGTTTTAACCAATAATGAAGCAATGAGTGTTCTTAGAAACGAAAGTCCTAAAGAATTTATATTGTATGCTAATGATTATCTTAGAAGAACAGGTTTGCAGCCTGAACTAAGGGAGGATTATAAAAAATGATGGGAAAAACACTTGAAGAGCTTGGAATTGAAGTAAAGGAATCAAGATCGCATGGACTTGCAGGCCCGACTATTCTTCCTGAAAGTAATATACAGTGTATTGATTTATATTTTAATATGGAAAAAATTCCTTTTCAAGAATTTTCATATAATTCTGGAATATTAGATTTAATAAATGAAAGATTAGACTTTGTTAGGTCTCAATTAAAAAAATCAGATAGCTCTTTGTCAGTTTTAACAGCTGAAGAATCATCATGGCAATTGGTTTTTGTTAATAATTCTATGTCTAATGATTTTTCTCATCCAAAAATTATTGAAGAATGGAGAAATCTTGGACAGATGTTTTCTTATGCCAGAAGAAATGAAAGTTCAACTCTTAGAAATATGAAATCTGTAGTTGTTAATGTTTCTGGTTTTGGGGAATGGAATTATTTATTAGACAAAGAAAGAGTTTCAGCGCCGCTTCTTAGTTTTCTTTTTCCTGTAAATTATGCAAATAAAGGAAAGATATTTGTAAGTTCTTTAGGGATGGGCTATGGTTTTATGGATGCAAAAATATGGAATATTGCTGCAAAAGAATTTGAGATTGCGATAAAGAACTGGCCTAAAGAAGATAAAAGACTATATCCAAAAACTGTAAGTGTTTTAGGAGGATGTTATGAAAATTTAGGTGAGGTTGATAAAGCAGTTGAAGTTTTGGAAAAACTTGTTAGAGAAGGTACAATAATTGCATTAACACACTATAATCTGGGTTGGGCTTATGATGAAAAAGGTAGGCAAACTAATGATAAAGAATGGTTTTATAGGGCAGCTGAGCAGCAGGAAAAAGCGATTGAGCTAGATCCTAAATATCATGATGCATATTATAATCTTGCTTGTGCGTATGCCATGGCAGGAGATAGAGAAAAAGCATTTTCTGTTGTTAAAAATGCAAAAACAAAAGGAGTTGATTTAATGCAAGAACTGATTCAAGATTCTGATTTTAGAGGGATTATAGGGTGAAGGAGTGAAAAGCTTAAGAGTATTATAAAAGCTGATTTTAGAAAGTATATCCTTTTTGATATACTTTGTGTAAAAGAGCATATACTATTTTTTACCAAGGAATTAAACACATTTAGAATATGAAAATAGAAGATTTTGCATATAGTATTGAAACTAAAAAGAATTTTGATGAAGCTAGGATTTTTTCTCCCACTTAATTACCCATTTATTTAGATAATTGAAACATTTAATTAACTCTTTCCCCGAATTTGTTAAAGAATATTCAACTCTTGGGGGAGTCTCCTTAAATGACTTTTTCGTTATCAATTCTGCCTTTTCTAATTCTTTCAATCTCTTAGATAATGTTCTCGCGCTAATACCTTCTGCGTTTTCCATTAACTCATTAAATCTTCTCTTGCCATTAGTGCTTAGCTCATTAAGAATTATCAAAGTCCACTTCTTGCTTAACTTAATCATTATTCCAGTTATAGAGCATTCTTTCTTTTTTTTCATTACTTTACTATTAGATACGTTACATTTATAAACTTTACTTTAATAAGTATATCATTAAAACTTTACAAAAATTACTTATAAGATAAAAATGGACAAAAAACAATTCATAAAAATGCCTGATGAAAAGGAATTAAAAGAAACAGTTGAGGCAATAAAATCAAGAGGAATAAATGTGATAGTTGTAGAAAACAAAAAAGAAGCTCTTGATGAGATAAAAAAGATAATTCCTGATGGGGCTGAAATTATGAATGGTTCTTCTACAACATTAAATGAAATTGGTTTTATTGACTATTTAAAATTAAAAGAACATGAATGGAAAAATGTTAACGAAGAAATTCTAAAAGAAAATGATATGGTAAAACAAACAGAGTTGAGAAGAAAGGGAGTAACAGCTGAATATTTTTTAGGCAGTGTTAATGCTATAGCTAAAACAGGAGAGATAGTGGCATGCGATGCTTCAGGCTCTAGAGTTACAGCATATCCCTTTGCCGCAAAAAATTTAATATTGGTTGCAGGCACGCAAAAAATAACTTCTAATTTAGATGAAGCTATGAAACGTGTGAGAGAGTATGTTTATCCCTTAGAAGATGAAAGAGCAAAAAAAGCTTATGGGATGCCAAGTGCAATAGGAAAATGGGTTATTATAGAGAAAGAAATGTTTCCGAATAGAACAACATTAATTTTAGTTAAGGAAAAATTAGGATTTTAGAAAATTTTCCCTTTATGAACGTTAATATGGCAAAATTTAGCCATTTCAGACCTTTTTAGGGCCATTGTTCATACCCTAAAATATAACTACTTCTATTTAAGTATTAAATCTATAAGTATAAGCCATATAAAAATGAGGAAAAAATTAAGAAACTTATCTGAATTATTTAAAGCATGGAAAGGCGTTTTCTTTAGCTGGAAATATTTTCTCATTTTTATTATAAGCGCGTTTTCTTTTTATTTTTTAAACTTTTTTATTTCATCTTTTCAAAATTTATTGTGGCATTTTAAGAATTATGGATTAAAGAGCTTTATTGCATTTTTATTTAATATTTTTATTGGTTTTGATAAAACAATTCTTTTTTCAAGTTTTTTATCTTTTCTTGCTTTAAGTATTTTAAGCGGGATTTTTGTAACTCTTATTATATATAAGTCCAATATTTTAGAAAATTCTGCAAAATTGGGTTTAAGCGGGGCAAGTGGATTACTTTTAGGTATTTTAGCCCCAGGATGTGCAGCTTGTGGCTTAGGACTTGCAACCGCTTTGGGTTTTGGAACAATATTTGTTAACTTTCTGCCGTTTAAAGGACTGGAAATATCTATTTTGGCAATTGTTATTCTTTTGTTTAGCATTATAAAAATTTCTTATAATATTTCTTCGGCAAATGAATGTGATTTTAACAATACGACACAAAAATCAAATGCTCAAAGAATATTGAAAGGAGGTAAAAAAGCAAAATGAGTGAAGAAACAGGAATAAGCATTAAAAAAACAACCTTATGGAAATTCGGGACTTTTCTATTTTTAGGGTTATTTGTAATTTCTTTATTTACAGGAGGATTTGGAAACATTTTAAGCGGAAAAAGTTCTGTCAATGGAAATGTTGTTGCAGTTCCTTCAAATCCGACTCCAACAGGAGTTCCTTCACAACCAAGTCAAGTAAGCGCAAGTGTTGATGATGATGCTGTCCTTGGAAATAAAGATGCGCCAGTAACAATTATAGAATTCAGCGATTACCAATGCCCTTTTTGCAGGAAATTCTGGACAGAAACTCTGCCGTCAATAAAAACAGAATATATTGATACTGGAAAAGCCAAGCTTGTTTATAGAGATTTGCCATTAACAAGCATACATCCTGCTGCACAGCCAGCTGCTGAAGCTGCTGAATGTGCAAGAGAAAAAGGCGGAGATAGCGCATATTTTAAAATGCATGACAAAATTTTCCAGGAACAAAACAAGATTGATGGTGGAGACCCAAATAACGGGCCTGTAAGAGGAACAGCCCAGTTTGGAGCAACAGAGTTAAAGCAATGGGCTAAAGACTTAGGGTATGATATTGGGAGCTGCTTAGATTCAGGAAAATACAGAAATGAAATTCAGAAAGATTTAGCTGATGCAACAGCTGCCGGCGGACAAGGAACACCTTACTTTGTAATTAATGGGAAGCCATTAAGCGGAGCTCAGCCATTCAGCGCATTTAAACAGGTAATTGATGCAGAGCTATCTGGATAAGAAAAATAAAATTTATTTAATTTATTGTTTTTTTATTTTTACTTATATTTTTAAAAAGGAAAAATGGAAGAAAAAACAAGATGCGAAATTTGTGATAGGGAATTTAAAGATACTGAAGCTTTAGCCATGCATAACAAAGCAAAGCATCCTGAAAATATTCTTAAGGAAGGAAAACCATTGCCTATCAGGAAAATAAAAAAGTGGAGTTTTTTTCCTTTAATTGTTATTTTAATTATTGCTGGAATTATTTGGTTGGTTTCAGGTATTGAAAGATTACCTCCGACAGACATTAAAGGCCATGTTGAATCAAATCCTCCTTCCCATATTCTGAAAGAACAAATGCCAATTACAATCCAGAAACATATGCTTGAACATGCAGATGGCATTGAAAAAGGCCGTGGGGGAGTTATTATTAATTACAATTGTAAAGATTATGAATGTGAAAGTGATTTAATTGAAAAGTTGGAGGCATTTGCTGCAAAATATGATTATGTATATGTTGCTCCGTTTGAAGGAATGGACACTAAAATTGCTTTGACTAAATTAAATAAAATAGAAATTTTGGATGAATATAACAATGAAACAATTGAGAAATTTATTAATTACTAAGTTTTTAAAAACGTAAGTTTTAAAAGCATATTATATTGTTAGTAATTATAAGTATATTATAAAATGTCCATCAAACAATTTACAAAAGAACTTAATAACAAGGAAAGGGTAGAAGGAGAGTTAGTTAAAACAGTGCTTTATTCCTTAATAACTAGTTTGGTTATACTTGGGATTCTTTATTATGTTAAATTAAAAAGCATTGATGGGTTTATGGACAAGTATGGCTTTTATTTATTTTTTGCAGCTATAAGCTATTCTTTAATTATTGCAGCTATAAGGCAAGTAAGAGCGTATAAAGAATTTGCATGCATGACTGGAATGATGATTGGCATGACAACTGGAATGATTGCTGGATTTTTGGCAGGATTTTATGTTGGAGCAACTAACGGAATGTTTATAGGAAGTGTTTTCGGCATGGCTGTTGGAATAGTGCTTGGAGTTTGGATGGGAAAATGCTGTGGCATAATGGGAATTATGGAAGGAATAATGGCTGGTTTTATGGGAAGTTTAATGGGAGGAATGACAGCAATAATGTTATTAAATGATAATTTAAAAATAGCCACAGTAATTATCTTCATAATATCCTCAATTATTTTAATTGCCCTTAATTACATGGTTTATTTGGAGATGAAAGAAAATGAGAGGCAGTTAAAAGAAGACCATACTTTAACAATCTTTATAACTATAATATTAATAGCTATTACAGCCTGGCTTATGATATTTGGGCCAAGAAGCTCGCTGTTTACATAACTTAATTTCATAATGTTTATAAACAATTATTAATTTAAACTAAAGTAAGATAAATATAAAAATGAAAAATACAACTATATTGATTTTGGTCGGAATATTAATTATATCTGGAGCATGGTTTGTTTTTGGTAATAAAAATACTGATAATGGCAATAATCCTGCTAATGGAAATGTTGTTATTAATGATATTGATGCCCAGAAAATAACATTAAGCACTAAGAATTATAATTATTATCCCAATACAATAACTGTCAAGGAAGGGAAGCCTGTTGAAATAACTTTAGACAAAAGTGTTACAGGATGTTTAAGATCTTTTAATATAAAAGATCTTGGGGTCTCAAAAACAGCAAGAACTCCTGAAGATAAAATAATCTTTACACCTACAAAAAAGGGAACTTTTACTTTTGCATGCAGTATGGGAATGGGGTATGGGAAGATAATCGTGGAATAAAACAAAAAATATTATATAAGAAGATTTAAATATAATAATCCTATTAATTATTTATGGAATCTAAGTATTTTGCTGAGATTGTAATTAACAAAGAAAAGTTAAGTGATGGTAGCGAGATTTTTGTTGCCCACTGCCCTAGCTTAGGCATTACTAGCCAAGGAAGCAATATAGACGAAGCTATGAAGAATATTAAAGAAGCTATAGAATTATATCTAGAGGAACAGCCCGAAGCTTATGATGAATTAGAAAGCCAGAGAACACCTTTATTTTCCGTTGTTGAAATAATAAAAAATGCCAAAACTTCCAGTATTGTCCGGTAAGGACATGGTTAAAATTCTTTCTAAAATTGGTTTTGTTCATGTGAGAACAAGAGGAAGCCACGCTATTATGAACAAACAAACTCAAGAAAAAAAGATAACTGTTCCTGTTCCATTGCATAAAGAGTTAGCTAAAGGAACATTAAAAAGCATTATGAATCAAGTTGAATTGACTTTAGAAGATCTTTTAAACTTACTATAATAAATATTATTAATGAATGATGAAAATGGAAGAAACAACAATAAAGATAATATTTTTCATTCTTTTAATAGCTATAAATCTAGTAAGGTTTTATTACCAGTATAAGTTCAAGTCAGAAAACTTATTTGTTTTAAAAAAAGGAAAAGAATCCCTGTCTGTTGTTATTTTTTATGTTTTATTTGCAGTTCCATCTTTGCTTTATGTTTTTACAAACACAATTGACAGCCTTAATTTTAATTTCCCAGTTATAGTAAGGTTTCTTGGCATGGTTGCAATTGCTATAAGCTTCTGGCTGTTTATCTCAACCCATAGAACCCTTGGAAAGAATTTTTCAGCAATACTTACCATAAAAAAAGATCATAAATTAATACAGGAAGGCCCGTATAAAAGAGTAAGGCATCCAATGTATACTGCAATTTATTTTATAATTTATGGTTTTTTTCTTTTATCATCTAATTTGCTTATAGGCATACTTCCATTTATCTCTTTCTCTTATCTTTATTTCTCAAGAGTAAAGCAAGAGGAAGAAATGATGTTAAAAAAATTTGGAAAAGAGTATGAGAAATATATGAAGAGGACTGGAAGGCTGATACCTAAAATTTAATTCGCTTCGCTCATAACTATTGTTACCCTAAAATTAACTTAAATATCTAATAGCTTATGCTAAATTTTTCACATAGAAAAATTTATTATTGTATAGATTTCAGAAGTTTTGAAAATATTACAATATCTCCTATGAGAATTCTACAACCATAAAGTTTATTTATTATTTAAACTTTGTTATATTGCAAAAACATACGACATACTCCTATTCGTGGTCAAGCCACACTATGACAAGTCGTTGTTTTGTT
>Ga0209542_10001204_pt1 | contig 61398 bp, 51 predicted proteins | sample RifCSPhighO2_01_FD_184028 | JGI IMG/M metagenome (GOLD analysis project Ga0209542, IMG submission 184028) | Soil microbial communities from Rifle, Colorado - Rifle CSP2_plank highO2_0.1 (SPAdes) (version 2) | ecosystem: Environmental > Terrestrial > Deep subsurface > Rock core/Sediment ...
GTTCGGACAAAGTCCTCGTCGGCAAAACCTTGCCCGCCCGCTACCGCGTCCTCAAATGTCTGCGCGATTTTGAGGGTATTGTCGGTCGAGCCGTCGTCCACCACAATGATCTCAAATTTCTCGCGTGGATAATCGAGCGCGAGCAGGGAAGCTACGGTGCCCGCTATCGTTTTTTCTTCGTTGAAACACGGCACAACGATCGCGACCGTGGGTAGTGTGCCGCTTCCTTTCGCTGGCGAGCGCGTGCCTTTCAACTGCCGTTCGATGAAGGCCGCAAGCAAAAAAACCTCGAAATAGAGGGAGGCGAAAAGAAATCCATAGACGATCCATAGGTCGGCTGTCATGGCGAACGAGTATAGCAAAAAAGCGAGGATTTTGCTATATTTTTTGGATGCGTGGCCACATCCACCCGATTTCCTCACTCATCCGCGAGGCCAATAAGATTTTCTTCGATACGGGGTTTACCTTTGTCGAAGGACCACTCGTAGAGAGCGAATGGTACAACTTCGATGCCCTCAATGTACCCAAGGATCATCCAGCACGTGATATGCAGGACACTTTTTTCATAAAGGACGAGAAGGAAATGGTACTGCGTACGCACACCTCACCAGTGCAGGTGCGTTACATGGAATCGCAAATGAAAAAAGGAATTCTTCCGCCATATCGCATCATCGTGCCAGGCAAAGTGTTTCGCAATGAAGCAACCGACATCACACACGAAGCCGAATTTTTCCAATTAGAGGGATTGGTTGTTTCAGACGACACGACACTGGGGCACATGAAATGGACGATCAATCATTTTCTAAAAAAGGTATTCCGCGACATCGAGGTAGAGACCAGATACCGCCCCAGCTTTTTCCCGTTCGTCGAACCAGGACTTGAAGTGGATATGCAGCTCAGGGGAGCAAAGGCGCCTGAAAAATTACGTGATCGTTGGATAGAAATGATGGGCGCGGGCATGGTGCATCCCAATGTGCTGAAAAGCGCGGGCGTCGATTCCGAAAAGTACCGCGGTTTCGCATTTGGCATGGGCCTCGATCGCCTCGCAATTCTGCGCTGGGGCATAGACGACATCCGTCTCATGCACTCCGCGGATTTACGATTCATCAACCAATTCTGATTATGAAAGTTTCTCGCAATTGGCTCCAACGTTTCTTCAATGAAGAACTTCCGAGTGCGGCAGCCCTCGCCGAAGCGCTCACTTTTCATGCGTTTGAGATCGAAAGTGTCGAGGCACTGTCAAAGGGGAGTCCTCGAGCTGTAAGAGGGGAGTCCTCTGACAACGGTAATGATTGGATACTTGATGTAAAGGTCACGCCCAATCGCGGGCATGATTGCCTCTCGCACCACGGAATTGCCAAGGAGTTTTCTGCCATCTTGCAATTACCGATGAAAAGCGATCCACTGCGGGAGGAAGTTTCTCTTAAGCCGCGATATAGCGATATATCGCTACATATTGAAAATGCGAATCTGTGCCCGAGGTTCGTAGCCGCATATATTGCAAGTATCAAAGTCGGCCCGTCACCCGAATGGCTTCGCAAACACCTTGAATCCATCGGACAGAAATCGGTCAACAACGTTGTCGACGCGACTAATTTCGTCATGTTCGATCTCGGCCAACCCCTCCATGCCTTTGATGCTGGCAAACTTCATAAGAAAGACAATGTGTATTCATTGATCATTAGACCTGCAAAAAGAGGAGAGACCGTTACCGGTTTGGATGACAAAACATATGCGCTAAACGAGACAATGCTTGCCATCGTTGACGGGGTCGCATCGATCGTCGCGAGTATTGCGGGCATAAAGGGCGGGAAGCCAACAGGAATAGACGAGACGACGACGGACATTATTCTCGAAGGGGCGAATTGGAATGGGGCGAATATCCGGAAAACGTCGCAAGCACTCAAGCTTCGCACCGATGCGTCATCGCGATTCGAGCAGGTGATCTCGCCGGAGCTCGCTCCATACGGCGTGCGAGCATGCGCGGATCTTATCTGTGAGATCGCAGGTGGGGAAGTCGTTGGTTTCGTCGACGAGTACCCTAATAAACAGCAGCAAACAAGCATATCGGTCGATGCAGGGCGCATCAATGCTATTCTCGGCTCGAAACTCTCCGATGCTGAAGTTGGGGGTGCGCTCACGCGCCTCGATTTGCCTTTTACCAAATCAGGCGACGCGTTCGTGATCGAACCTCCCTTTGAGCGGCTCGATCTTACTGTCCCCGAAGATATTGCCGAGGAAGTGGGTCGCATCACAGGGTACGACAAAATTCCGCCTGTTGAGTTGCCGCCCATGTCAACCAAACCTGAAGTCAATCCGAATTTTTATGCTGCCGAGCGTGCGCGTGAGGAGTACGTCGCGAAGGGCTACTCGGAAGTCTACACATCAATATTTGCCGACGACGGCGAACGTGTCATCGCCAACAAGGTGGACGGCGTCCGGCCGTATTTACGAACAAATCTCGATATTGGTCTTGGAATTGCACTAGAGAGAAATGTCCGCAACAAAGATCTTCTAGGGCTTAAACAAGTGAAATTGTTTGAAATAGGAACTGTATGGAAAGATAATAAAGAAACAATCGTTTTTAACAGTTATTGCGAAACACCCACCAATAAAGATAGCGTTGTGTCGGGCGAGCGATCAGGAGATAAACCGTTGACAGATTACATTTCTGAAATTCTAAAACAGTATGATGAATTGCCGCTGTCAGAAACAAAGCGCTATGTCCCGTTTTCTAAGTATCCATTCATTGTGCGCGATATTGCATTGTGGGTTTCTGCAGGTACGAAAGAAGACGATGTGCTTGAAATAATCCGCACTCATGCGGGCGAATTGCTCGTCCTCAGCGAATTGTTTGACACGTTCAAGAAGGGCGAGCGCACCTCACTCGCCTTCCGACTCGTCTTCCAGTCCTTCGACCGCACGCTTACCGATTTCGATGCAAATGAGCGGATGGCGAGTATTTCAAGTGCACTAAAAGCAAAAGGATTTGAGATTCGATGAGGGGCCTAAACGCGCCTCTATTGAGCCACATATTGGGTATTGCAGGGCTGGCAATCTGCTCCGTTTGGAGTATACTGGAGGGGCGGGACTTTTTCATTTATGGCAGACAAAAAAAAGAAGAAGGCGGGTTCATACAACGCCGCGGACATCACCGTCCTCGAGGGATTGGAGGCGGTACGGAGGAGGCCGGGGATGTACATCGGCACGACCGACACGTCGGGCTTGCATCATCTTGTCTGGGAAGTATTCGACAATTCGCGCGACGAGGCGATGGGTGGTTTTGCAAACGACATCGAAGTGGCGCTCCTTCCCGACGGCTCGGTGCGCGTCGCCGACAATGGTCGCGGCATTCCAGTAGACGTCCATTCGAAAACAAAAGTCTCCGCGCTCGAAACGGTAATGACAAAATTGCACGCCGGTGGCAAATTCGGTGGTGAAGGCTACAAGGTATCCGGCGGCTTGCACGGCGTGGGTGTCTCGGTCGTCAATGCGCTTTCGGATGCGGTGCGTGCGGAAGTGCATCGTGATGGCGGCGCATACGTGCAGGAATATAAAAATGGTGGCACGCCCGTGAGTAAGATCAAAAGAATGGGCTCGTCGGATCTGCACGGCACCATCATCCGCTTTCGCCCCGATTCTTCGGTCTTTCCGGAACGCACATTCAATTGGGAGACGATCGTGGCACATATGCGCCAGCAAGCGTACCTCGTGCGCGGTTTGAGGATCTCTATCCTCGATCTGCGGCAGGTGCCCAAAGTCGACGTAGAGGACGCGTTCTATGTTCGTGAGCTGGGCATCGAAGCTCCCTCGGTGAGCTTTTATTTCGAGGGTGGTCTCCGCAGTCTCGTGGCGTTCCAGAATCGTCATCAGGAGCCCATCCACAAAACTATTTTTTACGTGGAGAAGGAAGAAGACAACGTGCAGGTGGAGATAGCACTGCAGTATGTAGACGACATCAACGCGCGTCTTTCCGCTTTTGCAAATAATATCTACACTGCCGAAGGCGGTATGCATGTGACCGGTTTCAAGGGCGCTCTCACCCGTTCGCTGAACGCACAAATAAAGAACGGTGGTGGCAAGGAGAGCGAGAGTTTTACCGGCGACGACTGCCTGGAGGGGATGACGGCGGTCATTTCGGTAAAGCTGCGTGAGATCCAATTTGAGGGACAAACGAAAGCCAAGCTCGGCTCGGTAGAGGCGCGCGCCGCGACGGAGGCGGTGTTTGGGGAAGCATTCAGCGCTTTTCTCGAAGAGCATCCTGACGAAGCCCGGGCAATCATCGCGAAAGTAAGCTTGGCCATGAAGGCGCGCAAGGCAGCCAAGGCCGCTAAGGATTCGATCCTGCGCAAAGGCGCCCTAGACGGCATGACACTGCCGGGCAAACTTGCCGACTGCCAAACGAAATCAGCAGAGGAATCCGAGCTGTTTATCGTCGAGGGGGATTCCGCCGGTGGCACTGCCAAAGCAGGTCGCGATCGCCGTACACAGGCGATATTGCCGCTGCGCGGAAAGATCCTCAACATCGAGCGGGCGCGACTCGACAAAATGCTCGCCTCCGAGCAGATACGAAATCTTGTGGTCGCTCTCGGGACAGCGATAGGGGATATTTTTGACATTTCCAAATTGCGGTATCACAAGATCATTATCGCCACCGATGCCGACGTGGACGGCGCGCACATCCGCACGCTGCTCCTTACGCTTTTATTCCGACACTTCCGTCCGGTCATTGACGGCGGCTTTCTCTACATTGCGCAGCCGCCGCTCTACAAGATCAGAAAGGGGAAGGAAGTCGCGTATGCATACAGCGAGGCCGAAAAGGTTGGCATTGCGGGGAAAGATACCCCGATTGAAGAAGAAACATCGGGGCAAGGGGAGCCAGAGATTCAAGAGGCGACGCCTCTTGAATCTGGGAAACGAACTCCAAAAATTTCGGTACAACGCTACAAAGGTCTGGGTGAGATGAATGCCGAGGAATTGTGGGAGACAACGATGGATCCGGCCAAACGCGTGCTTATGCAAGTCACCATCCTCGATGCCCAAGAGGCCGACCAGGTCTTCGATATGCTCATGGGCACCGACGTCCCAGCCCGCAAGTCATTCATCCAGTCTCACGCGCGCGAAGCGACGCTGGATATTTAGTACATCACGATAGCGGCTTGGTTGTTGGTCTTGATGGATTCGACTACCTGGCCGATCGGATCCACGATAACGGTGAAAGTGCCGCCACGGATCGCTTGCGAGAAGCGCAGGGTGTTGACGATATGTTCTCCAGGCGCGAGGGGAATTTGTTCTACGGACGTGTAGGTAGAGGGTGCCGGGATGGGGAGAAGCGCCTGGAAATACCAAGTGTTCGTCTTCGTGCCGCCGATATTCGCGATGTCAAACTCCACCCCGACGATGTCGTAAGGAGATGTGGGCGCGCGGTTGATGAGGGCGCCCGAAGAGGGGTCTATCACCCCGATCGCGATGATAACTACCCGCAGGTCTGCCGGCCCGCTCGCAGCATGCGCGACCAGGTTGGCGGCAGGACGTTTGGCCTTGTATGAATAGGTGGGTGCTGATTTTTTTACCACTGGCTTTGCGGGTGTTTGGGTAGCTGGCTTCTGCACGGGCAGCATGACCGCAGGCTGCGCCTGTGCCTTCGGCGCGATGACGATCGTTGCGCTGCCTTCCGCGCGCGTACCGGTCGCGCTTGGGGTGAAGAAGATTGAGATGGGGACGGAAACAGAGTTCATGCCACTCAAAACGGGCACGAGCACCGCAGCGGTGGACGAGGCAACGTTGATCGAAGCGCCGCAGGGGACGCGGCTCACGGCCCCACCTCGTCCTTGTGTGGTGAATTCAAAACCCTTCTCGCACTTGTAGAGGAACGAGTAGGAGCCAGCCTGCGCAGCCGATCCAGCACTCGTCGGCGTGATTTTCCATGAAATGGTTATTGGCTCACTTGAAGTCGCGTTTTTCGGAGCGGTAATCTCCACTTTTGGCGCAGACCGCAGCCACGACCAAACGGAAAAATTGGAAAGGGAAGCGATGTGCACCACGCCCCACATGATGATGAATGTCAGTATGATAAAGCCGGCAATCGCGAGTGCGTTGGACACGAAGCTCATGCTCGCGCTCTCCTGGGGGCTTGGGAGGAGCTTTTGTGGGGGTTTTGGTGCTTCAGCCATGGCGATATTTTTACAGAATAATGATCGGTGTGTCAAATGATCGTTGGGCGGGGCACTGGGTTGACAAGTACCCTTATATCATGGTAATATCCCACTGTCAATATGACTAGACCTTCCTTACAGACTCGTCCCAAAGCACCCGCTTCTGTCTTTCTCGCCGCCACGGTGCTGATATTCTTCTTGTCGCTTTCGGCCGCTGATTCAGTGGGTTTTGTGCCGAGCTACATCGATGGCTCTTCGCCCGCTGGCGAATCGTTTGCCGCCAACGAAATTTCACTCGCTGACCTTCCACAGCTGGGAGAAGCTGATACTGCGCCAGTCAACGCGCCTGCACGCGTGGCTCTTACGGCGCTCCCCGTGCGTATCAACATCTCCTCTGTCGGCATTGACTTGCCCGTGCAAAATCCCAAAACGACCGAGGTCGGCGCACTTGATGCGCTTCTCAAGAAAGGTCCCGCGCGCTACGCCGATTCGGCGCGACTTGGCGAGAATGGCAATGTAGTCCTCTTCGCACATTCTTCACACTTGCCGATCGTCCGCAATAAAATGTACCAAGCGTTCAACAACATCCCCGACGCACAAGCGGGAGACATTGTGATCCTCACGGGCTCTGACGGCAGAGAATACATCTACAGCGTGGACTCGGTGGTCAAAGCGAGCACCAATGACGGTACGACCATCCCACTCACGGCCGCGGGCGCCAAGCTCACCTTGGTAACCTGCGACACCCTTACCGGCAAATCTGCTCGCTATATTCTGACCGCAAGCTTCGTCGGGACCGACTAATCACTCGGTACCCAGCTGTTTTTTCAGGTCGGCGATGTGCGCCTGGTCGTCGAGTTTTCTATCCTCGACGGCAAGATCGCGCAGAGCCTGTAGTCCTTCCTGTTGCATTCGTCCAATTTCTTTCGTGGCAGCTGCCCGACTGCGCAGCGCATCTTCGAAAAAGATAAGTGTGAGGCGTTCTTGTACGTCTTCGGGGAATTCGGCGAAGTGATCTGTCAAGTAAGCGCGTGCCGCCGCTTCGTCCCCGCTCTCAACAAAACCAAGAAAGGTTTTGTATAGTGACATCGTAGCAATCGGTTCCATAGATGAAGTTTATTTAAATCTTTTGGTCTTCAAGGCTCCACCAAATAGGAAGAGTGCAAATGCAGCCCACATGCCCGTGCCTTTTGCCGCCACCCGTTGCCTCATCGTTTCTTGGTACTCTTCTTCGAAGTGCGCTCGTTCAAGATCTTTATCGTACTCACTCATACGACCCCAGTTTCGGATAGTCATCTTGTGATTTTGCCAGTCAGCATCCATCTGTGTCTCCGTTGGCAGAATGGTGTAAAGGTCTTTAAGCGGCATCTGGGGAGCACGTTCTGGATTTTTACCGACGATCTCAAGCATGAGAGCACGTCGAACCTCCAAATTTTCCTCCAACATCAATCCCATCAAGTTACCCACCCCTTCAGTTCTTCGCTGTATCTCCGTTTTTGCCGTTTGGATATCTCCTCCAAGAGCCTGAAATTCTTTGAAAGTTTTTTCGCTGGTGAAAAGTCCACGCCAGAACCCAAGTTGAGAATTAATTTCAGCCCGCAACTCTTGAGTGCGTGTGTGTGGATTGGGGTCATTGAGAATGCGGACAATCGTGCTTGTATCTGGCTCTATGTGACGCTGCTTACAAATCTTTTCAAACTCTCCTTTTAATCGCGCCGATTCAGTTGCTTGCCACGCCGCTAGAGCATTTTGATCTGTTCGCATCTCCTCAAACCTTACTGGATCGCTAATCGCTAGTTCCGACAATTGCTTCTGAATAAACGCCGTCATTTGCTTCGCGCCCCGGACCTTGATCGCATTTTGTAGCTCGGGGGAGGAGGTCGCGAGATCATCAATATTCCCCTCTGTTACCGTTTCGGCTATCTCCTTGGCGTGTGCCACCTGTTCGCCGTAAATCTCTTGTGCTCGGGCCAATTTTGCTATGTCTCCAGGTGCGACTGTTTCTGGTTGTGCCAGCAAATCAATAATGACACCAGGATCCAATCCTTCTGCACGCAAGAGGTCTCCCTGCTCAAGCATTTTAGTGAACCGCGTTTGATCTTCCGGCTTGTTTAGTATGTCAGAGAACTTCGGCTGCTCTGGTCCTGCTGGAGCCGCGGCTGCGGCGACTTCTTTATCGTGTTTGATCGACTCCTCCAAAATATCCATTACAAAACTGTATCATGCACTTAACAATGGAACCAACGAGTATTGTGGGCGAGGGGTGAAAGGTGAGATTTGAGCTTGACAAGGCACAATAAAGTGATATAATCCCAACTAGTCTGGCGGGAGACCGTCCTGGCCAGTCGAAACCGGCTCTGCGGAGTCATAACACGGAGAAGAAGACGATGAAGACGACGATGACGGCCGCCCTGGCGCTTGTCGCGTTGTGCGGTTTGGCCTCCTCGGCGGAGGCACGCTGGGTGTGCCAGCAGTGGCATCATCGGACCTGCGTAAGGGCAGTGTGGGTGCAACCGCCCCCGCAGGCGCAAACCGTCTACGGGCCGACGACGAGGTCCGCACCCACGAGCACGTACCAGGCGTGCTGGGTCAACGGGGTCCGACGTACGGACATCCCCGAGAGTCAGTGCCGCGCGCACTAACGTTCCCAAGGTGTGGCCAGCTTCGCAGTGATCTGCAGGCTGGCCCACCAATCCATTCTTTTGTTCTTTTTCGTGTTCTTTTTCGCGAAAGTCTGTTTGCGAGCAACCATCTTATTCGGTTCTCAAACAGACCTTCACGAGATGAAGGTTTCGCAACGGGACCAACCGCTGCGGTTGGTCTTTGATATCTTACCGCAAATGGGAGAAATGCGATGCATGTATCCGATATTTTTTCGCGGCATGAACGCCGCGAAGCGATGGTCACTTTTTTCGTGGAGGCCGGTGCCAGCGACGCGCAGTCCTACGGGGCGATCGTAGCCTTGATTGTTCCAATCCTTGGTCTACTCGATCCATCCCTCGAGATACGGCTCTTCGCGGCAGCCATTTTCTTCGCCATCGGGCACGTCTACTGGTGGATCGAGGCCGGATGGATCACGGCCGAAATCCAACGGCACGGCGTGCTCGACACCAACGACGTGAGTTATCAGCGTCGCACGATGTACTGGCTGTATTACGGCGTCATCTTCGCTGTCGTCGTATGGCTCCTGTCGATGGTCGGATGGTTTGCCGGAGGTTGGCCCCATTTGCACTACGGCCTTGTGGAATGGGTGATACTAATCCATACCATTATGGTTGGGAGGGGGGCAATCGGTACCATAAATCACCTCTTCGACCAGTACCTGCAGGCCACGGCGGCTCAAAAGAGGTACGAGACGGAGGAGAGGCCACCTCGGCAGTGAGATACTTGCCGGTGCAACAAAAAGGCGGGGACCCAACCCCGCCATTTTTCTACTTGACAATTCGTATTCGTTTGTTATAATAGAAAGTGGACTAAGAAGCCCTCATACGACCGGGGCTTTAAAATTCGGTCGCGTTCATTGGGAGATAGATAAGCATGTCCGACACCTCTGGTACGTCGCGTACCCCGCGTCGCGTTCGTCGCCACCATGTGGCGTTGGTCATCCTCGTTCTGCTTGTGGCAACCGTCGCAGGTGGTTGGGGTCTAGGCGTTTTTTCGATCAACAAAGACAAGGCCGCCGAGATTGGCCAACGTGCGGGCATCGGTGGCGGCCCATCGGCTCCCCTCGACCCGGCTTTCAAGGTCAAGGCCGACGCGGCCGAGCAGGAAAACGCTCGCCTCAAGGCCGAGGTGGTGGAGCGGAAACGCGTCGCCAAGATCGAGGCCGAAAACGCCGAGCTCAGGGCGAAGCTGTCTGGCCAAAAGTCGCCAGCAGCGCCTGATTCGACCGCTTCGGCACCGCCAGCGGCACCAGTGCCTCCGCAGTCGACGCAGCCGCCCGCGGGAAACCCTCGCGAGCAAATGGCTGCCCGCGCCTACGAGAAGCTTGGCCCTGCTCCGGAAGGTTCGCGCCTTTACGAGCACCAGGTCAACCCTGCGCAGCCCGCCCTTAAGGCTGCACAGAAGGTGGCCGCGACGCCGCCCGCAGGCTACACGGGCTGTGAGATTCACAGCCAGGTGGACGATCCGGTCACGCACGAGCTTCACACCCGCTGGAAGAACTGCGTTCCCGCAAAAGGCAAATAGGACTTCGGTCCGGTGCGGGGGGTGGCTGAGCTGCCCCCCGCATTTCTCTTTTTCACTTCAAGAAATCTTTCGTGGACGGCTGATTGTGTGCTACAAATGCACAGCCAGGCTTTCATGAAATCTGCGCACCATGCGTGGATATAGCGCAAGGAGGAAGCCATGCTGATCTTTATAAGAATGGCGACGGTTTTTTCCTTCGCCACAATCATTGCCTTTACGGCTCACGCGCAGAGCTCACCGCCGCGGTGCGTTGACACTGGAAACAGTATTGACATCCAGACACCTGACGGTAAGCCATTCCATGTTCAGATTCCGATTGGAAAGGAGCTCAAACAAGAACTCTTCTTCTCGTGGGCGTATTCGATCGATGGCACGGGCTGCATCGAAGAACGCCCGCGCAAGGTCTGCGATAGGGAGCTCAAAAAACGCGGTCTGCCTCCGCATCGGTGGAAAAGAACCGAAACGTGCGAGCATTTCGTCATTCCAAGCAACGCGGGACACGACCACCGGAGGGAGAACCAGCGTAGGGGCAGGAGACAATAAAGGGAGGGACGTTGGCGGAATTGTCGACGTCCCCCCACCCCCTAACTTGGGCGGAGGCGGGTACTTGACAAGTCAAAAAAAAGCATTATAATGGCTAAGGAACTTGAAGTTATCAAATTTATTAGAAATATTATGAAGTCAATCATGCAACGGGAAAATTCGATCGGGCTTATGTTCAGCATTGTCATGCTGTTTGCTTTGTTTGCCGTCACAGGAGTGTTTCCGATGCAGGCGCATGCCCAATTTGTTGATACGACCACTCCCTATGGTGATGGAGGCGGGTTTTTGGGTGATACGAACGGCGGATACGGAATTTTCGGCTCGCAAGGAGGTTTTGTTGATACAACTACGCCGTATGGCGGAGGTGGATACGTTGATACAACTACACCATACGATTACTCCGGTTACGTAGACACCACTACTCCTTACAATTATGGAGGTTATGTCGATACAACTACTCCTTACGGCAGCATTACGCCGATCGGCGACACATACACTCCTGAATACAGCTACAGGCCCGGCGACACGTACACGCCCGAGTACAGTTACACCCCGGGCAGTACATACACGCCCGAGTACAGCTATTCGACGTATTCCCCGTACTCTTCAATTCCGTCGTACGCTTCGCAGTACATTCCTACCTACGCGGCACAGTACATGCCGAGCTACACGATACCAACATTCACTTCGACACAGGTGCAGACACAGCGCGCGCCGACGTTTACCACGGCCGCTCCGCAGACACAGACGCAGAGTCAGTCGCAGGCGAGCACGAATACGAACGTGAATCCGAATACAAACACCAACGTCAACACCGCTTCGACAGGTGCGATCACCATCAACAACACGGTCAACGCAGCGCCGGTCGTGCAGGCACAGCCGCAGCGCCCGATCCAGTACACGTTCCCGAGCCCTGCCTGCACCATCTACGCTTCCAACGCCTATAGCTACAACACCTACAATTACAATCAACCGATCACTCTTACGTGGTCTTCCAGCAACGCCACCAGCGCATATATCTCGCCGAACGTCGGCACCGTCAACACCTCTGGCTCGACCACGGTGTACCCGAGCGGCTACACGACCTACACGCTCACGGTCAGCGGCGCGGGCGGCACCGCGACCTGTCAGACGACTGCCAACTATGCCTATGCTGCGCCGACCTACGTTGCTCCGACCGTCGCAACTCCCGTAGCTCCATACGTCTCGCTCACGCAGATCCCGTACACAGGCCTCGATTACGGCCCGGTGGGCAACGCGATCTACTGGCTCTCGATGCTCTCGTTTGCAGTTGCGGCCGGATATCTGATGGTCTATTATCGTGGTGGCGCCTTCGCCTTCGCTTCGAGCATGCTCGGTTCCGCCAAGGGGGGGACTCGCAATGACTCGTACGATTTCTCGGATGATGGTGGTGCTTCATCCGCTGTCGAAACAGAAGCGTCGGCAGAAGTTGCCCCTGAAATGATAAAAAGTCCGATCACTGTAGGTATGCTTCCGACCATCGAGAACCGCCGCATCACGACCGACTCGATGATCATTGAAAGTTCGATTGGCAGTGCACCTCGCATCGTGATTGCGCGGGGTTAATAAAACAATTGACGGGTGCGAGCTCTCCTGCTTCGCCAAGGCTTCGCAGGACAAGAAAGTGAACGAAAAACCGCCCCAAAGGCGGTTTTTCGTTGTGCCCAGGGGGTGTGTAGGCAACCCTCCACGGTGGCAATGTATGGTTTATACTGACGGGGTATGGCAAAAAGGATCCTCGTGGGTGAAGACGACTCGCTGCTTTCTTCGATGATCGTGAGGCGTTTGGATGCCGAAGGGTACGACACCGAGGCCACGTACGACGGCGAACAAACGATCAAGAAGATACGAGACTGGAAGCCCGATCTCTTGCTCCTCGACATTCTCATGCCTGGTAAAAGTGGCTACGATGTCTTGGAAGTGATGCGCGCCGAGGGCATACACGCGAGCATGCATGTCATCATTCTCTCAAACTTGAGTGCCAAAGAGGATATCGCTCGCGCGCAGAAATATGGCGTGACCGACTTTCTCGTCAAGGCTCGAACTACGCTCGCAGAAGTGGCCGAGAAGGTAAAGAGCGTACTTTCCGCCTCCTAAATTCCGTGGAACAGCCGATGAAGAGCAGGCTCCTCTTTTTTCCACTCTGGTTGAAACTTGTTGTCGTGATCGTGGTGGCCGCGTTGCCCCTCGCTGCGCTTACTTTGCTACTCTCGGATGTGTGGAGTTTCCTCGGTGTTTCTGGTCTCTTCGTACGTACCGACCTTACCCATATCGGGCAGTACGAAGTACCGCTGGTATATGTGGCGGGCGGTAGCGCCTTATTACTCGCCCTCTTACTCGGCCTCATCGCATCAGAAGCGCTCTTCCTCACCTCCGCCCGTCGTACTTTGCGGTGGCTTCTCGAATTGCGTCGGGGAGAATTTAAGGTCGTGCCACCGCTTGGAAGGACCGGAGCAGATGAGATCGGAGAAATAGGCCGGCAAGTGGCCTTCGCGGCGCTCACCTTCTCGCGTCAAAAAGAGCAAAGCGATGCATCCATCGAGCAGCGCTCACTCTTCCTCATGACCGCCGCACATCAGCTCCGCACACCGCTCACGGGTCTTCTGTGGACCATCGACACGCTTCAGAATGCTGCCACATCGGAAGCGGAGCGGGCGAGATCACTGCTTGCGGTGGGCGAGAGTGTGCGGCGCATGCGGCTCGTGATCGAACACATTCTCGCGAGCGCCAGTATCGAGGAAGGAAAGTACGGCTACGTGTTTGAACAGGCCGATATGGTCCCCGTGATCGAGGAGCTCGTATCAGAACTGAAGCCACTTTCGGAGCATCATCAGATAGACCTTGCATTCTTGCACGAGGGAAGCGTACCTGCGCACATAGATAAAGAGCGTATTTCGCTCGCGCTCTTCGACCTGATGTCCAATGCTATTCAGTACACGCCTGCGCGCGGACACGTACGCGTGTCGCTCAATGCGGCGGGTGGGCGCGTGGAGGTAGCCATCGAAGATACTGGTATCGGCATTTCGGAGGATGAACGCGCACTCCTTTTTAATAAATTTTATCGCGGGGAACGCGCGCGACACATGCATCCCGACGGCTCGGGCCTCGGACTCTACCTGGCGCGCACGATCATCCAGAAACACGGATCGGACATCGCTATACAATCTGCCGAAGGAAAGGGGACCCGCATCTCTTTTTTCCTGAAGTCGAAGCGTTGAACCTCACACCCTGCCCTCGATCTCGCCTTTCAGTCGCGAAATAATTTCTGGCACTGACAACTCACCTATCTTTCCACCACGCCCCTCCAGAGTCGCCGTCTGCGCACTCACTTCCTCATCGCCGACGACCAGGAGGTAGGGGACTTTTTCCACCTTTGCGCTCCGAATTTTCTTGCCGAGCGTTTCGTCGCTTTCATCTAGCTCCGCTCGAATGGAAGCCCCGCGCAATGCTTCCAAGATGCCTCGTGCGTACTCGGCGTGTTTTTCAGAGATTGGAATGACTTTCGCTTGCACGGGTGAGAGCCAGAGGGGGAATACGCCTGCGTAGTGTTCGATGAGGAATGCAACCGTGCGCTCGATGGCACCGATAGAGGAGCGATGTACGACGAACGCGCGATGCTTTTGCCCGTCCTCGCCAATGTACGTGAGGTCGAAACGGTCGGGCATGCAAAAGTCGTACTGGACCGTAAAGGCCGTGTCTTCTTTTCCGTTCACATTTTTCACTTGGATGTCTATCTTGGGGCCGTAGAAAGCGGCTTCGTCTTTCGCCTCCACGTATTGCGCACCACGTTGCTCGAGCAATTCACGCAGCATCTTCTCGCCTTTTTCCCATGCAGCGTCATTTTTATAATATTTTTCGCTGTTGTCCGGGTCGCCAAGCGACAAGCGGTAGTGGTAGTCGGTGCCGTACTGCAGGCCGAACACGCCCGCCGCATACTGTATGAGGTCGAGCGCCGAGCCAATCTCTTCCATCGCCTGTTCCTCGCTCGCGCAGATAATGTGCGCGTCAGAAAGGCAGAACGATCGCACGCGCTGTAAGCCCATCAGTTCGCCGGATTGTTCGTAGCGGTAGAGCTTGGCTAGTTCCGCGATGCGCATCGGCAGCTCGCGGTAGCTGCGCGGGCGCGAGAGGTAGAGCTCGAAATGGTGCGGGCAAGTCATCGGCCGCAGCATATATTCCTCGTCGTCTATGATGATGGGCGCATACATGGAATCCTTGTAGTGCGGGTAGTGGCCGCTTTTTCGGTAGAGATCGAGCTTAGCGATATCGGGGGTGCATACGTGTTGGTAGCCGCGCTTGATCTCCTCATCTACTATGAAGCGCTCAAGCTCGCGGCGTATCGTCGCGCCCTTTGGGAGCCACAGCGGGAGGCCCTTGCCCACCTCATCGGAAAACGTAAAAAGCTCCAGCTCGCGACCCAATACCTTGTGGTCATTCTCTTTCGGCTGCTTGTCGTCAGACATGGGGAGATGATAACAACTTTAGTGGTAGGTGTAAAAGTAAACACGCCCCATAAAAGGAGGCGTGTTCCCGCGAGCGAGCCGCGGGCAAAGTTCGTTGTCGCTTACAGATCAGCTTGCGGCCTCGGAATCCTGGGATTGGCGAGGCAGCACTTCCAACAGCTCCATCCGCATCGCGATGCAGATTTCGGCGGCACGTTCGCGTCGAGGTGCGTCCCTGTCGATGCGAAGCTTCTTGGGGCGTCGAGAGAATGTCTGCATAGCTCTAATCCAGCCCCACAGCTCGCCATAGATGTGGTCCAACTTGGCTGTGCCGAGCGGGTTGCAAACCTTCTTCCAGCCCCCGATCAGAACGTCACAATCGCCAGCTCCACCCATCCCATGCTCGCGCACGAACACGGCCTGCTCTTTGCCAATGATCGAGCTTGCGATATGGGCGCATCTGGCGATACTCCCATAATCGACATTTGGGTTTTGCCGATTGAGTTCGCGGAGTGCATTGGCCGCATCCCCCAGTGCTGCGACCGCGGTCCTATCAAACAGAACAAGCGTCATCTCGCGTTTCCCCTTTTAGCGTAACCTTGGCCTCTCAGGACCAACTTCAAAATACCTCCACTTTTGCAAACAGTCAATCACAAAGCTTTCGCTTTTTCCACAACCCCGAACCAAAGCAAAGCTTGGTACGGGGCAGGCAAAACTCGGCTTACAGTGCTTTCGCTCGCTCTACGACAAAGCTGGGCTCGCCGTTTCTTTCAGAAATTCTGCCTTTCAGCATGACGCAGGTGCCGGGGGCGAGGAGGGCTTCGTGTTCTTTTAAGATGCGGGGAAACGCGACGGCTTCGATGCCACCGGAGAGGTCGGCGAGTTTGAGGAAGAGCATACGCTCGCCGTTTTTCGTTAGGATATACTGCACGCTTTCGATGAATCCGGCGATGACCGTCTCGACGCCGCGCAGATTTTCTTTGGCATGCTGGATGGTTGTTTTCTGATTCGCCAATTTTTCTTTGTGCTTATCGAGCGGGTGACCGGAAATATAGAGGCCGAGCAATTCCTTTTCCCACACCAACCGTTGATCCATCGTCGCCGGAGGTGCGGGCGGCAACTTCAGCGCCGCAGGCGCTGAAGTTGCCGCTCCGAACAAAGAACCCTGATCGGTCGGCGCCTTCATGTGTTCGCGATGATAGGTGAGGAGCAGTTCAACGTTGGCAAAAAGCGCTCCGCGCTCTCCCAGATCATCTAATGCACCACATTGGATCAGCGCCTCAAGGGACTTCTTGTTCAAGTTCTTATCGGGGATACGGGAGATAAAGTCGGCAATATCTTTGAACGCGCCGCCCGACTCTCTGGCGGCAATGATCGAATCCCCCACTCCTGTGCCGAAATTTTTGATGGAGTAAAGACCAAAGCGGATATTCGTCTGATCTACCACAGTAAACACGCCACCACTCTCATTGACTGAAGGCGGCCACACGTGGATACCCATTCGTTTGCATTCCGCGACCGCTTCAGCGATTTTTTCCACGTCGCCGGCGTCAGCTGTTAGCACCGCAGCCATATAGTCCACAGGGAAGTTGGCCTTCATGTACGCCGTTTTGTACGCGAGCGAGCCGTAAGAAGCCGCATGGGCTTTGTTGAATCCGTATGCAGCGAATGTCTCTATTTGCTCCCATAATTTTTTTGCTGCATCTGGCTTCATGCCGTTATGTATACAGCCAGTAGTAAAACGCTCTTTCTGTGCCGCCATTTCTTTCGGCACTTTCTTTCCCATTGCTTTGCGGAATTTGTCGGCCTCGCCCCATGAGTACCCTGCGAGCTGCACAGCTATCATCATCACGTCGTCCTGATAAATGAGGACGCCATACGTAGGCTTCAAGATTTCCTCCAGACGCGGATCGAGATAGCGCACGCGTGCTGGATTTTTCTTGCGCTCAATGTATTCAGGGATGAAGGCCATGGGGCCTGGCCGGTAGAGAGCGACCATCGCATTCAAGTCATGGATGACGGTCGGCTTTAGCTCTTTGAGATACGACGTCATACCGCCACCCGCCATTTGAAAGACGCCGAGGGTTTCGCCGCGGGTGAGCATCTCGTACACTTTCCCATCGTCGAGCGGAATGCGATCGAGATCCACTTCTTGCCCGAGCCGCGCGCTCACGCGCGCGACGGAGTCGGCGAGGACCGACAGGTTGGTGAGTCCGAGGAAGTCGAATTTGAGAAGGCCCACGCCGCCATATTCGTCGGCGATAGAGTACATGTCGTACTGGGTGATCATTTTGCCACCTTTCGGGTCCATTTGGATCGGCGAGTAGTTGACCACAGGCTCCGGCGCGAGGATCACACCCGCCGCGTGCACACCGACATGCCGCGCGTTGCCCTCTATCTTTTGCGCAAAGTCAATAATTTCTCGCGCGTCGGGATCATTCTCATACACTTGTTTGAGTTCTGGCACGCTCTCTAGTGATCCCGCAATAGAGACAGGGAAGCCCTGCTTGCCGAAGGGGATCATTTTGGCCAGAGAATCGCCCTTGCCGTAGGAGTGCCCGAGTGCTCGCGAGACATCCCGCACTGCAGCGCGCGCCATCATCGTGCCGAACGTGCCGATCTGTACCACTTTGTTCTCGCCGTACTTTTCTCGCGCGTACTCTATTAGTTCGTCGCGGCGAAAGGCGTCGATATCCATGTCGATATCCGGCGCGCTCGGCCTCTCGGGATTGAGGAAGCGCTCGAAGGGCATGTTGAACTCGAGGGGATTGACGCTCGTGATGCCGCAGAGATAGGAGACCAAGGAGCCAGCTGCGGAGCCGCGCGTATTAGTGAAAATGCCTCTCCCCCGTGCCCACGCGAGGAGATCAGCGACGATGAGGAAGTACGATGCGTAGCCCTTTTGCCTGATAATGTCGAGTTCATAATTGACCCGCGCCCACATCTCGTGCGATTCCGTGAGTTCGCGCTCTTTGATGCCGCGCTCAGTGAGCACTCGCAGCTCATGATCGTCCGTGGACCCTGGGGGAATGGGGAAGTTGGGAAAAATGACCTTGCCCAGCGTGAGCTTGAGGTCGCAGAGATCGGTGATTTTTTGTGCATTTTCGAGCGCCTCGGGCGTGTCGGCGAAAAGTTCAGCAGCGCGTTCGCTTGTAATGAATGAAAAATCCGGGCCACTGCCCGCCGATTCACGATCAAGCGTACCCCCCGTGCGTATCTTGATGACGAGCTCGCGCGCGGCCGCGTCCTCTTTCTGCATATAGTAAACGTCGTGCGCCGCCACCAATTCGACAAGCTCATGGCGAGCTAGTGTGACAATACGGCGCATCTTTTCCTCGTGTCCTTCGACTTCCGGGTGGTGGGTGATTTCGATGAAATATTTTTCTCCATACAATTTTTTGTACCACGCCAGGATTTCTTTCGCACGTTCGACATTCCCGTCCGCCAAAGCGCGGGCATGCTCACCCGAAAAGCTGGGCAGTATCGCAATCAATCCATCGCGGTGTTGCTCCATCAATTCCCTATCAATGCGCGGGCGATAATAAAATCCTTCGAGATACGATTTTGATACGAGCTGGAGAAGATTGTGATACCCCGCCTCATTCGCCGCGAGCAACACAAGCCGCGAGTGTCTATCGTCCACCCGGTGCTCTTTATCGCGCCGCGTGCGCGGCGCAACATAAAAATCCACGCCGATGATGGGCTTGATTTTCTGCTCCTTGCACTCTTTGTAGAATTCAATGGCGCCGTACAGATTGCCATTATCCGTCAAAGCCAAAGCCGTTTGTCCATCAGCTTTGGCCGCCGCAACCAGCTCCGGAATTTTCGGCAGCGCTTCGAGCAAGGAATAATGCGAATGGACATGCAAATGGACAAAGCCGCGCGCGCTCATGCCAGCAGTATAGCTCATCGACATTACTCGATTTTTCTTGCAGCGTGGTTCGCGAGCAGCCTCCTTCATTTTGCCTGCCTGCCAGTGGGCAGGATACTATGGAACAGATGAAATACCTCATCGGCATCGACGAGGCGGGGCGGGGGCCTTTGGCTGGGCCGGTTGCCGTGGGGGCGGTTGTTGTTCCTCGGAATTTTGATTGGAAGCTCGTCGCTGGTGCCAAGGATTCCAAGCAGATGACCCCGGCGGGGCGGGAGAGCTTGTACTCCACGATGAGCGAATTGCGCAAGGAGGGAAAACTCGATTTTGTCGTTGCATTTTCCTACCCAGCCATGATTGATCGGCAGGGCATTGTTCCGGCGATCCAAAGCGCCCTCAACCGAGCCCTGAGCAAAATTCAAGAGGCGTCGCCTCTTGAATGCGAGGTGCGGCTCGACGGGAATCTCAAGGCTCCCTCCGAGTTCGTTCATCAAACCACTATCATCCGCGGCGACGAGTCGGAGTCTGTCATTTCCCTAGCCTCGATCGCTGCCAAGGTGGAGCGTGATCTCCTGATGGCGCGGCTTGCTACGAAGTATCCGGCGTACAGATTTGAAAAACACAAGGGGTACGGCACCGCAGAGCACAGGCGGAACATCCGGGAGTTTGGGCTCTGCAAAATTCACCGGGCCACATTTTGCACACGTTTGCTTCTTGGCTCAAATGCAGTATAATCGCGGCGATGGTAGTACGAATGCGGGCCAATCGCTCGAAGACTGGTATGCGCCGCTCCCATGCGGCTGTTTTGGCCAGTCGGGCAGCTCTGTGCAGCTGCGGCGCTTTGCGCCTCGCACACCGCGCGTGTCCTTCATGCGGAAAATACAATGGCAGGGTTATCATTGATATTGTGGCACGCACCAAGCGTGATCAGCGTCGCACCAAACGGCGCGAAAAGGCGCTGCGCGAGAGCGGTCAGATTACAGAATCTAAAGAACAAGTAAAAACCTGATATCCACATGATTGTCCGTTGCTCTTTCTGTTTGCTGTAAACTGTTCACTGTTCACTTGCTCTTTATGTCCAACAGACACCTCGCTCGCTCCGTCGTCCTCCAAGTCCTCTTTGAGAGGGATCAATCCGCCAGCACCAAGAGTCTCGATGAATGCATCGGCCGCCTCGCAGAGTATGCGAGCGAATTTGGAGCGCGCGAGAGCGACATGCCGTTTATGAAGCAATTACTCCAAACGGCAATCGCGAAACAAAAAGAAATAGACGAAGTGATCATAAAAGCGGCGCCTGAGTGGCCGCTCGAAAGAATAGCCGCGATCGATCGCAATATCTTGCGGGTCGGGCTCACGGAGCTCCTCTTCGCCGACCGCGCGCACGTACCGGCGAAAGTGGCGATCAACGAAGCGATCGAGCTCGCCAAATCATTCGGTGGTAGCTCCTCTAGCAGGTTTGTCAACGGCGTCCTCGGAGCCGTGTATATTGAGCTTGGCGAGCCTGGTAAGGACGAAGGTACGGCGCGTAAAAAAGGTGGGACAAATCCGAGCAAAATGCCGACCGAGCATTTGGCTGGCGCGGTCGTGTACGCGCGGAGCGAAGGTGAGACATATCTGGCTTTCGTACACGATATTTTTGGACACTGGACCATCTCGAAAGGCAAAATAGAGAATGGGGAAGACGTAGCGGCGGGAGCCATTCGCGAGATCAAAGAGGAAATGGGGCTCGATATGAAGATCGTGCAAGAATTGGGGGTCAATGAATACATCGCCAACGATTCCAAGATCGAGGGTGGCAAAAAGCGGAAACGCGTGACCTATTTTTTGGCGGAGTCACCATTCTCCGAGCTCCGGCTCGGGCCCTCGGGCGGCCTCGACGACGCCCAGTGGTTTCCGCTCTCCTCGGTGGGTGATCTCAATTTCTATGACGATACGCTCAAGATCATCATTCCGGCTATTAATGCGCTTGCTCGTAGGAGCGATGATCCTCAAGTGCAGAAAGAGCGGGAGCAGAAAAAAGAAGATCAAGAGCGCATTGAAAATCAGAAGCGATTGGAAGACGAAGAGGAGGTAGAGGAAGAGGAAAAAACGGAAAACCGCGAGGAGACCGTAGAATCAAGAGTAGAAAGGAGAGGGGGGAGGAGGAGGCGTTGAAGTGAGACGTTCTTTTTGCTATGGATTTCAAACCGTTTGAAAAAAAAATTGGCCGGAAGTTTAAGGATAAAGGTTTGCTGGAACAAGCCTTCACGCACCGCTCCTACCTCAATGAGAATCGGCAATCCGGCCGTGAGCATAATGAGCGTCTCGAATTTTTGGGCGATGCGGTGCTTGAGCTAGTCGTGACGGAATTCTTGTTTGCGAAGTATCCCGAAAAGGCAGAAGGGGAATTGACCGCAGTGCGCGCGGCACTGGTCAACACCACATCTATATCGGCCGCGGCTGTGGCGCTCGGTATGAATGAGTACCTCTTACTCTCCCGTGGCGAAGCCAAGGACACCGGCCGCGCGCGCGCCATCATTCTCGCGAATGCCTTCGAGGCGCTTATCGGTGCCATTTATCTCGATGCCGGTTACAAGCCTGCAAGGGACTTCATCGCCGAGCAGCTCTTCGGCATGGCCGACGAAGTGGTAGCAAAAAAATTGTGGCAGGATGGGAAGAGCAAATTCCAAGAGCTCGCGCAAGAGAAAACCGGCATTACGCCGTCGTACCAAATGCTCCAGCAGTCGGGGCCCGATCATGACAAACGATTTGTGGTGGGCGTCTTCATCGGGCAAGAAAAGGTAGCCCAAGGCGATGGCCGCTCCAAGCAAGAGGCGGAGCAGGCTGCCGCAGAGAAAGGCCTTGCAGCAAAAGGCTGGTAAAATAAAGAGCGATGTATCTAAAGTCGATAGAGCTCGCGGGGTTTAAATCATTTGGGAAGAAGACCGAACTGGTTTTTGGCAGCGCTATTGCCGCGATCGTGGGGCCCAACGGGAGTGGCAAGAGCAATGTGGCTGATGGTTTCCGATTTGTACTTGGCGAGCAGTCTATGAAGAGCATGCGTGGCAAGCGCGGCGAGGACATGATATGGGGTGGCTCACCTGCGCTTGCACGCATGAATAGGGCGTCGGTCAAATTGGTATTCGATAATTCAAAGCGACTGCTTGATATTGATTTCAAAGAAGTAGTGATTGAGCGCGTGGTGTATCGCGACGGGCAGAATGAATACGTGCTGAACGGCACCGTTGTACGGCTCAAAGACGTGATACGACTCTTGGCGGGAGCCAATATCGGCGGCTCGGGATACCAGATCATCTCGCAGGGTGAAGCCGATCGGATATTAAATGCGTCGCCCAAAGAACGGCGCGAGATGGTGGAAGATGCGCTGGGATTAAAATTGTACCAGCACAAAAAAGCCGAGAGCGAGAGAAAGCTCGAGGAGACGGCGGTCAATATCGACAAGACAAAATCGCTCCGGCGCGAGATCGCACCTCATATCCATTTTCTGCGCGTGCAAGTGGAAAAAATCGAGAAAGCGCGGGAAATGAAAGAAGAACTGGCTGCGAAATTGGCCGAGTACCTCGCGCGTGAGGATGCGTGGATCACAGCGGAAAACGCGCGGCTCCTGCAAGACGCACATGCACATGAAGAAGAGATCGCGGGGCTCAAACTGCGGCTCTTGGATACGCGATCCACCAGCAGTGGGGGCTACACTACACGGGTTACTGATCTCCAAGTGAGTTTGAATGACGCGGAAGCGAAAGCGAGTGTGCTGCGCAGAGAAAGTGCTGAATTATCGCGCGATTTGGGGCGCGCCGAGGGCGCGCTTGAGGCCAATACGGTGACGGTGGAGCAGATCGTGGCTGTGCCGCATGTGCGACAATTTGCACGGGAGATCGAGGGAGTGCTCGCCGAAGCAGAAAAAGGTGAAGATGTTGTGGCGCTCCGGGGCGTTCTTATGCATGTGCGAGGGCGCATCCGTTCGTTCGTCGAGGGTTTGACGGGCGCTGCACCCGTCACTTCGCACGAAGCGAAAGCGCACGTGGATGAGCTGGGCGCGAAACTCGAAAGGAAGCGCAAAGAGGAAGAAGTGTCGGCGGAAGCGATTGTCCAGCTTCGCAAAGAGATCGCGCATGCCCGCGAAGCGGGATTTGCCGCTCAGCGCGATGTTGTCGAGCTCGAAGGGCAGATTCGTGCCTTGCAGGCTACGCTCGCCTCGGTGAATACTGCGCGCGCTGGTGTGGCTGCGCTGCGCACCAGATTTGAGGAGGAAGTACGGGAGGGGATTGTGCTCTTGGGCGCGGCCATACACAACTGGAAAAGGGAGCAGATGCCGCAGGGTGCGCTCTCCGAAGACCGAAATGAACAGGAGAAGCGGAGGCGCGCGATCGAGCGGCTCAAGATCAAGATCGAAGAGTCGGGGATCGGCAACGGCGACGCAGTGGTGAAAGAATTTACACAGACAAAAGAGCGCGACGAATTTCTGGCACGCGAATTAGCCGATCTCGAGGCATCTGCCAAATCACTGAAAGACATGATTGCCGATCTCGAAAAAACTATCGATGAGCGGTTCAAAGAAGGCCTCCACCTCATCAACGCGGCCCTCAAGGAATTCTTCGCCAAGCTCTTTGGGGGTGGAGAGGCCAAGCTCACCATTGAGACGCCTCGGCGCTCGAAGCAAGATCTTGATGAAGGGGAAGAAAGGGAGGAATGGGAGGAAAGGGACGAATTATACGCGGGCCTCTCCGTATCTGTGCATCTGCCACGGAAGAAAGTGCACGGATTGGAAGTGCTCTCCGGCGGCGAGCGCGCGCTCACCTCGATTGCCCTCATCTTTTCCATGAGCCAGGTGAATCCCCCGCCATTTCTTATTCTCGATGAGACCGATGCTGCGCTCGACGAGGCCAATAGCAAACGCTACGCCGACATGATCGAAGGCTTAGGCAAGAAGAGCCAACTCATCGTCATCACCCACAATAGGGCCACCATGGCCGCCGCGGGCGAGCTCTACGGAGTCACGATGGGGCAGGATGGGGTTTCCAAATTGTTGTCGGTCAAACTGGAGGAAGCAGAGCGGGTAGCAAAGTAGTTGCTTTCTATAAAGTTCAAGTATAGAGTCCTTCTTCAGAAGAGGGAGGTGCACATGGCCGACATTTCCGCAAGGGCCGGGGGATATTGGCTCCTGGCGACGCAAGGCGATCCCCTCGGAGCAAAGACTTTGGGCGTATACTTGTTGAACCCGACCAAGCTAGTGTACGTGGTATGGTTTAGGCGCAAACATCCGGTGATACCCTGGAATTTGGTACCGATCGCCGAGTATGGCACTGAGCCGTACATTATCGATGGGGCCCTAACGAGCAATTTCCGGAGCGTCAAGGACGTTTATAAATTCGGTTCGGATTCGGAGGTGCGCGAAGCCGTTCTCAACGCTCGCATAACCATCAAAGGCACCTCTATTCTTGACTAGTGCAAGACTGGCCGGCGTGGGAATCCTCCTGCTTGAAACTTTATAGATTCCTGATACAGTGCTCCGACATATGTTGAAAATCCGGATGCAGCGGACAGGGCGTATTAATATGCCCTCGTATCGCATTGTCGTCATCGAGCACGCCCGGAGCCCCCAAGCAGGCAAATACCTCGAGCGGCTAGGCTCTTACGACCCCAAGAGCAAACAGCGCGTCCTCTCCGAAGAGCGCATCAAATACTGGATGTCGGTCGGTGCCAAGCCCTCGGACACGGTACATAATATGCTCGTCTCCGCCGGTATTTTGAGTGCTAAAAAGATCAATGTGTTGCCGGCGTTTAAGGCGCCAACGAAACCCGCCGACGCGGAAGGCTCTGGCGTGGCGAAGGAAGAATCCGCTGTCGAAATACCCGTCGAAGCCGCGCTTGCGATCGAGGCAGCCGCTTCCGTCGAAGACTCCGGCGAGCCGAAGGCTGGCGAAGCGCCTGCGGAAGCCGCTCCCGAGCCATCCCCCGAAAAAGTCACAGAGTAGTTGACACTTTCTTCATACCCAAGCAAACTGCTCATAATATGGAACAAGATCAGACATTTCTGGAATACGTGGTCAAAGCGCTGGTAGACAACCCGGTGGATGTGAAGATCGTGCGCACGCTCGACGAGATGGGAGTCTTGCTCACACTCACGGTGCACAAAGATGACATGGGCAAGGTCATCGGCCGCTCGGGTGCCACCGCCAAGGCCATCCGCACCATCCTGCGCGTGGTGGGTATGAAGCACGATGCGCGTGTAAATCTCAAGATAGAAGAGCCGGAAGGCAGCGAGCCCCGTGAGGCTCGTAGTATGACCGGCGAGCGCACGAGCACCGTCACTATGGAAAGGCCACCACGCGCTGCCTCGCGCGATCGCTCGGTGGACGATGTCATTGATGAGTTGAAGACAGATTGATGTTGCATTTTCACGTCATTACTCTCTTTCCTGAATCAATCGAGCCATACCTGAAAAGCTCGATCATCGGCCGCGCGCAGCAAGCGAAGAAAATTAAGATTTCTTATTACGATCCGAAGAAGTTCACTCGCGACAAATACGGCAGGGTAGATCGCCGCCCGTATGGAGGAGGGCCGGGGATGGTGTTGGAAGCTGATGCAATGCTCCGCGCGGTTGATGCCGCTCTCAAAAAAGGTAAAAAGCCGCAAGGCGACACCTTGCTGGTTTTCTTCTCGACTGACGGGAAACAGTTTGATGAAGCGATGGCAAAGAAAATGGCAGGAAATTCGAGAGGTGTCGCCTCTCGGAAACACATCGTACTGATCTGCGGGCATTATGAGGGGGTGGATGCGCGAGTGCAGAAAATACTCAGGGCGAAGAAAGTTTCCGTGGGACCGTATGTGCTCACGGGTGGAGAATTACCGGCGGCAACGGTGATAGACGCCGTAGCCCGCTTCGTACCGGGCGTACTCGGAAAGAGCGAATCCCTCGAAGCCTCTCGAGTCTCCAGCCCGGAGGTCTACACGCGCCCGGAAATCTTGGTATGGAAAAAGAAAAAGTATCGCGTACCAAAAGTTCTCCTCACTGGCCATCATGCGAAGATCGAAGAGTGGAAAAAGAAACGACGGAAATAGTTCGATATGACAGCATAACTCGCACCTGCGTATAAAAGTGTCATATCGGCATCATGCGAAGATCGAGGAGTGGAAGAAAAAGAAACGCTCGAAATAAAAAGAAAGCGCCCCCTCCGTCGCGAAACGAAGAGGTTGCTTCTTCGTTTCGCCCGGAAAGGGGCGTTAGCAGCGGCGTGTAAGGGCCGCGAGGAGTTGTTGCGTGTGCTGACCACCTGTGGTCAACAGGTCGGCGCCAACGGCGATACAAGCGACGGCACCGAAGAACCACATCGTGGTTTCGCCGTCGCTCGGCGCGCTGATTTGACGCTGATACGACGGGGTGCCGAAGCTTTTCGCACCCCACGCGGCTGCAAAGCCAAGGCCGGTGCCGACGAGCAGGAGGGCAGACCCTCCAATCAGTTGACCAAACATGGTTTTCTTGCTCCCAAAGTTAACCTCTTGGAGTGTAGCATATATATATCACCATGTCAAGGTTGACGACAAGGCCTTTACTGATACAATGCCGCCACATTTGCTCGCATGCCGAATGAGTTGCGGTTGCGCCTTCGAGTGAAGAATCGTTAGTGTGGGGTGGAAGCCATGCTGACATTTTTAATAATCCAACTCATATAGATCGACGCTCTGCGCCTCGACGTTTTGCGTTTGACTACATACAAAATGGCGAAAACCAAAGCGGTGCGACCGCAGAAATTCTTCGGCAAGTTTCGCGAGCCTCTCGTGAAAATGCCAAATCTCGTGGACAGCCAGCTGGCCAGCTTCCGCGAGTTCATCGAAGGTGGCGCGGAGCGCGTTTTTAAAGAGTTCTCGCCGATATCGGACCACGCCGGAAAGAAATTTGAATTGAAACTCGTCAAATTCACCTTTGGTGATGTGCGCTGGGACGAGCACTACGCCAAGCGGACGATGCGCACGTATGAAGCGCCGCTCTCGATGGTGGTGAAATTGAAGAACAAAACGACGGGCGAGGAAAAGGAGCAGGAAATTTTCTTGGCGGATTTTCCGTGGATGACGGCGCACGGCTCGTTCATCATCAACGGCGTTGAGCGTGTCGTCGTGTCGCAGCTCGCTCGCTCGTACGGCGTCTTTTTTGAAGCGGTGCCGATAAAGGGCAAAACATATTTCGCGGCAAAAATAATCCCCGCTCGCGGCGTGTGGATCGAGATCGAGAGCGATCCGGATGGCGGCATGTACGTGAAGGTAGATCGCAAACGCCGCTTCCCTATCACTACTCTCCTGCGCTGCCTCGGGCTCACGACCGATTCGGAGATCCAAGGTCATTTTTCCCAATCAGCCCCCGCCTGCGACGCTGTGAACGCAACTTTGCAACACGACACCGCGAAGACGCCGGAAGAGGCGTTTGTAGAGATCTACCGCCGATTGCGCGATGGTGACATCGCCACAGCCGACAACGCGCGTGATCACGTGCAGACCATCCTCTCGGGAGAGCGCTATGATCTTTCGAAAGTGGGCCGTTTTCACTTCAATCGCCGCTTCGGTTTGCCTACCGGAGAGAAAGAGCTCACTGGTTCGACTCTCACGCAGGGCGACGTCGTCCGGATCGTGACACATATCGCTGAACTAAACGCCGATCCAAAAGCAGAAGGCGACGACATCGACCACCTCGGCTTCCGTCGCGTGCGATTCGTCGGCGAGTTGCTTGAGCAGCGGATGCGCGTGGGACTCTCGCGCATGAAGCGCAATATCCAAGACAGGATGGCGATGGTGGACGCGGAGACGTCGAGTCCGGTTTCTATGATCAATCCTCGCCCCTTCCAGGCCGCGATACGCGAATTCTTCACCACCGACCAGCTATCGCAGCTCATGCAGCAGTACAACACACTCGATGAGATAGAACACCTCCGCATTCTCTCCACGCTCGGCCGGGGCGGCCTCACCTCGGAGCGCGCTGGTCTTGAGGTGCGCGACGTGCACTCGTCGCACTACGGCAGGGTTTGCCCCATTCACACACCAGAAGGCAAGAACATCGGCCTCGTCTTGCACCTTTCGCTCTACGCGAGACCCAACGAGTTTGGCATCATCGAGACCCCGTATGCCAAAGTGGAAAAGGCCGTCGTAAGCGACAAGATCCTGTATTTGAACGCATTCGAGGAAGAACAGTACGCGATCGCGCACGCAGCGACCGCGCGCGACGAACACGGCAAGATCATCGAAAAAATGGTCGAGGCGCGCAAGGGCGGCAAACCGACCCTCGTCCCGCGCGACGAAGTAGATTTTATGGAAGTGGCCACCAACCAGCCGTTCTCGGTCGCGACGTCCCTCATCCCATTCGTCGAGAATGACGACGCGAACCGTGCGCTCATGGGTTCCAACATGCAAAAGCAAGCAGTGCCTCTGGTCGTCCCCGAGGCGCCCGTGGTCGCAACAGGTGTTGAAGCGGCCGCCGCGCACGACTCTGGTCGCCTCGTCCTTGCAGACGAAGCAGGAGAAATCGTGTACGCCGATGCGCGGATGGTCAAGGTGAAAAATCAGGACGGTAAGACCAAGCAATATGATCTCGTAACCTTTTTGCGCACCAATGGCTTCACGACGCTCAATCAACGCCCAGCCGTTCGAGCAGGAGATCGCGTCAAGCGCGGAGACATACTCGCCGATATGTCTACATCGGTCGGCGGCCAGCTCTCGATCGGGCAAAACGTCCGGGTAGCATTCTTGCCGTGGTTTGGCGCTAATTACGAAGACGCAATCGTCATTTCAGAGCGTCTCGCGAAGACGGCGAAATTTACCTCCATCCACATGGAAGAATTCGTCTCCGTCGTGCGCGACACGAAGCTCGGTCCTGAAGTCACGACGCACGACATTTCCAATGTATCCGAATTCAAGCTCCGCAATCTCGATGAGGACGGGATCGTGCGCATTGGCGCCGAGGTGCGTCCCGGCGATATTTTGGTAGGCAAAGTAACGCCCAAGGGCGAGACGCAGCTGACTCCCGAAGAGCGGCTTTTGCACGCGATATTCGGCGAGAAAGCAAAGGACGTGAAAGACACTTCACTGCGTATGGAAGGCGGCAAGCGCGGCCGCGTCATCGGGGTCAAGGTGTTTTCGCGCGAGTCTGGCGACAATTTGGAGAGCGGCGTTATCAAACGCGTGCATGTGGAGGTGGCGCAGCTGCGCGCGATCTCGGTGGGCGATAAGCTTGCCGGCCGTCACGGCAACAAGGGTGTCATATCGCGCGTCCTGCCGGAAGAAGACATGCCGTTCGACGAAGACGGCAACCCCGTGGATATTATTCTTACGCCACTTGGCGTGCCGAGCCGCATGAATCTCGGGCAAATTTTGGAGTTGCACCTTGGGCTCGCGGCAGGTGCCCTCGGATACCAAGCAGTGGTGCCGTCATTCGCCGGTGCGACCGAAGTCGAGATCAGGGAAGAATTGAAAAAGGCCGGTTTCCATGAGAGCGGTAAGCGCAAGCTCTTCGACGGTCGCACCGGCGAAGCGTTTGCGCAGCCGGTATCGGTGGGCGTGATGTACATGCTGAAGTTGCACCACATGGTGGAAGACAAGATCCACATGCGCTCAATCGGTCCGTATTCGCTCACGACACAGCAACCTCTCGGCGGCAAAGCGCAAAACGGCGGCCAGCGGGTGGGGGAAATGGAAGTCTGGGCGTTCCTCGGCTACGGCGCCGCATACTCACTGCGTGAGATCCTCACGATCAAATCCGACGACATTCTCGGCCGCTCCGCCGCCTTCGATGCAATCGTTAGTGGCAAACGCATTGTGGAGAGCAATACGCCCGCGACCTTCAATGTGCTCGTGCGGCACCTGCGCGGACTTGGCATTGATATGGAGTTTATGAGCGAATCAGCGAACCAATAATAGTATGGCTGCTCCAAAAAGAAAAGACATGATCCCGCAAGAATTCGATGCCGTGACGATGAGGCTTGCCTCACCCGAGCGCATGCTCGAGTGGTCGCACGGAGAGATCACGAAGCCGGAAACCATCAACTACCGCACCCAGCGGCCCGAGAAAAACGGTCTCTTCGATGAACGTGTCTTCGGTCCCGAAAAAGACTACGAATGTTATTGCGGTAAATACCGCGGCATCCGCTTCCGCGGCATCATTTGTGAGAAGTGCGGCGTGGAGATCACGCGTGCCATTGTACGGCGCGAGCGCATGGGCCACATTGATCTCGCAACTCCCGTGACCCACATCTGGTTCCTCCGGGGAATCCCTTCGAGGATCGCGCTCATGCTTGGCCTTTCTGCCGCAGAGGTGGAGAAAGTCGTCTATTTCGCTGGGTACATTGTCACATCGGTGGCAGAAGCAGAGCGGACGCGCCTCTTGAAAGACCTTGAGCAGGAGTTCCAGATGAAAACGAAGTCAGCTGCGAACGCAGAAGAGAAGACGCGGCTCAAGGATCTTGCGCAAAAAGCAAAGAAGGAAATTGAATCAATCAAGGAAGGTTCTGTTCTCGATGAGGCATCGTACCACCTTTTTGCCGTCAAGTACGGCGCAATGTTCCGTGCCGCGATCGGTGCCGAGGCCCTGTTCAATATAATGAAACATCTCGATCTTAAGGCGTTCATCAAGCGGCTGAAAGGAGAGCAGGGGACGGCGGGAGCGGCCGAGCGCGAAAAATTGCGCAAGCGCCTCGCGCTCGCCGAGTCTTTGCAGCGAGCAGGCGTGCGACCGGAGTGGATGTTTATCACGCGCCTGCCCGTCGTGCCGCCAGCCTTGCGACCCATGGTCGCCCTCGAAGGCGGCCGCCACGCGTCGTCGGATCTCAACGATCTCTACCGTCGTGTCATCAATCGCAACAACCGCCTCAAGCGACTGCAACAGATCAATGCACCCGAGGTCATTTTGCGCAATGAAAAGCGTATTTTGCAGGAAGCTGTGGACGCACTTCTCGACAACTCTATGCGCCGCGGAGCGGGCATTTCCGGCATTTTGGGCGGCCGAAGGCGTGCCTTGAAATCTCTGGCAGATTATTTGAAAGGCAAACACGGCTATCTTCGGCAAAATTTGCTCGGCAAGCGCGTAGATTATTCGGGCCGCTCCGTCATTGTGGTCGGCCCCGACCTCGCGCTCGACCAGTGCGGATTGCCCAAGCACATGGTCTTGGAGCTCTTCCGCCCCTTCGTTATTCAAGGGCTTCTCGCACGCGAGCTCGCCTACAACATCCGTGGCGCCGGACGCCTCATCGAAGACGAATCACCGGATGTGTGGCCGATCCTCGAAGAGGCGATCGAAAATAAGTACGTCCTCTTAAACCGCGCGCCGACACTCCACCGTCAATCCATTCAGGCGTTCCGGCCCGTATTGATCGAAGGCAACGCGATCCAGGTGCACCCATTGGTGTGCCCCGCATACAATGCCGACTTCGACGGGGACGCCATGGCGGTGCACGTGCCACTGACGGAGGCTGCGCAGCTCGAGGCGGCGCAGATCATGTCTGCCAACAAAAACATTTTGAAGCCGGGAAGCGGCGACGTGGTTGTTGCATCGAAGCTCCTCGACATCGTCCTTGGCTGCTACTGGATGACGAAGTCGGTGGACAAAATGAAAGGCGAAGGCACTGCCTTCCCTTCCACCAACGCCGCAATAACAGCCTTCGATTTCGGCGCGATCGATCTGCGCGCGAAGATAAAAGTCTTGCCGAGTACCAATAAAAAATATGCACAATTCAAGGGCGCGATCTTCGAGACCACGGTCGGGCGGCTCCTCTTCAACTCCGTCCTGCCCAATGTTTTCCCGTACCTTAATGAAGAGATCACCAACAAGCGTATGCTTGCCCTGGTGCAGAATCTAGTCACCGAATACAAGCTGGACGGCATTCCGGCGATACTCGACAAGATCAAGACCTTCGGTTTTCGCTACGCGACGCACGCGGGCATTACGTGGTCCATCTCCGACGTTGTTGTTCCCGACATCAAGAAAGAATTGGTCGCAGGAGGTCAGGCGCACGCAGCGCGCGAACAAGAAAATTACCGGGACGGACTCCTCACGGAAGAGGAGCGTAAGCGAATGACGATCGAGATCTGGGCCAAAGTATCTGCCGACCTGCGCAAGTACGTCGTCGAGTCACTCGACCCCAACGGCTCCGTACACGACATGATCCAGTCCGGCGCTCGTGGCTCCGTCGTGCAATTGCACCAGATGGTCGGCATGAAGGGACTCATCACCAACCCGCGTGGCGAGATCATTGAGTTCCCCGTCCGTTCGTCCCTGAAAGAAGGTCTTACTCCGATCGAATACTTCATCTCGACACACGGCGCTAGGAAGGGTCTTGCCGACACGGCTCTTAATACAGCGCGCGCTGGCTACCTCACGCGCCGTCTCTTCGACGTCGCGCATGACGTTGTCATTTTAGAGCCCGATTGTGGCGTCAAAGACGGTATCGCGATCGCACGGCCGGGCAAGGAAAACATCGGCGAGAGTTTTGCGGACCGCCTTGCGGGGCGGGTGCTTGCCGAGGACATCGATGGAAGCTTCTCCGCCTCCGGCGGGAAGCGAGGCCGTCTTCTCACGCGGGACGACGCGCAGGCTATAGAAGATAATTCAAAGATCAAGGAGGCTGTCGTGCGCTCCCCCATGCACTGCAAAGTTGCTCGCGGCGTGTGCCAAAAATGCTATGGCGTGGATCTGGCAAGCGGCGAGCTTGTGGATCTCGGCGAGGCTGTGGGGGTGATTGCGGCGCAAGCGATCGGGGAGCCGGGTACGCAGCTCACGATGCGTACCTTCCACACAGGAGGCGTGGCACAAAGTGGTGGCGACATCACGATGGGCTTGCCGCGCGTCGAGGAAATATTCGAATGTCGCATGCCAAAATCGCCTGCCCTTCTCGCGCGCGTATCGGGCGTCGTCTCTGATATTACTCGCGATGGCGAAGAGCACGTGATCACCATTGTCCCCGAGGTCGCCAGCACCAAAACAGCCAAGGCTGCAAAGAAAGAGACCGAATACAGAGCCACCGCTTTCCGCCAAATCGTCGTGAAAGTAGGGCATAGTGTGGTGAAGGGCGACTACCTAACAGACGGCTCGGCAGACCTCGACGAGCTCTACATGCTCGCGGGCAAAGAGCGCGCGCAAAATTACATCATCAGTGAAGTCACTCGCATCTACGAACTGCAGGGCGTGTCGACCGCGCGCAAACACTTGGAAATTATCGTGAAGCAAATGTTTAGCCGCGTATCGGTCGTCTCTCCCGGCGATACGGGGGTTTCCGCGGGAGAAATTCTTGCCGACTTCAAATATGAGCAGCTCAATGAGAGTGCAAAGGAAACGGGCAGCGAGAAAGCGGTGGGTAAGCAGCTGCTTCTCGGCATCACCGAAGTGTCGCTCACCAGGGCGTCGTTCCTCTCCGCGATCTCATTCCAAAACACACCGCGCAAGCTCGCAGAAGCCGCCGTCTCGGGTGCCGTGGACCGACTCGTCGGTCTCAAAGAAAACGTGATCATCGGCCGCCTCATCCCCGCAGGCACGGGCTTCCCGGGCAGCAAGAAGCACAAAATGATCGAAGATATGGAAACAAGCCTCGCGGCGAGTGTTCCAGCGGAAGCGGAAGGGGCGTAAGGTTGATTCAGTTCACATTGTCTTGTATTGTTGATTTGGACTGCGGGCAACAACGCCTGCAGAAAGGAGGCGTAATGCCGTCGCAAGATACCGACAGTTTGCACGTTTGGGCGTCGCGCCAGCGTGCCGAGACTGAGATCGAAGGCGCCGAGCTGACAGAAAAATTCAAAGGCTACCCGCACATTCTGCGGTGGATCAAGCTCTGGATCTTGGTCAGACCATCGGGTATCGAATTTTTGGAAAAGATGGATTTCGACAATCCGCCGTTCGATTTGCGCCATCTTGATAATATCTTGAAGGTTTTCGTCTTCGATGTCTTGCCACCGCTTTAGGATGCGGCCAACCTCGGAAGGGCCTACTCGTGCGGCTAAGGAAGAAACCCCGGTCGGCGAATTAATCTGCCGACCGGGGTTCGCTTTCCGGTCTTATGGCCTGACGTAAATATTAGTGGTTTACGAAACCACTAATATTCCAGGCGGTACTCCTTGAGAGAGCTTGCTTGGTTGGATCGCAAGAATGACGAGATTTCTTTTTTGTAGTCCTTAAAGACGTCGGAGAAGAGTTCGGTTGTCAGAATTGATGGAAAATTGTGTGTCCCCGTGTAGTCGAGGTAGCTGCTCCACTTATATTTTTCAAGAGTTTGCAATGCAGCTGTAGCACTCTGCAAACCATGTTGCCGCCATTCCTTGCCGCCGCGAGAAAAGTCGAGTGGATTACTATGAATGTAATTGAGAATGTGCAAAAAATGTGCGTCGGTATGGATGTGAACCTTCTTGCTGCGTCCCTGAAAAAGCGTGCCTTGCCGTTTATATCGCTCGTTAAAGTAATTGGCATATCCCACGTTCAGGCGACGAATAAACTTTGTAAGGCCGCCGTCTATCCGTTCAGATATGAGAAGGTGATAGTGATTTCCCATAAGACACCATGCATGCAGATCAACGATCCGCTCCTTTGCCATATAGTGGTTTCGTAAACCACTAATATCAGACGCGCGATGCCAAACATTTTTTGCGTCTTCAACGTCATTGAATTCCCACATGTCGTGTACGAACCGGGCCCTGTCCTTGTCATCAAGGAATAATGATCGCTTATCAACGCCGCGATTCAAAACGTGGTACAGCTCCATACCATCATTATATATTAGTGGTTTACGAAACCCCTAATATTCGGGCGGGGTTGATTGTCGAACGCTGATCATGCCCAAAGGGGCGACCCGTTCGCCCTTTTTGTTTTCCGGATGAGAGGAGCCCCACAGGGGAACTGCTGTTTGTATTCAATCGCTTCGCGCTCGGACAAAGAGGGAGCATAATGGGCGCATGTCAGATACTGTGCAGCAAATTAAGGATAGGTTGTCTATTACGGATGTGGTCAGCCAGTACGTGAAATTGGAACGAGCGGGCTCGACACTCCGCGCCCGTTGCCCTTTCCACGCCGAGAAAACACCCTCCTTTTTCGTCTCGCCCGAACGCGGCACCTACCACTGCTTCGGTTGCAATGTGGGCGGCGACATATTCTCGTTCGTCGAGCAGATCGAGGGACTGGATTTTAAAGGGGCGCTGAAGATTCTTGCAGAAAAAGCCGGCGTGGAGATCGTGTACCGGGGCAAGGGTGAGTCTCGGGAGGGCAGGGATGAACGCGACCGATTATTTGCGCTTATGGAAACGGCCGCGATCTTTTATGCGTCGCGCTTGAGCGACGGGGCGCGGAGTTATTTACAGGGACGCGGCGTCGAAGACGCCACCGTACACGCTTTTCGTATTGGCTGGGCAGGCAATGAGTGGAGCGAGGCGTCGGATTATCTGAAAGGCAAAAGGTTTACCGACAAAGAAATGATTGACGCCGGTATTGCAAAGAAAAACGAACGTGGCAACCTGACCGACAAATTCCGCAACCGCATCATGTTTCCTATTGCGGATTCAGCCGGGCGCGTGGTGGCTTTTTCTGGTAGAATTTTTGGTGAGCACGCCTCTCCCGAGGCACCCAAATATTTGAATAGCCCCGAGACGCAGCTGTATCACAAATCCCGGATACTCTACGCATTCGACCGCGCCAAAATGGCTATCCGCAAGGCTGCTTGCGCGGTCTTGGTGGAAGGACAGATGGATCTCATTATGAGTCACCAAGCAGGATGGACCAACACCGTTGCCGTTTCGGGTACCGCCTTCACGCAGGAGCACGCAGCGCTTATTCGGCGGATGACGGATAATCTCGTGCTTGCCCTCGACGCTGATCAGGCGGGTATAAAAGCAGCGGGTCGCGCTGCCCGGGTGGCCCTGCAGGGCGGACTCAATGTGAAAGTAGCCCAGTTGCCCGAGAATATGGACCCCGCCGACCTCATCGCGAAGCGCGGCATTGATGCGTGGAAAACAGCAATTCGTGAGGCTAAAGACATCATCACCTTTTTGCTTGATGTGCTCGAGAAGCACCTGCCTGCGCAGGCAGGTGCCCAGCACAGCGACCGATTTCGCCGTGCGGTGGAGACGGTCGTACTGCCGTTTGTGGTGGATGTGGGAAGCCCGATTGCGCGTGAGCAGTATATGCGGCAAATCGCAGGGCGCCTCGGCGTCTCGGAGAGCGCAGTCGCAGAGGCGCTGAAGCGCGTGCCGACCGAGTCTCTCACGACAGGCACCAAGGGAATGGTGGCACCGCCTGAAAGTGGGACAACCACACTGAAGGGTCTCGATAGGGTACAGCCCTCCTTCGCCAAAGGTTTCGAGAGGACGCGGCATGGATATGCCTTGCTCCTTCTGCAAACTTCGATGCCAAAACCGGACATTGATATTGTGCAATACGCGCGAGAGCTTGAGGTCGCAATAGGCAAAGAGGCATTCAAAGCTCTCGAAGCCTTGAGCGAATCCGAAAAGGAAGTCCTTCGTTTTTCTGCCGAACGCTTGTACAGTGCGAGCAAGAATGTAGTGCGTGACGCCCATGAGCTCGTGAAGATCCTCCACGAGGAACGATTGCGGCGCGAACTTGCCGAAGTGGTCAAACTGCAGCAAAAGGCCGAACGCGCAGGTGGCAAGGCCGAACTGGCCACGCTGGAGAAGCGATCGAAGGTGTTGATAGCCAAGATTGCACAATTGCACGGAAAGGGATAGAATGGTCCTTCACGCTCGATTCATCCGATTTTGAAATAAAAGGGGGTGTGAGGAGCGTATCATAGGCGTAAGCAGCCCTTCTCGAAGAGGGGGTTGCCGCTTTGTCTGTATTTTTTATTACATCCAGTCCCACCTCATAATATGGCAGCAAAAAAATCAAAGAAAACAGGCAAGCGCAAACAGGTGAGCCGCCCAAGGCGCGCGAAGCTTTCGAGGGTCAAGCCGCGCGCGCGGCGTCGCTCCAGCTCCGCACAAACGGCGATGCGCCGAAGGGCTGCCCGCGTGCGGGCTGCGCGTGCTTCACGTGTACGCGCTCCTTTACCCGCCAAAAAATCCACGGCGACCAAGCCCCTGCCGGGTGAGAGGATCTTCGGCGGAGAGGCAGGACAGCGCAAATACCAGACTAAAGTCGAGGGGCTCATCCGCCTCGGACGCGAACGCGGCTACGTGACCTATGATGAAATTCTTCGCGAATTTCCCACGATCGAGGAAAACGTTCTTTTGCTCGAAGAAATGTACGAGCGCTTCGGATCGGCGGGCATCGATGTCTTAGAAGGAGGGGGCATGCTCGGAGATACGACGGCCGACGAAATATTGGAGAAGAAAAAATTGCAGCACCGCCGCGCGGACGCTGGCTTCGATTCAGTGCAGATGTATCTGCGCGAGATCGGCCAGTACCCGCTCTTGAACGGCGATCAGGAAAAAACGCTCGCGAAGCGCATTGTGGAAGGTGATCAAGAAGCGCGCGGCATTCTCGCCCGCTCCAACCTTCGTCTGGTCGTATCGATCGCCAAGAAATACGTGAATCGCTCGCCCGACCTCACACTCCTCGACCTCATTCAGGAGGGCAATCTCGGCCTTTTCAAGGCGGTGGACAAATTCGATTGGACCAAGGGCTACAAATTCTCCACCTATGCGACTTGGTGGATCCGCCAAGCCATCACCCGCGCGCTGGCCGATCAGAGCCGCACCATCCGCATCCCCGTCCACATGGTCGAGACCATCGCCAAGTACAAGCAAAAGGTGCGCGAGCTTTCCCAGCACCTGGGGCGCGACCCGCTGCCGGAGGAGATCGCGGCGGAAATGGGCATCGAGATCGAGAAGATCTACACCATCCAGAAGATCAACCAAGACACCGTGTCTCTCGAGAGCCCGGTGGGTGAAGACGACGACGAGCGCTCCACCTTGGGCAGCTTCATTGCCGACGACACCATCGCGAGCCCCGATATGGACGCTTCGCGCCGCATCCTCGGCGAGCAAATGATGGACATTCTCGAAGAGCTCTCACCGAAGGAGCGCAAGATACTCGAAATGCGCAATGGTCTCACCGACGACGGCGTCTGCTCCACCCTCGAAGAAGTAGGCCGAGAATTCGGCGTGACGCGCGAAAGAATTAGGCAAATTGAGGCAAAGGCGCTAGAGAGAATAAGGTTCCACGAACGCGCAAAACAGCTCCGGAGCTACTAATTTTAGAGTGTACGTACCGTTGGGAGTTAAGGTGAGATAGTGTATATTGCTGGGTATGGCTTGGTTTGGATACAAAAAGGATACAGAAACAGAAACAATGCAGATGGCGGTAGACCTGCCAGTATCTTTTATTGAAGAGGGTAATTCTGTTATTGCCTACACGCCAGCCCTCGATCTGTCGACCTGCGGAAGCACTCATGAAGAAGCCAAACAAATGTTTGACGAAATAGTTAAAATTTTCTTTAAAGACTTAGTTGAGAACAATACAACTGATGAGGTGCTGTCTTCCTTGGGGTGGACCAAAAAGACCCAGACGGCAAACTGGATGCCGCCTAAAATTTCACAAGAATCTATCGGGGTCCAAGTTCCGATCCCTGCCTGACTTCCCGTATGAAGGGGGTCGGTAAGATAAGTTGGCAGAGGTTTGAAAAATTTCTCCTCGCGATTGGTTGCGAACTTAAAAGCCAAGAAGCCAGTCATCGCAAATACAAAAAGGCCGGAATTCTAAGGCCGATCATTGTTCCATGCTACAAAGAAATTCCAGATTTTGTCATTCTTAATAATTTGAGAACGCTCGGGATCTCAAGGGAGTACTTTGAGAAAACGATTAAAAGTTTCCGCTAGACAAGAGAGAATTCTCGCACTCATCCGCCAGACCTGCCCCGTTAGAGGCGAATGCTCTCTAACGGAGTCGAAGCCAAAGCCCTCGAACGCATCCGCTTTCACGAACGTGCCAAGCAACTGCGGAGCTATTAAAAATGTTAGTGCACCCCTATATTAAAAAGAATATAAGTTACAGCCCCTGCGAGAACTACGTTGATAAAGGTGTTCACATAGGCAGTCAGATTTTGCCAGAAGTTTGATCGCTTGCTCACTGCAAAATCCAAAAGGCTTTTAACTGACGCAATCGGATAGTTTCTGAAATTGCGGCGCGCATTGTCGTTGTATTCCCGCAGATACTCTCGCGGAGGGTTATAAGTATCCTCAAACCGATCATTGATAAGGTGCGGCAACAACACAGAATCTGATTCAAACTCAATCAACTGCTCCATAACTTCAGCAATGTGATCGTTCAGGATGAACCACTTAGCACTTTGTCCAGCGACGAGCAGATTTTTTTCCTCAATATTTGACCACTTTTTAACTCGTGACGCCTCGATTTCGCGCATCATATAAAAGAGATTCAGCTCAGACCTGAGCTCTTCAAATATCTGATCCTTGATGTCGAGAAATTTGAGCTTATCTACGAATACCTGAACGCGGTCATATCCAGATTGCTTCTCTATCTCCACACCAAAGAAATTGGTTGGGATTACGAAGAAGTCGGCGTGAAAAGGAGAGGGACCAATTACTTCCAATTCGAAATTACTTCGAAGGTATTTCCGAATGTATCCACGCACCTTTACAATTCCCGTGCTGGGATCTGCGGAGGTGGTGAGGGGAAAAACGAGCGTAACTGGCGTGTCGTATTCCGATTGGGTCCATAAACTGTACCGGGTATCCGATCCACGAAAATTATGATCAGAGCTCAGATCAATATGAAATGAGAAATTCAAAAACCTGAGAGGATGTGTTCCTTCGAGAAGAGCTGGCGGTGCATCAAGATCAGCCTCTATGTGAAGGTTTGATAGACCTGGTATATTCCTCAACGCTTCAGAAAGGTTGAGTATTTGTTCCTCCAAAGTTATTGGCACTGCAGATGTTATTTGAAAAAAGAACGAACCTATACCAAATGAAAAATTAGTACCTACTGGCAAATTTTCTTTATTCACAAAGCGCATGCTACTCCTTCATGATTGGCTTGTCCAAAACGAGAGACCCGTACCGGCGACGATGTGGCGGTACGGGTCAGTGTTTCGACCTATTATTGTTGAGGAGGAATTTCCGAGTCCATTGCCAGCCGGAACGATGAGCGAGGTTTCGAGCCGCTAAGTTGACGAATAGACTGGTCGAACCGCTGAGCGCCGTTGGCGCAAAGCAGCTCCACAAGAATTCCGGTGTCCCATTCAGAAAGTGAGCGAGAGCAACGAAGACGAGAGTCATTGCTGCAGGCACCGCGCTGCCCCAAAAATAGGCAGGAAGAGGCTTTTGTATCTTGCAGGAAATGAGCTGTGCGACACCTGCGGTCACTCCCGTTAGTAGAGCGGATACTGGTGCCTGCGATCCACCGGCCCGAAGGTATTCTATGATGCCGTGGTCCCAGTTGATCAGGGCAACCATAACTCCCTGGAAAATGCCCGAGACCAAAGCAAGCTTCCAGTTAAAGACGTCGCGGCAGAAAGCCACGACGTTGCTGAGCAACTTCATGACTTCCTCCCAAAATGCGATTCGAGGAACAGGCCGACCGGAATCCTACACCCCGCCGCGGGCTTGTCCAAATACTTATGGTATTTGTTAATTCCCTTCTCCGCCAAGGCTACGAAAGGGCACGGCAAACGAATAAGCAAATACAGTTCATCAAAAACGAAGCGGCCGGTTCCTTTGGCGGGGAACTCGGCCTTCTTGCTCGTAATGTCCGAGCTAGTCGGACGGAGCGGTTGGGTGTTGCGATGCCCAGCGATCGCAGACTGCGCAATAAATCACATCGCCTAGCACTTGGACACCCAGGGCTTCGAACTCAAGGATAAGGTGGCCGAGCTTCAGACTATCTGCGAGCACAACGCTGGGCTGAGCAGGATGCGCCGCGAGAGCTTTGGCGAGCTTCGCACAACCTTCCCGCATATACCCCGTATACAGCTGGTATTCATCGGAGATGTACACCAACTGCAGAGACGGATGCTCTTGAATATAGCTGACTGCATCGTGAAAGAGCGTTCGGCAGCTGACAGTGGAGGACCACACGCCGGGCTCGGTGGTCTCCAAGCAGAAGTGAAGCATTCCTTCCAAATGGTGACGCCCCATACTGCTCGCCGCCACCATGAGGATGTGTGTGGCCTTCATCGGAGCCATGAGGTTCCTCCTGAGAAGAGCGGACGTTCTCCAGCCGGAGCTATTCCGCCGCAATCCTACACCACGCCTCGAGTTTGCCAAGCCCCCGTAGCTCCGCCGGAGGCTGATGGTACCGGGGTCCAAATATTATTTTGGTATTTGTTAATTCCTTTCTCCGCCCGGGCTATGAAAGGGCGCGGCAATCAAATAAGCAAATACGGTTGGTCCAAAATCGGATTTTCAATTCTCTAATTCGCGCGAATAAGCGAATAGTTTGAAATGTCCAAAAATGAAGCGGTCGGATCTTCCCCTTTGATCCGGCCGTTTTATAGTTTGCCGCGTACCGTCATGCAGCGTGCCCGTCTTGCGCCCACCCAGCGACCACGACGAGTTCGGAGAGATTGCGAGCGACTTGCGCGCCTGCGAAGATCGGCGCGTAGAGGTCATGAAGTCCTTCGTTGGCGAACACGACCCGTGGATGCGGCCTGGCCCCCGCTACGGCTTTAGCGATACCTTGGCAAAACATTTCCATAATATGGGTGTCCACAACTCCATACTCGTTCCCGATGAATACGAAATGGAGGATTCCAGCTCCCTGTATCGCCGCAGGAGCGTTTGCAAGGTTCTTAAGGTGGTCTAGATCGGGCACCAAACCTTCTCGCAGCTCGACCGCCATCTTCAGAAGAACGGTGTCGCGCGTTTCTCGTCCCACGCCAATAAGCAAACCACGAACAACCATGTGACTCCCTCCGGAAGGACCGGCAGGACATCTCCCACCAGGCATCAACTCAACACATGCTACACCCGTTCCCGATTTGTCAAAACGAAGAGGCCGGTCCTCCGGGGGAGGGCCGGCTGCCTGGATGCTGCGAATTTAGGCGGCGTAGGATTTTTCGGCCTCTTGCTCGAAGACGAAGGTACGGGCTCCTGGGGTGGGCGGGGCGATGGGGATAGTTATCTGGTATTTCGACAACTCTCTTTCGAGCTCGTTCTTTTCTGCCTCAAGCTTTTTCACCAGGCTTTCGCTGCGATACACGGTGGGGAGGAGCCCAAGCAGTGTCGCAATTACAGCGACGCCGATCACGCAGAGGAGCACGAAGGCGAGCGGTGCGCTGAAGTGCCAGGCAAGGAGGCTCACGCTCGCAAGAGTAGCGTTTTGGAGGGTAAAGACGGTGAGGCCTGCGCCGAGAATAATGCCCAATATTAAAGCCAATATCATATGTGCAATTGTTATCTGCTAATATGTGCATGCCTTAAGACGTATGACAGGCGCAAGTATTTCAGAATGATGGAGTTTGTCCAAAGCGGGACACCATAGTACGATTTCGACAATATTATGACGGGCACAATAGATTTAGTGAAATTCATACTCGATCGCAACAAGGCGCAGAGCAAGGAATTTTGCACGCCCGGCAGCCAGCTCGGCCGCCGCCTCTACCGCGCCCAGCATCCGAGCGAGATAATCGCGCTCAAATGCATGGACGGTCGGCTGAATCTTTCGGTCATGACGAATACGCCGCAGGGCATCATCAAACCGTACCGAAATATCGGCGGCAAGTTCGATCTCGGCTGGCCATTCTTCGGGCGATTGATGCTTGAGGATATCGAGTTTGCCGTATCGAGAGGTCGGACGACGATCGTGCTTTCCACATACCACTTTTCAAAAGGCGATCAGCATCGCAGTTGCGCTGGCTATGCGTATGACAGCGATGCCGCGCGCGCGGGCGCTACCGCACTGTGTGATCAATTCACACGAGCGTTCGGGGGCAACCATGTGGCTGTCTTTCCCATAGTTGTGGGTATCGAGACCGATGAAGGCGGACTTGTATTCCATGGAGGAGGGAAACGTACCTTTAACATTGCGAATCATGTCGGCGCCAACGCGGAAAATCTGCGAAGCGAATTGCGGCATATGTATGCAGACATGCCCGAGCACATCATTGATGACCTTATGCCGCTCGTCGTGGGCAATCAGCATTACGTGATCGCTATTCGCGCGCAGAAGCGGCCGGTGGAAGATATGGAACACAAGGAGCAGATAATCGCCGTGGGGCGCGGATTTGATTGGCTGCATTTGCCGAATCGCGCCCTCATCATCGGGCCGTATGACCCGCGCTGGGAAGACGCTGTTGCTACCGCTGGCGCGATCGTGCTGGGCAACATGAAGGCAAAAAGAATTCCGGAGGAAAGCGGCGTATTGCTTCTCGTTACTGCGCCGTACCGTACCGTGGGGGCCGATCAGGGCGTTGCTGAAGAAAAGGCGCTTTTCCTCGCTCGCGAAGCCGACCGCATTTTCAAGGAGCGCGTGCCAGCCATACTGGAAAAACTGAAGGTGCTCGTCGGTATTGTTGATCTGAACACAAGGAATTTCAACGTGTTAAAAAAAGCCTAAATCTTGCTATAACGGTGGTCCCTCTTTTTTGATGATGTAAAGGCGGGGACGTTCGAGGAGGTTTGTCGGGTGTGAGATACTCGATATACTCGCCTCATGGCGAGGAAAAAAACGGCATTGCCCATAACCCACTGGAGCTACTCCTCGTTAATGTCTTATTTGCGCAATCCTTTGGCTTGGTACAAGCGCTACGTAGAGCACGTGTACGACACGCCTTCGTCGCCCGCGGGTATCATTGGCCGGGCGGGGCATGTGGCCTTGCAACATTTCTACAGCGGGATAGCGAAGGAGGGCGCGATTGATCTAGGATTGGAATATTTGCGCAGCGTGCCGGACTTTGAGATCAATTTTGGCAAGCTAAAGTCCCTGCCTGCCGGCAGGCAGGGTGCCGCGCAAAGGAGAAAGCGCCAGCTGATGGGACGCGAATACCTGCAGGCGGTCGCTTTCTACTTGGAGAAGCCGCCACGCTACGATGTCTTGGGCGTGGAGGTCAGGGCCGACGCACTAGTACAAGGATTGCCCCTGCCGATACGTGCGGTATCCGATCTCGTCGTGCGGTCAAAGGGGGAGCGGGATGCGCTTGATGTCGTAGATCACAAATTTGTGGATTCTTTCAGCGCGCTCGGCGCTGGCAAGACGCTCTTCGTCATCCAAGCCATCTTCAACTACTACACCGTCTCACAGATGTACGATAGACCTGTACGCCGCTTCATTCTGCAGGAGTGCAAAAAAAGAAAAAACGCCGACGGCTCACCCCAAATGCGCAAATATGTAATCAACTTCGACGAACGAGCCGAAGATTTCGCCCTCTTCCACCGTTTAATCAAGGAAACAACGGCCGATCTCGCAAAGCGACAACACTTCCTCCCCAATCCATCTGATATGTTCGAAGGCGAGAATTCCTTTGATATTTATCGGCTTGGATTGACTGGTAAAAATCACACGTTATAACGCGTACGGTAGCAAATTCGCTATCGCTTGAAAAAGGACGCTAGCTTTGCAAAGACGGGGAGGATATACTGCCAGCAGAATGAACCGGGAGTTTATTTATAATTTTATCTATCATGCAAAGCTCAATACACACGAATGTCGGGCGCGTTTTTAGGGTCGGTTTTATTACTTTGATCATCCTTGCTGCAGTGGCTTTGGTGAGCGTTCCATCGGCGGACGCAGCCGTGGCGTACCGCGCTTCGGCCGCGACCTGCAACGCGACAGCGAATACTTCCGTGAGCGTTCCTTCTGGCACGATAAACGGCGATGTGATGCTCATGGTCATCAATTCCAAAGACAATGCGGTGCAAGCCACATCTACCGGCTGGACACGGATCGGTACCCAGCTCAACAACGGCAGCTCGCTGACGACAAGCATCTTCTATCGCGTCGCAAGTAGCGAACCAGCGAGTTACTCGCCTGCCACGACGGCAGTGTCGCACTGTCTTAGCATCTCATCTTTTAGCGGCGCAGACGCGACTTCTCCCATCAATGCTTCAAGTCAGCGCGCCAACGCATCTTCTATCACTGTTACCGCAAATGCAATTACGCCAAGTATCGCCGATACACAAATAGTATTTATTTCCGGGTACGGAGACAACAGTACCCATAGCAGTTATAGCGGAACCAACCCCACCTTTACCGAGCGTTTTGATGTACGTACATCGCTGGGCACGGATAATGCCATTGCGCTTGCATCGGGCGCAAAAACAGACACGACGAGCACCGGCAACAGGACGGCGGTCGCCACGTCTCCTGCCGCAGTCAACAACGGCTACCTTATCGCCCTTGCGCCGGGAGCGCCCTCGACACTAAGCATCTCGGGCACCTGTAAGCAGCACGACAACATCACCAACTGTACCGACACGGGGACGGTGCGTGTGGCCGTTGACGGCGTCTTACAGGGGCAAACGCAAGCCACCGTCGCTGGCTCATGGACCATCTCGGGCGTGACCGCCTCTGCCGGTGCCGTGATTACGGTGTTTATCGACGGCGTCGCCTCGAGCGAAGAGCGCGCAGTAGCCGTCACCACGTATGTAGGCAGCGGTGACGTGGCAGGGCTCGAGCTCATCGAAGGAGCGCTCAGCCTCGGCAGCAGCGAAAACCGCACCCTCACTAATGCCAACATCGCGCAGTATGACAATTCGGTATCCGGAGATGCTGATATATTCGACGACGTAAATGCGGGCAACGACCTCACCGTCGATGCCAATAGCTCGATAACCGGCGAATTGCTGTACGTAAAAAGCGGCAATACGTACCGCCCCGACAGCACGAGCTCCGGATTCATGACGACGCACGACCTCGAAAACCGAGGAACACTTCAGACAGACGGTAATACCATTACGCTCGACGGCTCGTGGAAAAATAGCGGCACGTTTACGGCAAACACTTCGCTGGTCACGTTCAATTCTGCTGTCGGCGGAACAGTGAGCGGCACCTTAAGCGGCACGTCTGCGTTCAACAAAGTACTATTTGATGGCGGCGGCGCATGGACGATTCAAAATGCTATGAAAGTATCGGCTGCAAATGCTACTGACACATTTGTGATCAAAAACGGCACGACCACCATCGGCGATTCGAGTGGCGACAATTTGGAAGTAAATGGCAAACTCGTCATCGCAGGAACCGCCGGAGAAATGGGTACGTTGCAAACTGCGGCCCTCCCACAAGGTAGCACCATCACGATCGACCTCAACAACAACACATCTCCCGCTACATGCGCCAACTGCATCATTTCTGTCGGTGCTTCTTCTGGCGCTGGCGCTGGCAGCTTGAAGCTGAAGAAAAACACGATTTTGAGGCTCAATCCTCGATCGACGGCAACAGCATCAGATACCGGTGTCGAAGTACAGTCGACTGGGTATCTGGAGATCCTCGGCAGCCAGGAGGCCACCAACACGGTCGCCTCCCTTACACAAAATACATCGGGCACCACGATCACCGTAGCCGGTACGCCGTTTTCTTCTGGCCAGTGGGACGGTATGGCGGTTCGCTTCACGTCTTCGAGCACGCCAAGCTTCGGCAAAATATACACGGCAACCAGCACGGCAAGCAGCAGTATCACCATCACCGCCGTGACTTCTCCCACCGATTCAGATGCACAGGTACGGGGCGCTGACACGGCCTGTGCAGGAAGCGGCAACTGCACGGTCGATGTTGCGGATACGCTTTTTAGTGCAACCGGTCAGTATGTCGGCAGCTATCTCCACAACATTACCGACGACAAGTACTACCTCATAGCAAGTACGACCGAGGCGACCACCGACTCGGTACGCATCGTCAGCAACTCACCGGACGATTTTGCGACGATGAACGATGGTGACGATGTCGAGATTACCGACGGTATCCGCTCTGGTGATGCGTTCGAGGTCATTGACTACGCCCACGTTACCGCCGAGAGCGGTACCGCATGCACCTCAGCCATCAATCAGGGCGGTGAGGCGTACATCGCTGGAAAGGCGGGTTCAGAAACAGTGATTCGCTATGCCGATATGTGCAATCTCGGCAAGGGTGTCACAAGCAAGTTCGGACTTACCTTCGAGAGCGTGAATGGCGCGGGTGCAGGAGAAGGCGTCACGGTCGACGACTCGCGAATACGTAAGGGCATGCGCGGTATCGCGCTCATCAGTTCGTCGGGGAATAGCGGAGGGAAGGGTATAACCAACAACACTATCGAGAATAGTTTTGATTATGGCCTGCACCTCAACGCCAGTTCCAATAATGCCATTTCGTCTAACCTCAGCTCCGATAACCTGGTCGGTATGCTCCTCGAGGCTAGCAGCAACAGCAATACGGTAGCAAGCAACAAGGTGTCTCGCAGCACCGCACACGGCGTCGCCCTCGTTACCTCTTCGGGTAACTCGGTTACGGATAACAGCATCTTCCACAATGGCACCGTCTACGAAAGTCACCACGGCCTCTTTTTGCTCGGTACTTCCAACAACAACGTACTTGATGGAAACAAGGTGTACGACAACATCACCTGGGGCGTCGCACTCTTCAACGGCGCATCAAACAACACCGTCTCCAACAACGACGCGCACAACAATCGCAAATCGGGCATTGTCATCGGAGAATATGACAACACGATTTTCAGCAACCAAAGCTTCAATAACGGCTATCACGGCATGACACAAGTCTGCCCCAATGCTGACAACCTCAATACCATTCTCTTCAACAATTCGTTCTACCAGAACGATAAGCTCGGCCTCATGCTCGAGAGCGGTTTCGATTGTCTCGCTACCGTCATCCATGACAACTACGGCGGGCAGGGCGCCAACGCCGTAGCCGATCTCTGGATGGCCGCCGCAGGAGCGCCAACACCGGGAGATCACAAGATGGTGCTGTACGACACGACGCTCGCCTCTCCGACCGAGTCCAACTTTACCGAGGTGGCGAACGTAAACGCGTACGCGATATCAAAGAAGCACGACGGGGCAAGCGGCGCTACGCAAATCTGGGGTAAGTACGCGGTACCGGCAAATGATTCCGAAACGCCGCAAAATGAAAGCATCGCAGCGTACAATTATGCAAACAATCTCTGGGAGAAGAGCGCATCGCCCCACGGCTACGCGGGTACGGGAACCGAAGACAGCAATCTCAACTACGATCTCTCTACTGCAACGCTCTCTGGAGGTCCCTACCACTACCGAGCCACAGTCAAGACCGCCGGCAGTGCAAACTGCGCGACCGCAGCCGAGTTTGACGTATATCGCAACAATGTAGACGTGGGCGATGCTACGTGCGGCAGCACCTTTACCGACGCCACGACCGGGGTATCGTTCAAGATCGACGGCGGAGCGACCGGGTACGCAGTCGGCGATTCGTACACGTTTACCGCATGGGACGCTTCAGGCGACAGCAGCACACAAAAGACCGTGACCATGATGCAGGATAAGGACACCTTCACCACTCCTGTGTCCACAACACTAGAACTGAAAGGTGAATCTGCCAGCCTCAATCCTACACTCATTACTCGCGGCGGCACCGGCGGGTACCAGTTTGCAATTAACGGTACGCTCGATGCCGATAGCTACCAATTCGACTACCTCGGCGGTACCGGGCAGAGCGCCGGACTGCTCCTCAACAGCGGCTCGACGATTGCCTCGCTCGATAACGGCAGCTTCGACAACTTCGGGGTAGGCAGCGGCAGCGCCGATGCCTTTGTCCAAGTGGCCAGCTCGCTCATCGGCTCGAGTACGCCCGCCCTCCTTATCTCTGGCACAAACTTCGCAAATTCCGGCTCAAATGCGGAGTGTAACCTCAATGCAAGTGGGTCAGCAGCGGGCTACTGGGAATTCCAGAGCTTCACGGGAGCGTTCGCGGGAGAGAACTTCGATTGTCAAAACGGCTCAGCCGATTCCGACCCGGGCAACTTCGTCTGGACACCGTAGAAAGACCCTGAGGTTTGAAAAGACGCAGCAACTCATTTCCGCGAACCCTCGAAAATGGAGGGTAGATACGTAGAATGGAACTGGAGCCCACGACACTCGACAATTGTCTTCTTCACTTTCTTTACTGCGTTCGCACCTTTAGCAGGTCACACCACTTCCTCCCCAACCCGTCAGATATGTTCGAAGGAGAGAACAGTTTCGACATTTAACGTCTTGGGTTATTGGAAAAATAATGAAAGACATCGGATGTTGGACATCCGATGTCTTTCATGGTATCATTGGGGTATGGATCTGTACCACATTTGCAATCGGGGTGTCGATAAGCGAGAGGTGTTTCTTGATGATGGCGATCGCACACGATTCGTTCATGACCTGTATGTAATGAACGATGTGCATTCGGTGCCGAATCACGGCCGTCATGAGCTAGGCAACATATCAGATGCAGGACACGAACGAGAGCCACTTGTTCATTTGTACGCATGGTGTCTCATGCCCAACCATTACCACCTACTCCTGTCCCCGGTCGACGATGAGCCCGCGAATCTGTCTTTGTTTGCGCAGAAAGTGGGCATGGGCTACTCGAAGTTTTTCAATAAAAAATACAAACGATCCGGTGCCCTTTGGCAGGGGAAACATAAAAAGGTGCATATACAACGAGACGCTCATTTCCTCTATATTCCGTTCTATATCCATCTTAATCCTCTCGACCTATCGATTCCGGAATGGCGTCACGGGCGGGTGAAGGATGTGGACAAGGCCTTGGAACAACTAAGCGGCTATCGCTGGAGCAGTTTTCTCGACTATACTGGAGTAAAAAATTTCCCGTCCCTTATCGACAAACCTCTGCTTACAGATATGCTCGGTTCGCGCAAGAAACAAAGCAAGATAATAGCGGATATCATCGGCGACGGAATATTGGCAAATTCCAGCTGGGCATTAGAGATGTAGAACAATGAGGGACATCCGATGTCCTTCATTGGTAAAGGATTGTTACTGGATTAAATGCGGCGCGAATATCAGGGCGAATGTAAAAAAGAGTAGAAAAAGCCACAATGGGGAAGTTAATACGACAAGAATTACCCATCTTCGTTTGATGAACGTATCGGTGACCCGATTGCTTAAACTGGATGAGTCAGGTCTAGCCTTGAATGCGAAAAGGATAGAAGCACCTATGGCTATGCTAGTTAACCCAACAAGACGGACCATTCCTTCATCGCACTGTCCTGAACCTGCTCCACAGGGCGCCAAACTAATTAAGAGAATGATAAAACCAATCGCAAAGAAAACGGCTGCGGAAAGTGCCCTCATGATACATCGTTTACCGAGCGCGGACTTTGAGTTTGGTCTGCCGAGCCTTATTGATCTTTGGCAGGCGGATCATGAGGATGCCGTGCTTTTCACTAGCTTCGGCCAGGTCCACGTCTACTTCTTCGGGGAGGAGGATGGTGCGGGAAAATGAGCCCCAGTAGAGCTCCTTTTGATAGTAGTTGTCTTCCTCGACTTCTTTTTCATCCTGCCTTGTGCCCGATACGGTCAGCGTCTCACGCGTGAGAGAAATGTCTACAGAATTTGGCTGCACGCCAGCAATGAGCGCTTTCACCACGATGGCGTCCGGCGTCTGGTATACGTCTACCGCTAATTCCCCAGCCACATCATCACCCGCTTCCTTCGGCCAGCTTTCGCCCTTGGTACTGATATGCGCGTGGCGCTCGCCGCCTGCCCCATGGAAAACGGCCGGCGTGCCAGCTGCAAAAGTGTCATCGGAATAATCATCATCGCTACCGCCCGCGAGCCTTGAGAAAAAAGATTGTTTTTTCACCATATATTCGTTTCCATTATACACTAGCTACACACTACCGATGTCGCGGAATGCGTTTGATGAATTCCAACAAGGCGAGGAGCGCTATGAGACCGAGCCACACGAATGCAAAGGTGCGGATCATATGCTCCGGCGCCGTGTTCATTATGAGGAAGTTGAAGAGACCATGCAAGAGAATGGAGAGGATAACTCCGGCAAGGAGATAACGGACGCGGATACGCCACGGTCTGTAGAACGAAAACGCGAGCGAAGCGCCGATCGCAGAGGAGGCAAGTACATGCAAGAGCGTCGCGCCGACGAACCGAAAGTCTCCGGTAATAATCGTTTGGCTAAGCGAAATGCCGGAGAGCGGGGAGAGGAGAAAGAGGGTGTTTTCTGCTGCAGCAAATCCGAGCGCGACGGCAAGCATGTAAATGATGGGATCGATCGGCTCGTCGTTTTCCCTCCTGCGTAGTACCGTGATCCACGCCACGGCAAATTTCATCAATTCTTCGATCGCCGACCAAGCGACGAAGATGAGCGTTTGGCTGACAAGGAGGCCAGCGACCCACTGCTCGATGGGGATCACCAGCCCCACTGCCACCATTCCTGCCAAGAACGCAAGGGCGATCAGCTTGCGCGGCTCAGGATGTTTGGAATCCTCGCGCAGCCAAAACCACAGCCACAAGAAGGTGGGCAATACGCCGCCGCCGGCCGCGATGAGAAAAGGAAAAGCTTCGTCCACTTCCGAATTATTGCACAGTTGGCCATTTTGCGACCATCAGCAATCCACACTCTTTCTCCGGCAGCTCTTGCCAGATCGCTTCGGTGACGAAGGGCATGAAGGGGTGGAGGAGTTTTAGAATTACAATCAGCGATTGATATAATGCAACTGCACGGGACTGAACCGTCTCGGGATTGTTTAAGATGGACTTGCTTTCTTCTATGACCTGGCTCGCGAAATAATCCCAAACATATGGGTATAAAATGCCGATTGCCATGTCGAATCGATATTTTTCAATCTGCGCAGTAACTTCCGCGGCCTTTTGATAAGCCTCGTCTACAATTTGTTTGTCTTGTCCTCTAAGTTCTACTTCTGAAGAAACATAATGATCAAGAATAAATCGCGTTATATTCCATAATTTGTTTGCGAACTTTTTGTAGGCGATAGTTTTTCTTGTATCAAGATTGAGATCGGTGCCTGGCGTGTTGCCCACGATGAGCCCCATGCGCAATGCATCGGTACCGAATTCTTTCGATACCTCCAGAGGAGAAATAACGTTGCCCCTTGATTTGCTCATCTTTTGTCCTTTTGCATCTCGCACGAGACCGTGGAGGTAGACGTGTTTGAACGGAACCTCGCCCGTGACATAGAGGCCGAGCATGATCATGCGCGCCACCCAGAAAAAGAGAATGTCGGCGCCCGTTTCCATCACACTTGTCGGATAGAATGCTTTGAAATCTTCACCGTCTGGCCAACTCAGCGTGATGAATGGCCACTGACCCGATGAGAACCACGTGTCGAAGGTGTCGGGGTCCTTGGTCCAGCCATCGCCGGGAGAATTTTCTTGGATCTTCCACTCATCGTTTTTTTGCCATGCAGGGATAGGTATACCCCAGACGATCTGGCGCGAAATGTTCCAGTCTTGGATGTTCTCTAGCCAGTGCAACAATATTTTCTCGTGCGACTCGGTGAGTATCTTGACACCGCCCTCTTTGACCGCTGCTATCGCCCGCTCGGCAAGCGGCTGCATTTTGACGAACCACTGCGCCTTCACCTGCGGCTCTATTTCGCGAGCGCATTTATAGCACACGGGCACCTCGTGCTCGTATTTTTCGTCGATTTTTACCAAAAGTCCCTTCTGTTCCAAATTCGCGACGATTTTTTCTCGCGCCTCTTTGATATTCATTCCGGCAAATTCGCCAGCTATGGGGAGTAGCTTCCCGCGCCAGTCAATGATTTGTTCAAACGGAAGATTGTGCCGCTGCGCTATCTCAAAATCAATTGGATCGTGCCAGGGCGTGATCGTCATAACGCCGCTTCCGAGCTCCATGTCGATAGCCTCATCCTTGACCACGGTCGCGGTAATTTTCCCGTTGATCCATTCCACCTCGAATTGCTGGCCTTCTTTGTACTCCGCGTAGCGCTCGTCCGCCGGATGCATCACGACGTATTTGTCGCCGAACTTAGTCTCCGGTCGTGCGGTCGCGATGACGAACGGGCCGTATTGGAGGTAGTAGAATTTGTCGGTACGCGTCTGTCGCTCGGTCTCGAGATTCGAAAGTGAGGTCTGATGCTTGGGGCACCAATTGACGATGCGGGAGCCTCGGTAGAGAAGCCCATCATCCGAAAGTTTTTGAAATGTTGCATACACTGTCTTGACCACACGTTCATCAAGTGTGAAAAGTTCGCGCGACCAATCACACGAAGCGCCGAGCGCTCGCAGCTGGCCTCCCATAAACGATTTATTTTCTAGCGTGAAGGTCAATATTTCCTTGTATAGTTCCTCCGGTTCCATGTCGAAGCGCGAACGGCCCTCTTTTTCAAGCTTTTTTTCGTACACCACCTGCGTCTCGAATCCCGCATGATCCGCACCCGGAAGCCATAGCGCCTTCTTGCCACGCATGCGCTGGTAGCGAATCATAATGTCTTCTAGTGTCACGAAAAGTGCGTGGCCGGCATGCAAAGAACCATTCGCATTGGGCGGCGGCATTATGATCGTGAATGGTTCACGATCACCCTGAGCGGAGTCGAAGGGTTGTACCTTGTCGGGGTTAAAGTAGCCGCTGCGCTCCCAGCGGGTGTATACCGCGCTTTCGTGGTCGGCTGGATTATATGGCTTGAGAAAAATCTCGGGGGCTTTAGATGGCTCCATCTCGCCATCCTAGCAGGAAGATGAACCATTTTCGAGGACTAAGCGCGACCCAACCGCGTGTACCGATGGAATCTATCTCTACATGCAAAAAAAACGCAGCGACAGGTATAAGCTGCCGCTGCAAGTGTTGGCTGTCAAACGGAATGACCCTTGTTAAGCTTTGGGGCGTACCCATTTTCGTATGGTCTTGTCCCATACGAGCATGGGCAGCCCGCTCGAGGCAGTTCTTGGATCGGGGCACTGGGTAACACCCCGCTCTAGGAGGAAGCGCTCTATTACTCCGAGTTCTTCCGCGCGGGGCGGCGAGTTCCGCACGGGAGAGGACTTGGTCCGCGGTTGCGGATTGGCAACATGTGGACGCGGAGCCGGCAACGAGGTTCTCCGCACTCCCCGCTCCAGCGCAGGCGTGCGATCTGCTCCAGACGCGCGGTCCGTTTCTTCGGTTGGTTACGATTCGGCTACAATGCCAGAAATAATGTACCCCTGGCCCCATTGCCCCTCGATCTTTGCCGGCGTCAACTGACGCCGCAACTTTGCCATGAGCCCGCGCACCGCCGTCTGCCCAGGAGGAGGGTTATTACCGTACAGATGCCGGAGCAATTGCGCGTGCGGGACAAGTTGTCCCGGCGTCCTTGCCAGACGCTGCAACGCACGACTTTCCTTGGGCGTTAAGTTCACTCGCTTACCATCGACGGCTGCATTTCCCTCCGCGTCGACATAAACCACATGCTGGTCGTCCAGGGGTGTTGGAGTAAGCTCGAAGCCCAGCCCCGCCGCCCATTTGACGAGCTCGTCTGCCGAAGGCTGTTGGCCGCCGCTCTCCCATGCCATCAGCACGTCTGCACTGACACCACATTTTTTGCTGGTCGCCTGCACCAATTGACCGGTTTGTTCGCGCAGCTCGCGCAACTTAAGGATCAGCGAATTCATCGTCCGTCTCCTCTCCTGTCTCCCGAATTCGTGGGTCTCGGAACATCCTACACCTTCATGATTGAGATCAAAAGGTCGCATTTATCATTAATTGCTCACCGCGCTTACACGTTTGCCAGCCTTAAATTCCCACTGGCGCGAAGAGATGCCGGATCGGCGAATTCTTTTTTGAGAGCGTGGAAATAGCCGGCTAGCGCGATCATGAGGGCGTTGTCGGTGGCCCATTCGGGTGCGGGGATGAGGAGTTGGACATCCTGTTCATCGAGTGCTTCTTTGAGCCGTTGTTTGATATGCGTGTTGGCCGAGACGCCGCCGCCAACTAAGACCGTTTGTGCGCCATGTTCCTCCACGGCTCGCAGGGTTTTCGCGACGAGCACGTCGGCGGCGGCGTCTTCAAATTCGCGCGCGATTTCTATTTTCTTTGCATACGTGAGCGTTCGACCGCCGATCACATTGCGCACTGCTGTTTTCAATCCCGAGAATGAAAAGTCGTAAGATTCATCCTTCATCATCGGCCGCGGCAATTCAAGAGGCGACACCTCTTGAATCTGACGCGAGCGAGAGGCAAGCCGTGCGATCTCCGGCCCGCCAGGATAGGGAAGTCCCATCATCCGCGCAATTTTATCAAACGCTTCGCCCACCGCATCGTCGCGCGTCTCACCAATCGTTTTAAACTTTGGCCATTCAGTAATCAAATCCAATTCCGTGTGCCCACCCGAGATGAGTAGCGCAATGGCGGGGAATCCGGACTCGTCGATTCTTAATCCCGATACTTCGTTATATAACGAAGTATCGGGATTTGAGACTATCGCCATGGCAATATGACCCTCCAGGTGGTTCACAGGTACGATCGGAATATTCCATACTGCGCTCAGCGCTTTTGCAAAATTTACCCCGACCCACAGCGCGGGCTCAAGGCCGGGGCCGTGCGTCACCGCGATCGCATCAATATCAGGCCTCCCATGTGTTTTTAAAAATTCTTCGAGCGCCTGAAAAAGTTCCGGTTCTCGCACCAGCAATTCCCGGATGTTCAAGGACCGTCCTTGAACCAATTGGATCAAGGACGGTCCTTGAACAGCTTGAGCGGACTGTGCGAGTACTTCACTTAGAAGCGGGACGAGATTTTTTGCATGCTCGCGCTTGGCGAGATTGGGAAAGATGCCGCCGTAGGGGGCATGAGTCGCGATTTGTGAGTGGAGTGCGTTGCCCAGCACTTGAAATTTGAACGATGCGCCAAATGATCCTTCGGCCTCGATCAAACAAACAGCGGTTTCATCGCACGAGGTCTCTATCCCTAAAATCTTCATATATTAAGCTACAGAATAGCGCAAAGCGAGGATTTACGCTAGAATAAAGTAATCATCTTCCCCTTTATGACAACGAATACAGACATGTGGCGCAGTGACATCCCCATCGGCAAAAGTCCGTGGCGTTTTTTCCTTTTCTCGTCGCGTCCACATTGGAGGGCCGCCGTTCTCGCCATCGCGCTCGCTGGTGCCGCTGCTGCCGTCTCTGCCAGCGTCGCCTATGTATTCAAGCTCATTGCGAACGCTGCGATCGCGATCCGTGTGGGCGGTTCGTTCGACGCACTCTTTCTCTGGTGTGGCGTCTCGATCGCGCTCCTCGCGGTGGCCAAAATATTCTGGCGCGCCGGGGGATTCGCTGCGGCTCGCTGGGCGACGGGTGCCTCCGCTACTGCCCGCTTTGCGCTGATCTCCTATGTGACGCTCCATAGCCGCGCATATTTCTCGGACCGCTTTGCCGGCTCCATCATGAACAAGATCCGGCACGCCGCAACCGGCATGCGCGAGGTCGTCGACATCTTCCTCTGGGAGTTTCTCGAGCTGGGCGTCAACGTGATCGCGAGCTTCGTTATCGTGTTTATCGTGAGTCCTCTTGTAGCATGGATCTTCCTCGGGTGGGTGGTGCTGATACTCGCGATCAACGCCTACATGGGCCTCAAGCGCGTGCCGCTCGCGATCGAAGCGCACAATATCGAGACACTCATCAACGGCGCTACAGTGGATCTCCTGACCAACGTCTCGGCGATGCAGGAGTACGCGCGCCGTGAGTACGAGATCGAGCGCCTGCGAAGCACGACAGAAAGGCGGCGCTACGCGCATTTGCGCAGTTGGTATTTTGGCGAGTGGACGCGGGTTATCAATAGCGCTCTTCTCGTCATCTTCGGTACGGCGATGGTGTTTACCACGGTCGCGCTGGCTCAAGGTGGGTTCGTGTCGCTCGGCGACGTACTCTTGGTCGTGACCATCATCTTCCGCATCGAGGGGCTTTTGCAGTCGCTTGGCTCCAATTTTAATAAATTTGCAGAAACATGGGGCGAGATACAGGAGAGTCTGGAAGAGATCATTGAGCCGCACGAGATACCTGACGCCCCAGAGGCCGCCGCGCTTCAGGTACCAGCGGGCGAGATCGATCTGCGTGACGTGTCATTCTCGTACGGCGGGCACCATGTGTTTGATACCATGAATCTGCATATTCCTGCACAGCAGCGCGTGGGACTCGTCGGTCGCTCGGGAGCCGGGAAATCCACACTCATGCGCCTCCTGCTTCACCACCACGATCTGCAGGCAGGCACGATCACGATAGACGGGCAGAATATCGCAGGCGTGACGCAGGAAAGTTTGCGGGAATCGATCGCGATCGTGCCGCAGGAGCCGCTGCTCTTCCACCGCACCATCAGTGAGAATATTGCGTACGGTAATCCTAAGGCGACGCAAGAAGATGTAGAAAAGGCTGCAAAGCTCGCACAGGCGCATGAATTCATCTTACGTCTGCAGCAGGGATACGAATCCTTGGTCGGCGAGCGCGGGGTCAAGCTCTCCGGCGGCGAGCGCCAGCGGGTGGCTATAGCGCGCGCGATACTAAAGAACGCTCCCATCCTCCTACTAGATGAAGCCACCTCCTCGCTCGACAGCGAGAGCGAAGTTGCTATCCAAAAAGCGCTCGCGGAGTTGATGAAAGGGAAAACGGTAATAGCGATTGCCCACCGCCTCTCTACTCTGCGTGGTATGGACCGTCTCATCGTTCTCGATCGCGGCAAGATCATCGAAGAAGGCACACATGAAGAGTTGGTCGCACGTGGCGGCACTTATGCCGAGCTCTGGCGCCACCAGGCCGGCGGCTTCTTGCAGGATTAGGCATGTTTCGGTTATGCACAGTCTCCTTGTCCCTTCTCCCTTGCCTTCTATGTCGCCAGTGTTATCCTGAACCCATCGTTATGGTGAAGAAAATCTGCTCGGGAGCAACCGCACTTCTTTTTCTGGCGTCACCCTCATTTTCCCTCGCCGCCATCCAATCATTTCCCTCTGCATGCCCCACCCTCGCACGCACGCTCGCGCGCGGTGCCCGCGGAGCCGATGTTTCCGCACTCCAAACGTTTCTCATCGCCCGGGGACTCCTTGCCAGCGATTCTGCTACGGGATTCTTCGGCGCGCTCACACAGACAGCAGTACAAAAGTTCCAAGCATCACAAGCAATCGTCTCGTCAGGGACTCCCGCCTCGACCGGCTACGGCTTGGTGGGCAAAAAGACACGCGCTGCAATCGGCCTTGCATGTACGCATACCAATTACTCCATGAACTCTGCCTCCAGCTCTGCACCCAAAGCCGCTCCTCCATCATCGCTGCAACCAGAGTGTCCTCTCGTCGCACTCCCTATCGGCAAGTCATGCAGCGGCTCATGGAAAGAAGTGAAAGACACCAAAGGCTGCACGGCTTCGTGGCAGTGTGTTGCTCAATAAATATGGATACACTAAAACATATAAAGCGACTCCAGATGTACACTCTTCTTTTTCTTCTTGCTGTTGCGTGTATGTTTGCACTTCTTCGTCCAACTACAGCATCCGCTGCGTGCGGGACATTGGCGAGCGGCGCCTCGCTCACACCAGGGCAATCCATAGTTTCCTGCAACGGTGCATACACCCTTGCTTTCCAAACCGACGGCAACGTCGTGCTCTATGTAGGAAAAGTATTCACCCCAGAGTACGCGCTCTGGAGCACCAAGACAAATGGCGAAGCAGCAACCCTCTTTGCCATGGAAACCGACGGCAATCTTGTCCTTTACAAAACAGGATCGCAGACCAACGACAATGCGCTCTGGGCGTCCGGATCAACACCACCAACGTTGAAGTCTGGCGGTGGGACATTCGGTAAGCCTGGTTATCTTGCCGTGCAAGACGATGGCAATCTCGTTGTCTATGCGACGTCTGACGCCTCTGTTCTGTGGGCATCAAACACAGTACCGCGAGTGCTGAAAGAAGCGTGTGAGGTCAATTTGCCGCTGGATGGATATACGTGTTCACACATAGCCCCTCCTTCAGCCTCTTCTCTCACGATGGACGATCTGCAGGCGATCTTAGAGGAGCAGGGACCGAATACCCCCTACGTCGAACTCTATGGAGCTTCGGCTGATGGCATTGGAATGGACGGCCTCAAAATTGTTGAAACACCCATCGGAAGCACCTATCCGTATCTTGGAGTGTTCCACCAATTGGTGGGTAGTGCTTTTGACACCTATGCCGCATATTCGACCGATCTCAAGACGTGGCACCTCCTCGGAACAATCAGGGGCGGTACTTCCGGCCAACCAGATATCCGCATTTTACCAGACAAGTCGGTCTTGGTGGCGTACGAAATGCCATCCTTCTTTACATCGCACATTACCGTCAAATATTACTCATCGGTCGATTCATTCATCACAAATCCGTCGGGTGCGACCGCCACCATTGATCTGCCGATGGTACCGGGCAACCAAAACAACGGAACTCCCGTCTTTGGCACGATTATTTACAATGGCAATATCTATGATTCCACGATACAGATCACGCATCACTGGAGGAATCAACGCAGTATGGATCAGGTCGCCATTGGATACCTGACCAATTTCAGCAGCTGGACATCTTCCTCCGATAATGCAGTCAACAACAAGCTTGCCGCGCTCGGGCGCCTTCAGGTAGGCGATCGTGACGTATTTCAGGTCGGCGACACGGTTTATGAGATAGTCGAGGCCAACGCCCATGAGCCTATAGGAAATTCGGGCTGGGATACCTGGCGTAACTACCTTATCAACAGAGGATCTTCAGGTTTGGAGGTCCTGGATACGCGCAAGCTCGTGCCGATAATCCCGGGAGGTGCCTACTCGCTCGGCAATCCCACCGCTTCATTTCTCCATCTGCCAGATGGTCGCCCAGCCCTCGCATTCACACACTACTTATTTTATCAAGGAGCAGCCAACACACCGGCCGGTCCGCACTTGTATGTGTACCCACTCAGCACTTCCTACATTGCCCCCACATCCACCACCCCAACCCCTCTCCCTCTCCGCACCGGCGCTCTCACCGTCACACTCACCGCCAACGGAGTCACTAACCCCACCGTCGCCGAAGGTGATTCACACACTCTGGAGTGGTACAGTGCCAATGCCTCATCTTGTACGCTCTCCTACTCGCTGCCAGGCGTAAGCACCATAGGAACTATCTCACTAATACCAAATGCAGCAGGGAGCGGGACATCGCAGGCCGGCGGTACGCGGACTATCACCTGCATCGGTACCTACGGCACGACTATCACAAAGACCATAACGATCACGGTAACCCCCCCCATTACCGCAACTTCAAACTACCCCCGCGGCTACATCGAATCCTCAACCTACGCGACTATCACCGGCTGGGCGCAGGACCAAGACATCCCGGACTCACCGATCGATGTCCACTTCTACATCGACAAGCCACCCACAGACACCGACTTCTCTGGCTACGCGGGAATGGTGAGTGCCAAAGACTACCGAGCCGATCTGTGTAACGAAATCGGCTCCTGCAACCACGCTTTCTTATTTACTGTTCCTGCAAAATTCAAAGACGGCCTAGCGCACACAGTCTATGCATACGGCATCGATGAAGATGGAGTCGGCGCTCACAATCTCGCGCTCACACCATATTCAAGCGCCTCGAACACCTTCCAGTACCTCGCTGCTACCACGACCACATCCACCGCCACCCTCACCGCAATGAAGCAGTCCGTAGTCTTGGGCGAGACCGCCATCCTCGTATGGGAATCCACCAACACCTCATCGTGCACTGGAACCAACTTCTATACGGGAGGAAAGAGGTACGGGTTGGCGGGCCCCTATCCGATAGCCACTACCACCTACTCCATCACCTGTGCTGGGAACGACGACACCTCGCCTACAGCAAGCGTGACCGTGGGGGTCGGCGCCGCAACCTCCAACATATTTTATCCCCGCGGCTACATCGAATCCTCAAACTACGCGACTATCACTGGCTGGGCGCAGGACCAAGACATCCCCGACTCACCAATTTACGTCCATATTTACATCGACAAGCCACCCACCGCCACCGACTTCTCTGGCTATGTGGGAATGGTGAGTGCCAAAGACTACCGCAGCGATCTGTGTACTAACATCGGCTCCTGTAGTCATGGATACTCGTTCACTCTGCCGACCACATTCAAAGACGGCAAAACACACACTGTCTATGTCTACGGTATTGATGAAGACGGTATCGGCGCTCACAATATCGCGCTCACACCATATTCAAGCACCTCGAACACATTCAAATACCTCGCTCCCACCGGCGCCCCCACCATCACCTCCATCTCACCCTCCTCCGGCTCCGGCAGCGTCCCCATCACCATTACGGGTACGGGCTTCAACGCCACCCAGAACC
>Ga0209542_10001206_pt1 | contig 61366 bp, 56 predicted proteins | sample RifCSPhighO2_01_FD_184028 | JGI IMG/M metagenome (GOLD analysis project Ga0209542, IMG submission 184028) | Soil microbial communities from Rifle, Colorado - Rifle CSP2_plank highO2_0.1 (SPAdes) (version 2) | ecosystem: Environmental > Terrestrial > Deep subsurface > Rock core/Sediment ...
GCGACTCCGCCCGCAAAAAGCACGAGGCACGATATATAAAACCACACATGAAACCAGCGGGGCAAAATTTTTTGCGTTTGATTCATTAATATGGACTTTTTAACTGGCGGGGACGATGCCCGGAACTTTGAACCAGAAACACGGCTCAAATTCGAGGATCTTGATAAAAGTATACAGAAACTGCGAGCTATCTACAAAGTCCACCCTGAATGGTTCGAGGTACCAAAACCTAAATCAATCAAAGGTAAAAACGAAGTCCATTATTCTATTTAGTTTGCCGGAGTAATAATTTGAGCTCCTCCCTTTGATCCTATTTTATTCAAATCAACAGTAGACAAGGCTGGGAAAGAAGCAGACCTAATATTTGTTGAAGCTTTAATTCTTCTCTTAAATTCGTCTGTGCCGCCAATAAGTAAAGCGTTCGTGATTTTCATAGCCGTTGGATAGTCTTCAGCATCGGCTATAAAAGTCGGAATATGATCTAGCCAAATAAGGCTCACTGGATACCACATCGAATGATAATCTCGCTCACTTGCCGTTTCCCCCTCTCCATGAAAGTAAAGAAATAAATCAGCTTCAGAAAATTCGCGAAGTGGAGATACTGTAGAAAGACCTCCAGTAGCATGCCTATCCTTTAATAGATCAGATCTAAAGTTTAATCTATTCCTCTTTTTACTTTCAGTGTCAAATAAAGGGGTAAAGTCATACAACTCAAACCAAGGTAATCTTTTTACTCCAGTCTTATATTTTTTGTCATCTGCTTTGAACGTCCAAGTAAGTATCGTTTTCAATTCCTTCCATTTCTCTTCTTTTAAGAACGGGGAAATGAACATTACGAACATCTCGTGACCTATAAATCGGAAAAAATCTCCATCGGCTTTTGAAAGCTTACCGTTTTGATTAGCCTCTGGGTCATACTTCTCGTACACTCTTCCGAACCATTTAAATATCTCCTCTGTAGCCTCCATATCATTCATAAGGACGTTTGTTTCAGCAAGTTTTGCGAACTCCACCAACAAAGGTTGTGTTTTTGAAATCGCCTCAATAAGTTCTTCGATAGTTCCACCATCTCTAAACATTTTAGGCTGAATTTTTTCCAGTTCTATCAAAAGTGAGGAGAGGTATCTTCTCAGAAGTACAATTTTATTAGGAAATTGATTTTCTATAGCGTTGAGTATTTCAATCGGTTCTTCTTTTATAGAAGAATTAGCCAATCCAGATACAAGCGCGCTCTTGAAATCATTCATGAGCTCCTTTTTTGCAGCCGCATAATCACCACCTTCCGAGCAATTGTAGGTAACCATTCGTCTCATTTTTAAATCAAATGGAACTTCTTCCACCTTGCCAAACGCTTTATTAAAAACCAGCACAATACGTTCATGTCCAGTTGCTTTCATTGCATAACCGAGCTCAATAAGCACATTCGGGTTGGGAGTAGCTCTTTTTCCTTTTGGTTTGGAAATGATCGATATGTCTGCAATAAAAAGATCCGCCGCAGTAATTTTGGCAAAAATAGTTGAAGCAATATCAGGAGCACCAGCCATTCCTTGAGTGTCTCTGTCTATCACTGGCTCAATATCAATACTGTCATCCCTTTGAATCTCTAGCGCCGCCTGCTTAAGAGCTTCCTCGATAAGACTCCTGTTTGTCGAATTAGGTAAGTCAGATTGCCAAGAATAAAAGACTATTTTCTTCATATTAAGTTAGTGCATACTCCCACCCAGGCTTCCAAGCTTTGGTCTTTCGCCAATCTTCTGCGAGAGCCTTTTTCCAAGTCTTACTCTTAAGAAGCACATCGAGAGATAATTGCGGTGCTTTGTGAGCGACAATAGCGATATGCTTGCCATCGTAGTTCTGCTTTAAAAACTCAAGAAAATCGGCCACGCGAACTTTTACATCCTCATAGCTTTCACCTTCGGGGAAGGTTTTTTCAATGCATTCCTCTTCTTGCATCGGCTCGACAATATCTGAAGATGCGCCATTTAGGGTTCCATAATTGCATTCGCGGAGTCTAGCGTCAGGAATGATTTCATATATACCTTCCCATGCGAGCTTTGCAGAATCGTGAGCACGCTTTAAATCGGAGCAGAAAACCACATCAAATTTTTGATCTTTGGGTTGCTCTTTAAGAGCGATTGACTGCCGTACACCAAGCTCGGAAAGCTCGACATCTTTCCAGCCCGACGAAATATGTTGCTCATTGTCAGTAGTGGTGCCGTGTACAAAATAAGTAATTTTGATTGCCATAGATTATTCAACAGTTAGTCGACAGACATTGAATCCATCTTTGCTTTTACAACCAACTCCACACTCGTAGTCACCGCGCTCCAAATTAGGATCGCCCTTTGCGGCTGCAGAATCTTCTACCCAATCACGACAAGCCTGAACTGAACCGACATCCATTTGGCTTTCCCACTCGGTAAGGTTATTGGCGTCAGGATAATAGAAGGCATCGACTTTCTCCCATGGAGCATTACTATCTGCCCAAAAAATACCTGCCAAGAACGTAGGAGCAGCAGAAAGCATCCAAACTATGAGCACTATTCCTAAGATCCATTTAATAGCTGTTTTCATATGGTTATTATGACTGGCTTTAAAAAGTTCAAAGTTGCCAATCTGGCGGAGGGGGTGGGATTTGAACCCACGATACCCTTTCGGGCATGCCGTCTTTCCAAGACGGTGCACTAGGCCACTATGCGACCCCTCCATGATAGCTTTCTCACATAATAACTTTTCTGCTGCAATTTCCATATTTGAGCTGCGGCTCGCAAAAATTTTTCACCGTATGCCTATACGCTTCAAAATTTATACTTCGCTTCGCTCCGAATCTGTAAATTTCGCGACGAAAATTATCATGTGAAAAAACTAAATTTACTGCATCGGTTGTGCCGTTGGCGCTGGAGCCGCCGGTCTTGCATTCATTCTTCTGAAAAGCTCGTCTTTTAAAGCGACCGCGTTATTATACAAAAGCCCTTCAATAAAACCTTCGGCGGAATCGGGATTTCTTTTGTCGCCGACGCCGGAAGTAAAAATCAGAACATCCGCCAAACCCCAGACATATTCACTGCCGGTAACCTGTATGTCAACGCTCTGTATATTTTTATAAGGAATATAACTTTCCTGTTTTTTGATGAGACCAGAAATAATTTTTATTGAATCTGGTTCCAGTTCGTAAGCAAAAAGCGTGTGTTTAAGTATTGCGTCAAAAAGATCGAACAAAACGAGTGAGAACATAATAACCGCTGACCCTACTCCGGTAAAAAATGCCGCTAAGCGGGCATACGGCCAAAAATAAATCGGACCCAAAATCCAGACATCAAGAATTTGCCTGCCGGCGAACAAAAAATATCCGACAGTACCGAGAATAAACAATATCAAAGCTATAAAGAACTTCTTCCTGCCGAATACTTTGGCGGTTCTCATCAAAATCACGCGTTTTGAAGATTTTTTCATTAAATTTTGAGCCCCCTCAACGCTTTCAACCGCTCTTCAATTGGAGGATGCGTCATGAATAATTTATGCAGCCGCGATATTTTTTTACCCGGTTTATCAAGCGGGTCTTCAAACCAAAGATGCGCCGTCGTATTAGACGCTCTTCTAAGAGGAGTGGAATCTTGGGAAATTTTTATAAGAGCGCTAGCCAATCCGTCCGGATAACGAGTTAAAAGCGCGCCCGAAGCATCAGCTAAAAATTCTCTTTTTCTTGAAATCGCCAGCTGTATCAATATGGCGGCAATGGGCGCCAAGATTGCCATAATGATTCCGATAATCATTAAAATCGCTTGCGCCTGGCCGCCGTTCCTGTCATTGCGTCCGCCAAAACCGCCCCAAAATCTTGAACGCAAAAATATGTCGGAAAGAATGGCGATAAAACCGACCAAAACGACAACCGCGGTTGAAAGTAATATGTCATAATTGCCGATATGGGAAAGTTCATGCGCTAGTACGCCCTCAAGTTCGCTTCGGTTCAGCCGCTCTAAAAGACCTTCGGTCACGGCAATAACCGCGTGCTTGGGATTTCGGCCGGTGGCAAAAGCGTTGGGTTGTTTTTCCGGAACGATATAAATTTTAGGAACCGGCAATCCGGCGGTAATAGAAAGATTTTCAACGATATTATAAAGTTCACGCGCGTTTTCTTTTGTAACCGGCTGGGCACCGGTCATCTTAAGCACAATTTTATCCGACCACCAATAAGCCGCGACATTCATTAATATGCTAAAAATCACCGCAAAATATAAAATTACCGGCGAACCATAGACTTGGCTAAAAAACCAGCCTAGCGCAATAACTATAATTAAAAATAACGTTATCAGTAGCCAGGTTTTTCTGATATTTGAATCTCTATTGGCATAAAGAGTGGCCATTTAAAATTTCACCTGTACGGGTTTGCGTTCGGCTTCATTTTCCAGCCCAAAAAATTCTTCTTTTTGAAACCCGAGCGTGCTAGCGATTAAATTGGTCGGAAAAACCTCAATTTTAGTGTTATAATCCATCACATTGCCGTTGTAAAACCGCCTTGAAGCCTGGATTTTGTTTTCGGTGTCGGCCAGTTCCCTCTGCAAATCCAAAAAATTAGCGTTAGCCTTGAGATCGGGATAATTTTCCGAAACCGCAAATAAAGTTTTTAAGGTATTGGAAAGCATATTTTCCGCTCCGAGTTTTTCATCCTTGCTTTTCGCTCCCATAGCCCTGGCTCTCGCCTCGGTAACTTTTTCAAAAACATCTTTTTCGTGCGCCATGTAGCCTTTAACGGTTTCTACCAAATTGGGAATTAAATCATATCGGCGTTTTAGTTGAACATCAATGTCCGACCAAGCTTCTCGTACTCGATAACGCCGACGCACCAGACCGTTAAAAGTTAAAATCAGCCATAACGCAACAATGGCCAGTATAATTATACCTATATTAACTGATGTAAAATAAGACATAAATTTTAACTATTTTAAATAATAATCTCTAAAGCGTATCTTAGCACAAAACGATATGGTTTTCAAACCACCCCTTTTATCGTTTCAACAGCGTCGGTGAGTTTCAATGAGAAAAGTTTAGAAACGCCGTCATCAGTCATTGTAACGCCATACAAAACTTCGGCCGCTTCCATTGTGGCGCGGTTATGGGTGATTAAAATAAACTGTGTGGATTTCACCAGGTCGCTTAACATTTTAGCGAATCTCTGTGCATTGCTTTCATCAAGCGCCGCGTCAATTTCGTCAAGAATAAGAAACGGCGGGGTGCTGATAGCCACAATGGCAAATAAAATCGCGATTGAAACAAGCGACCGCTCCCCGCCCGACAAAAGATTCAGATCGCGCACCCTCTTTTGTGGCACATTCACGTGTATATCTATTCCTGTGATATCGGTGTCTTCCAGGGCCGCCTCGGACAGCCGCGCCGAGCCGCCATCGAACATCATGCGGAAGTAGCGGTTGAATTCTTCATTGATTTTCGCGAAGCCGATTTTGAAGTCAGTGCTAATTTTGGCATTCAAATCAACGATAAGGTTTTTAAGCGATCCGTGGGCTTTTTCCAGATCGGCTATTTCTGAAATCAAAAATTCGTGCCGTTTTGATGTCTCGCCGTATTCCTGGACAACCGCCGTGTCAATGCCGCCGATTTCAATGAGTTCGCGCCGCAGTTTGGCGATTTTATTTTCAAGCTCAAGAAAATCAATCGCCGGCGCCATTGCCGTCTCCGCGGTCGTCGCCACCTCAACTTCGGCCATGGACGAGGAAAAATATTTTTTAATAAATTCGTCTAGGTTTTTGCCCGCGGCCCACATTTTGGTTTTGACGTCGTCTTCTTTCAGCTTTATCTTTTCTTCTTCAAAAAGAACGCCCCTCAAGGATTCTTCAAGCTGGCCAATGGCGCGCCGCTCCATATCAAGATTTTTCTGGGTCGCCAGATAATCTTCCCGCCAGGCAAAATCACTTCCGCGCAATTCGGCGAGCTTGACGCGCAGGACCGCATCGTCTTTTTCAATCTTTGCCAGTGATGACTGGAACCGACCCCGTTCCTCACTATATGGCGAAGATTCTTTTTTGTCGTCCCCGATTATATCAACCATGGCCAAAATCTTGTCATAGCTTTTAATGTCAAAACAGCGAGAAATATCCTTGATTTCTTTGACGGTGTTCGTGACAATGTCGCGCGCCTGCCTAAAATCGGCGTATTTTAGCGCGGCCTCAAGACGCTTTGACCAAAACCTTATTTTGACAGCTAGAACCGCTTCAAGCGTTTTAGCCTTCTGGGGGTCAACTTTTTTCGCCGCTTCAATTAAGCCCTCAAGCCGCCCGAGCTGGCGCTGAATATCCAGGCGCTCACGGCTAAGCTCCGAAAGATCTTGCTCAATACGACTAACTGCTTCAGAGGACGCCGGCATTGATTTGGACTTTTCTTCAAGTTCTTTTTGTTTTTCTTCAAAAATTGCCTGCTTTTGCCGGACGTCCTGCAATAACGCTTCTTTGCCTTGCAAGACTTTGGAGCGCGCCAAAATCAGGTCGCGTAAAATTACTCTAAAATAAGAATCTTCAGCGTCAGAAAGAGACGCCGCGAGCTCTTCGCGGCGATCGAATTTTTCCGCCTGCCGCCTCAAAAGCCGGAGATGCGGCGTTATCTCGGTGACTAAAGCCCGCGCTTTTTCAAGATTGGATCGAGTTTCGGCCAGTTTCGTTTCGGCATCGGCTTTTTTGAGCTGGAACTCTTTGAGGCCGAGCGCTTCTTCCAAAATCCCCCGTCGGTCTTCGGGACTGGCCTTGAGGATTGAATCGGCCGACCCTTGGTTGATGATGGTGTGGCCACGAAGCCCCAGGCGCGAACGCGCCAAAAGCTCGGCGACGTCTTTCAGGCGGACCTGGCTTTCGTTCAGGTAATATTCGTTGGCGCCGTCTTTAAAGACCTTGCGGCCGATGACGACTTCTGAAAAATCCAGGGGGAAAAAATTGTCGAGATTATCAAAATGAAGCGCCACATGAGCTTTGCCTTGCGCCGGCTTTTTTTCAGACCCCGCCCAGATTAAATCGGTACCGGCTTTTGACCGGAGATGTTTGAAACTTTGTTCGCCCAAAACCCAGCGCAGGGCGTCCACGATATTGGATTTACCCGAGCCGTTCGGCCCGACAATGGCGGAAATACCCGCCGGAAATTCCAGAGTCGTCTTTTGGGCGAATGATTTAAAACCCGATAATTCTAATTTCTTGAGCCTCATAAAATTAAGTCCATTCTACCATTTTAAGACGAAATTAAAAACCCCTAAGAGGGGTTTGTTTTAGGGCGAAATTGGCGGCTGCCAGCCGGGAGGCGAATCAACGCCCGCTATTCTGCCGCAATTCTTATTTTGACAACGAAAATTGTGTATCTTTTCATCCCACTTCCACTTGTGATAATCACAGAAAGTTTGTTTGGGCAATCCGGTTAAGCGACGCAAGAAACGCGAGAACAAGAACAAAAGCACCGCGAATACGATGAAAAACAATAAACCCCCGGCCTGGTCCATTTCGCACCTTATTATTTAAACTTTAAGAACCTTTGTTAAAGTATAACACAAAAAATAGCGGATTGCCAGCCAAAATCACCAGTTTTTCGCTTTGAGAGCGTTTTCGGCCGCTTGCTGTTGGGCCTCGCTCTTTGACGGCCCCTGACCTTGCGCGGTCAATTCTTTGTCCAGATAAACGCCGATGGTGAAAGTCTTGGCGTGATCCGGCCCCTCTTCTTTTAAAACTTCGTAAGTCGGAGTAACGCCGGCCCTTTCCTGCGCCGCTTCCTGAAACAAGCTTTTGGCGTCCCGCCAGAGTTTCTTTTCGAAAATAATCTTAAGTTCCGGAATCAAATGAGTTTTGATAAAAACGTCAGCCGCGTCATAACCCAAATCCAAGTAAAGCGCGCTGGTAAAGGCCTCGAAAGTGTTCGCCAAAATGTACTGCCGGCCGCGGCCGGATTCTTTGGCTTCGCCTTTGGATAAATATAAAAATTCGCCAAAACCGATCCGGTCGGCAATCATGGAAAGCGTTTCCGCCCTTACTAAAGCGGCGCGGAGGTTGGTCATTTCGCCTTCGGCCAAGTCGGGATAGTTTTTGTAAAGATAATTGGTGACAACCAGCTCTAAAACCGCGTCGCCGAGGTACTCAAGGCGCTCATTGTGGCCGAGCTTGAAAGCCGGATTTTCATTCAAATACGAACGATGAACAAAAGCCTGTTTCAGCAGGTCTTCATTTTTAAATTTAATGCCGAGTTGTTGCTGTAATTGAGAAAAGTCTTTATCCATAGGCGTAAGTTAAATCTCAAATCTCAATTTCAAATTTCCAATAAAATCTCGATCTTCAAATCTCAAATTCATTTTTTGGTCATTGGGATTTGAGGTTTTATTTGACATTGGGATTTTGAAATTGGGATTTCTATTAAGAATTAGTCGGTAGAACCAGGCTCATCGTCGATCGATGCTTTAGATTCGCCTTCTGGCATTTTGCCTTTGCGGGGGCCTCCTTCGTCTTTGCCCGGCTCGCCTATTTCACGGTAAATCGTGCCCAGGACTCCGTTGACGAATTTACCTGACGTGTTGCCGCCGAAACTTTTGCCGAGCTCAATAGCCTCGTTAATCGCCACTTTGGGCGGAACTTCTTCCCGTTTGCCGAACAAGAGTTCATGAATGCCGATACGAAGAACATTGCGATCGACGAGATTTATCTGCTCAAGAGGCCATTCCGGCGCGGTTTTTTCTATAATTTTATCTATTTTGCCGCGGTTTGCCAAAACCCCCGCGACCAAATCACGGGCGAATTGGTCGTCTTCCAGGCCCGGAGCGAACTCCTTGATATTGCGATCCAGAATTTCTTCCATTTTGGAATCGTCGCAACCCCCAAAATCCCACTCATAGAGCGTTTGCATCGCGATGCTTCTTGATAAATGCCTGTTTGCCATTGCGAGTAATGATAACAATAAAAGTTTGTATTATCAACTAAAATCCCCTCGAATTTCAGGTCGAGGGGATTTTAGTTTCTCTATAATAGTATTTATCTTCGTAAACCCCTAAGGATTCGCGTCATCTCTTCCAATTGCGCGCTTATATTTAAAATAGCGGCCTGTAAGTGGGGAGTCAAAGAAGTATTTACCGATCTGGCAGTTTGCGCCGTAGCAACCTGCCGAACTTCTTCGGGAGTGAGCGCGCGATTGTACACCTTAACTTCATCAATCGCGCCGTCAAAAGTTCTGGCTCCCGATTCGTTATTGCCAATGCGGAGATCCTCGGTATCGTCTAGGACACGGGTGCCGGAACCGCTTGTATTGGTGGCATAAGTTACTTCATTGCCGTTCACGTAAAAATGGACGCCTGAAACTGAAGAAGAGCCGTCCCAGGTGAGAGTTACATACTGCCATTGGTTCAGAGTAAGAGTATTGGCGGAAGAGCGTCTATCAAGGTTGGCTGAGGCAAAATTAGCTGCAAATGCTATCTGATTAGAACTAGTCACATAGAGATTCCAGCCTCGGGTTGTCGGGTTGGTAACACCATCGGCTTTTTCAATGATTCTGCCAAAACCTTCTTCACCGGCGCTTTTGGGATTAATCCAGGTAGAGACGGTTAGCTGTGGAAGATTATCAAAAGTAGTGGGAGTATTAATTTTTACCGCATCATCAATTTTGTCGAATTGAAGCGCTTTGCCGGATTTTCCGGTAATCCACGCAGGACCATTAACTAAAGTTCCATGATTGCCATTGCCGGATGAATCTAAAGCAGTAATGCCAGAACCTTCGTCGAATTTCCATTGGGCAATAAGACCAGTTGGAGGAGCTACAGTCGTCCCCGCCACGATGCTGAAGGGAGAGTCACTCTCGTCTCCTGTTCCGCCACCTGTTATTTTCACATAATAGTTATAAACGTAACCACTTAAACGATTATCTAAAACAGCCAAAGGAATGGTCGCTTCATAATACCCAGTATTTTTAACACCGCTAGCAAGATTCCACTTTCGTGCACAATCCGTTCTACCAGTACCGCAAGGCTGTTGATATTCAACAAGTGAAACATCAAGAGAATCATTTATGGCGCTGGACCACTTTATCGGAAGAATATTTCCAGCTTTGTAACTCTCCCCCCCATTTGGCGAGGCGACGGTGATGGAGGGTTGGGTACCTGTTCCGATAACATTCACGCTAATGCTGGTTTTGGCTTCCTGACCGCGGTCATTTACCACATAGAAAATGGGGCTAAAAACGCTGGGATATTGATAAACATGGGAAAAGTTCGCGGTCTGGATAAAGGGAACAGCTTGGGGCGCCACCGCAGTGCCCTCTTTAGCAGTTATTTCATCGCCCCAAACGACGCGATAACTCAAATTACCGCCTTGGGGATTGGAAGCGTTAACAGTCCAAATGCCGACTTCGCCGGTTTTAAGTTGTGTCGGACCGGAAACGCCGCTGATAACCGGCGGCTGACTGGCTAAGGTTTTATCTTTTATAATCACCGAAAATCTGGCTTTCCCGTAGGAATTCGGATAGTAAGCGGGCGAAGTTGCCATTGGACAAACATTGGTTGTGCATTTATAAGAATCCCGCGCCACTATGACTACGTCATAAACGCCAGCTTTTACTGGCGTACCGTAAAGCGTAATCGTGTCCGGACTGATTACTTGAGCGCAAACAAGGCCCGAAGGACAATATGTACGGGTAAAAGAAAGTCCGGGAAGATTATCGTTTTGGGGAGTTATTTCATAGTTGCCTGATCCGCCGGAAACTTTAAAGTTTACGACAAAATAAGTTCCCACAATACCGGGCAGAGTACTGTCCCCCGTCAAAGAATCAGAAGTTATTTTTAGATTATATGAAGGCAAAACATCCCCCGGACAACTTTCTTCCGATTTGCAGATTATACCGACTATTTTTCTCATAATCTGATTGGCGGACGCTCTTGTTAAAGGCCCCCAATAACCGGTTGGATTAATGCCTTGAGTTTGCTGAAATTTTCTAACCGCTTGCAATGTAAGTAATCCAAAATTACCTGTTATGGGTCCGGCATAATATCCCTGATCCGTAAGAAATTCCTGTATATCCATAACATCAGCGTTTTGCCTCAAGCCAAAATAAAGATTCTTGTTAAAGTCGGCAATATTTTGGCCGAAAGTCGGCGACGGCGTTGTTAGAGTTTGAACCGTCGATTGCTGGAGTTTAAGCCGGTTTTGCAATGCCGCGATCTGCTCTTGCAAAGCCCGAATTTGTTTTTGCAAATCTTCTATCGTAACATTTTGGGCCGAAACTGAATTATTGAATAAAAAAATAAGGCCAACCGCAACAATCAGCCCTATTAAAAGTGTCTTTTTCATATTGTATAGAATATCCGGATAAGCTTTAAAGAGTTATCCGCATAACTTGTTGAGTTATAACATATCTAAATTAAAAAATCAATAGCCCATGGTAATGTGCAGGCACATATGGCGGTTTTCTCCTACCATGGAGAAATGGCCATATCTATGTCAAAAACAATAAAAGAAGAACGGTTTAGATGGGTTCTGCCCATAATTCAAAAAGAGATAAGATTGGTTGATGCGATAAAAGTCTGCCCATATGGCAAACGGAGTCTGGAGCGATGGTTAGCAGCGTACCGAAAAGGCGGAGAGGCTGCATTGGAGCCAAAATCAACCGCACGAAAAACGCAGGAGAACGAAACGCCCATTCGCATCAAAGAACATGTCATCGAACTGAGAAAGCAGACTGGTAAATGCGCGTTGAAACTGCATTGGCAGATGAAAAAAGAGGGATTGATTGTTCCTTCAAGAACTATCGGTGAAATTTTGAAACGAGAAGGATTGGTACGGAAGTACCGGATCAAGCGCGTAAAGTACAAATATATTAAAGCCCAGGTTATCGCTGGAGAATGCGTGGAAATTGATGTGAAATATGTGCCAGGAATGGTTGCGGGACATCAATATTTCCAATATACGGCTGTTGATAGGGCTTCACGCTGGCGACATCTTGAAATCTATGACGAACAAGTAAATCACCATAGCGTCCTATTCCTTGAAGAAGTGATACGGAGAGCTCCGTTTGCGATTCTGGCAATCAAAACTGACAATCACGCAACATTTACAAATTACTACACCGGTACCAACAAACGAAGCGACCTGTTAGTAAAATCGCTCCATGCCCTGGACATGGCTTGTCGTGAGCACGGCATCAAACATTATCTTATTGACCCGGGAAAGCCTGCGCAGAACGGCACAGTTGAGCGTAGTCATCGTGAGGATCAAGAAAAACTGTATTATCAAACAACATTTAGTTCGGAAGAAGATTTGCGCTACCGAGTCAGATTATGGAATATGTATTACAATAACCTTGAACATTGCGGGCTTAACGGAAAAACACCGAATGAATTTTTGAAAATTTCCAATTAATTAATCCGCCATATGTGCCTGCCTAGAACATTGTGCCCACCAGGATTCGAACCTGGGACCGTCTCCTTAAAAGGGAATCTTTTAAATTCAGTGCTTTGTGCGCCCAGAAGGATTCGAACCTTCGACCGTCTCCTTAAAAGGGAGCTGCTCTACCAGCTGAGCTATGGGCGCACAAAGCACTGAATTATTTAAAAGGGAGCTGCTCATCCCCGGGTTTTATTTTACGCAAATCGAGGACGATTTGCTATAAAACCCTTAAAACACAAGCAGTTGTGTTTTAACCAGTTGAGCTATGGGCGGAAGTAATTTATCTTAACCGCGCCGGAGGAAAAATAAAACAATTGTCGGCAATATCAGCCAGACAAAATGCGCCAAATCAGAACCGAACAGCAACTGCGTCATCGGCGCCAACCGTATCAACGGTTCTTTGAGAGCGGGTACATAGGTAAAAAGAGTACTCGCCCAAAGCCCGACGTTTAAAAAGCTTAAAAATATCATCTGTCCCCTCCTTTTGTTTATTTCTTTTCGGGCCAAACCGGAAGAATTCAAAATCCAGAAAATAAAAATAACCAGAACGAAAAAGACAAACGACTTGATGTAAAGAGTTTGAAGCGAGTTAAGATTGGCCAAAAACTTTTCAGAGAACGGAATATATTGGCTGACCAAAGCGGCCGGATAAGATGCCAATAATAACACGATTATACGGTTTCGTCCAGCCATCAGGCCATACAAAAACACGGCCGCGAAGAAAAATAAAAGAGCCAAAATATCCCAAGTCGGGTTGGATAAAAATAGGTTTAGAGTTCGGCGCAAAGTAACTAAATAGGTCACTTTAATTCAATTCGTCCCGGAGTTTTTCCAAAAGCTCGCGCGCTTTTTTGGAAAGATGGTCGGGAGTTTTTATCTTTATGACAAAAATTATATCATTATTTTTGCCGTGATGCACCAGCGCTTCGCCCTGTTGGATGCCGGCCGGAATCTCCAATTTTATCCTTTCTCCGCGGGCTTCAACCTCTATGGCGCCGCCAAGCATCGCGGTCACGAAATCAATCGCGAGAGTCGTCTGTATGGTCGAGTGAACCCGGCCGCCAAATCCGCCGAAACCAAAGCCGCCTCCGCCTCTGCTCCGGCGGCCGCCACCAAAAAGTTCTTCCAAAATATCCGAAAGGCCGCCGAAGCCTTCAAACCCCTCAAAGGGATTTTGGCCGCCCGGGAATCCCCCGCCCTCGAAAGTCGTTCCGAAGCGGTCATATTGCTGGCGTTTTTTTGAATCCCCCAAAACCTGGTAGGCCTCGTTAATTTCTTTGAATTTCTTGTCATCGCCGCCTGTTTTGTCTGGATGATGCTGATGAGCCAGACGCCGGTAGGCCTTTTTTATTTCATCCTCGGTTGCGCCTTTCGGCACTCCTAAAATTTGATAATAATCCTTATTAGCCATGATTAACCTTTTTTGACAAAATAATTAACTCATTGTATAGTATATTATACGCTCATTAAAAAGTAGGAGTCGCCGGCCATGAAACTAGATGTTGGTTCTGGCGACGAAAGAATCCGAGAAATCGTCGCCGGTTGGAGCTTCCAAACGCAACTGGGATTCTTTCTGATCGCGCTATTTGGTGCCGTACCCATTATACAGTGGCTCGCATATCTTATTCCATTCGACTCGGTAAGATTGGCTCTTTTCCGTCTCGACGGTTTTGCGTCCGATTTTTTCGGGACAATCCTGCTTATCTTCTTCCTCCTTTATAAACGGGGCTATATTGCGGACACAATTTTTTCGGCGCCGGCAAATTATAAAACAAACCTCAAGAATGTTTGGCTGCGCTTTTTAATTTATACAGTGGTAATACTGGCAGTGGGATTGGCGCAGGTTTATAATCTCGCATATCTTTTCAACATAGGACCTAAAGCTATGAAGCTGACCGGCGACTTAGGAGGGTTTCTGGTGTTTACTTTAATTGTTCCTATAACTGAAGAAATTTATAGTCGGTTCTTGGCGCTCTATATAATTAGCCGCTGGTCAAATAGACTAGTCGGCGTGACTGTTTCTGTCTTTCTTTTCACTATCGGTCATTACAGCCCCACCATGTCTGACAAAACCCAGAACATAATTCTTGGAACTCTCTGGGCGCTTGTAACGATGAAATTCGGGACACTCTGGCCGTCGCTTGCGATGCATTCCTGGAACAATATGATCGTGTATTTTATTAAATCTTGGCGATTGCCGCTTTTTTGAAAGCGGCGGTTTTTATTTCTTCTCCTCTTCTTTCTTTTCTCCGGGGATTGTTTCCTGTTTGGAATTTGTTTCTTGGTTATTGAAATTTCCAGCCTGCGGCTGGCCACCCTGTGGTGAGTCCGTCGAACCATACATCGCGGAACCTATTTTTTGAATCGCCTGCGATAAATCCTCGGATGATTTTTTAATTGCCGCGGTATTAACGCCTTTCAGAGCCGTTTTTACCGACTCTATTTTTTCTTCAATTTCTTTTTTGTCTTCCGGTTTTACCTTGTCGCCCGCGTCGCGCAGCGATTTTTCCGCCAGATAAACCATCTGCTCGGCGGTATTTTTTATTTCTATCTCTTCTTTCTTTTTGGAATCTTCGGCGGCATGAACTTCCGCGTCTTTTTTCATTTTTTCAATCTCTTCTTTCGAAAGGCCCAATGAGGCGGTAATGGTAATTGACTGCTTCTTATTTGTCGCTTTATCCACCGCGGAAACGTTCAAAATGCCGTTGGCGTCAATGTCAAAAGTAACTTCAATTTGCGGCACACCGCGCGGCGCGGGGGGAATGCCGTCAAGAATAAATTTTCCGAGAGTCTTGTTGTCCGGAGCCATTGGCCGTTCGCCCTGCAGAACATGGACCTCAACCGACGGCTGGTTGTCCGAAGCGGTTGAAAAAATTTGGGTCTTGGCGGTAGGCACCGTGGTGTTTTTGGGAATCATTGATGTCGCGACATTGCCAAGTGTTTCAATGCCGAGTGTCAAAGGTGTCACATCCAAAAGCAAAATATCGCGCACGTCGCCCTGCATAATCCCCGCCTGAACCGCCGCGCCCAGAGCCACGACTTCGTCGGGATTGATGCTTTTGTTCGGTTCTTTGCCGAAAAGATTCTTTACCGCTTCAACAATCGCCGGCATCCTGGTCTGGCCGCCAACCAAAACTATTTCGTTGATGTCGGACAAATTAAACTTCGCTTCTTTAACCGTCTGCTTAACGAGTTCAATTGAAATCGCGATATAGTCGTGAACCAACTCTTCAAGTTTGGCGCGAGAAAGCTTGGTGACAAAATGTTTCGGGCCCGAAGCATCCGAAGTAATGAACGGCAGATTGATTTCGGTTTCCAAAACCGTTGAGAGTTCGTGCTTGGCTTTCTCCGCCCCCTCTTTCAAGCGCTGAAGCGCCATGACGTCTTTTGACAAATCAATCCCTTGGTCTTTTTTGAACAAATCAACGAGATAGCCCGTAATCCTCTGGTCAAAATCGTCTCCGCCCAAATGCGTGTCCCCGCCCGTGGATTTAACTTCAATAGTGTCGTCCCCTATTTCAAGAACCGAGATGTCAAAAGTTCCGCCGCCGAAATCATAGACAACGATTTTTTCATCTTTCTTTTTGTTGAGGCCGTAAGCCAAAGCCGCGGCCGTCGGTTCGTTCAAAATTCTTTTCACGGTCAGGCCCGCGATCTCGCCCGCGTTTTTTGTTGCCTGTCTTTGCGAATCGTCAAAATAAGCCGGAACGGTAATGATTACCTCGGTAATTTTTTCGCTCAGTTTTGTTTCCGCGTCCTGCTTCAGCTTTTGCAAAACCATGGCTGAAATTTCTTCCGGCCGGTACCACTTAGCTTGCCCTGAGCCCGTCGAAGGATCGCCCATCTTCACCTCCACGCCGCCCGACGCCGATTCTCTCATTTGGTATGGCAAAAGCTTGCTGTCCCGCGAAACTTCCGAATCAGCCCATCTACGGCCGATTAGGCGCTTAATGGAATAAAGCGTGTCTACCGGATTCACCACGGCTTGTCGCTTGGCGGTAATGCCGACGAGACGCTCGCCGTTTTTGGAGAGTGCCGCAATTGAAGGCGTGGTTCTGGCGCCTTCTTTATTTTCAACTATTTTCGGCTCGCCTCCTTCGACAACTGCCATTGCCGAGTTTGTCGTGCCGAGATCTATTCCTAAAATTTTTGCCATATTTTTCTAAAAATTGAATTATGTTAATTTTGACTTGAAACTTATTTATGATATATTGTGTTCAATATAATTGGATCTTTTAGACTTTTTCTGGAGGAGGATTCTCGAATGAATGTCGCCGGATCTTTCAGGCATTCGGAACTTGAACCAACTCAAAAAACCGAGAGGCCTTGGGGTTCGTGGACCGTTCTTGAAACCGGCCCGAACTACAAGATAAAAAGGATTGAAGTTAAGCCAGGCTGCCGCCTGAGTCTGCAGATACATTTTCACCGTTCCGAACACTGGATTGTGCTTTCCGGGACTGCCAAAGTTACGAAAAATGGCGATGAACTGATAGTCCGCGTGGGCGAGTCAACATTTGTGCCGTCAGGCACAAAGCACCGCCTCGAGAACCCCGGCGACATACCTCTCGTCATTATCGAGATCGCCCAGGGCCAGCACATCAGCGAGGACGACATCGTCCGGTTTGAAGACGACTATAACCGTCATAAACCATCCCGTAATTCTCGCAAGCGATAGTAGCTGACTCGCCTTTGCCACCTGCTTGGTGGCTTTTTAATTTTAAAAGTTTAATTTTCAATAAATGATTCAATTTTACAATTTTTCTCCCTTCGGGAGATCTCCCGCAGGGAGACAAACGGTTTGAATAATTGAGTCATTGAAAATTCATTGGAAATTGTGAATTGATAATTGAGAATTGCCCTACTTAAAGATCTTGACCTTTGCCGGGCGAAAAACTTCTCCATCCAGCAAATAGCCCTTTTGCACCTCTTCGGCTATTTTGTCAGTATCTCCTCCCTCTACACTTTCAACCGCTTCGTGCTTCAACGGGTCAAACGCCTCGCCAACCGCCGCCATCGCCTCAACCTTCTGCGCTTTCAGATAATCATCAAGCTGTTTTTTTATGCCGCCAACCCCGGCAATCCATGCATCATTTTTCAGGTTTTCAGAAATACTGTCGAACGCTTTATCAAAACTGTCCATAATATTCAAAAGCGGCATTATGAAAATTTTTGACATCCAAGCTTTCAACTCTTTAGCGCTTTCCTCGGTTTCTTTCTTAAAATTAACATAATCCGCTTTCGCCCGCTTCCAGCCGTTTAAATACTCATCCGCCTGCTTTTTGCAATCTTCCAGTTCTTTTTTTATTTTTTCAATTTCCTGTTCATTCATAATTTTTCAATAAATTCGATATCGCGTTGACGACGGAAATATTCCGACGGTAATTCATTCTTTTCGGACCCAATATCGCTACGAGGCGAGACTCATCATTGCCGCAGTCAACGCAGGAAGCAATAACGCTGTAATTTCTGGCGTTGCTGTAAGAATTTTCACCGCCGATAAATACTCGCGGCTCTTCACTAAGCCCGCCTAAGATCGTTTTAAAATAGTCGTCAATATCGTCAAATAAGCTCGCGGCGGCCTGGAAATCCTCCGGCGCGGCAAATTCCGGCTCGCGGAAAAAATCGCGCACGCCAGAGGTAAAAAACATCTGTTCTTCGGGTTCCGCGCCTATGCCCACATTGTGAGTCATTTGCGCCATTAGTTTAGCGACGCCGGCCATAAGCGGCTCGTCGCTGAAACCCCGCAAATGTTTTTGTAAACTTGCAAGCTGTACTTTTGTCGGAAGTCCCAAGTCCTCGCCGCCAAGAAAATAATCAACGTAATACCGCCAACCCTTGTCGGTCGGAACTCGGCCGCCGGAACTGTGCGCCTTAGTTAGAAAACCGAGGTCTTCCAGTTCCATCAAGTCGTTGCGCAAAGTAGCCGGGCTTAAATCCGTAAAAAAATTACCAGCCAAAAATTCAGAACCGACTGCCCGCGCGGTTTTTATATATTCCCTGACGGCTGTTTCAAGTATGTCATTAAGCCGCTCATTCATAATTTTCACATTATATAAAAATTAGCACTCTCATGTCAAGAGTGCTAATGGTTCGACTTCGCTCACCATAGCACTCTTGACCCTGAGCACAGTCGAATGGGTCAAGAGTACTAATCCCGTTAGAAGTAAGATGCCGACGGCGTCTGCCAACTTGTCGAACTTCTAACGGGACTAATTAGAAAAATTAAAACGGCGTATTTAGCCGTTAATTTTTCGTATATGCTGGCCCTCATAAACTCCCACATGCCGGCCATAGCTCAACTCATCTACATACACAGTTATGAAAAATGTTTTATTTTCATCCTCACCGCAGGATTTTATCTCGTCAACACAACCCCGGAACCACTTCCCGCATCCTAAATCCACAAAAACGCTTACATAGCTTCTGACAAAAACTTCTACTTCTTCGCCCAATACAAATTGTGAACGCTTCTCTACTTCACCGACCGTCTGCATTTGCGCCGCCTTTTAAATTCTCAATGCACAAATATGAAATTAAATTAAAATAAATCTACCAAGAAGTCAATCCAAACAAGGCGTTCCGACGTACTTTTCAGCACTACTTCATAGTGTCAAATTTGTGCTATAGCATAAATTTGACACTATAGACGAATAAGAAGACCGCGAGATCAGTCAAGAAAAATTAAAAGCGGGCCGCCCACCCGCCCTTAAATAATAAATCCGCCTAAATGGCGGATTAAAATTGCGAAGAAAATTCTTCAAGGGTAGGGGGTTAACGTACCCGTCCCGTTAGAAGCCGCCTCGCCAAAGGCGCGGCTACGGCCGCCTTGGGGCGACCTGCTTCTAACGGGACCCGCACCCAGTCAAGACGCTGGAGTTCCCAGTCGCCTTCCTTATTGATAAACTCAATCTCGGCAATGCCGAGCGCCCGCAAAAGAGGCAGGCACTTTTGCTCGCAAGGCCGCGAGTAAACCCAATTGCCGCTTTTCTTGCGCCGGCCGGCGACAGTCATGCGAGCCCCCGTGAGTCGCTTGGGATTGGCTCGCGATACCGCGTACTGCTCGGCATGAACCGTCATTCCGTCAGCCGATGGATAATTCCAGCCCCAGGCAAAATTGCCGTGGCCATCGCTCAAAACCGCCGCCATCTGGACACCATAGGAAGACCGCTCGAGAAGTTCGACGGCCAGCTGGCGCGAACTCTTCTTGGCGTTCAAGAAGCGCCTCCTGTTTGTTACCGTTTTTAATTGTTCCTGCCGGCAGTCGCCAGTACGGACACTATGTTGTCAAGAGCCACGATGTGTTCGGCCAGCGAATGGCCGCACAAAAAATACGGCGTACCGTGAACGTCCTCCGATTGGAGCAAAATATCTTTGACATGGGCCTTCTCTTTCAAAGCGAGATTCAAATAAAAACCGCGGCGTACGGGGTAAGGAATGAACGTCATCCTTTCGGTGCGGATGAATACCTCAATCAGGATTTTCCACTGATAGTCGGGCGCGGTCCTCTGGGCTTCCGCGATCGCGGTTTTGATAAATTGGTCATGAACGCCGGAAGCCATGGCCGATTTCAAAGCGCAACACTCCACCCTTCCGAACTCAATCGCGGCCGGGTGAAGCCTTCCTCTCGTGTTCATTTCTGGCCTCCTAAATTATTAAAGATTAGTAATAGAATACAATACTTCATAGACAAGGTCAAATTTTTACTACTTGCGTCTTTTATGATAAAATTAATCTATTAATATTATCCAAAAACAAGATGAAAACTATATCCGAAAATAATCTAACCTGGGTTGATATAGAAAAACCGACCCAAAAAGACATCGACTGGCTTAAAGCCAATTTCAATTTTCATCCGCTGACTCTCGGCGAACTGATCCCCCCGTCAAGGCGCGAAAAAGTCGAGCATTTCGACGACTACTTATTTTTAGTGATGTATGTGCCGGTTTTTAACGAAAAGAAACGAACCACCAACCCGGTAGAACTTGATATCCTGATAACGAAAGACCGTATTATCACGGTCCATAACGAGCCGATTGAACCGTTGAAAGATTTTTCCCGAAAAGTTGAGAAGCCGGAGCTTAGAAATAAATATTTTTCCAAATCAACCGGCCATATTTTCTACTGGCTTTCGGAAGAACTGCTTAATTTCGGCGAGCGCCAGCTGGTTCACATCGGCAAAAATGTATTAAACATTGAGGACGGCATTTTCAAAAATATTGAACGCGACATGATAAAAGAGGTTTCAACTATAAAAAGGGATATTTTGGACTTCAGGATCGCCGTAAGACCACTCAATCGAATCTTCAACTCCCTAGCTTCAAGAGGCATAAGATTTTGGCCGGAGCAGGGCGACGATCTTAAGATTTATTTCAACGACCTAGTCGGCGACTACGAAAGAATCTGGAGCGAAATAGACAATTACACCGATACTATCGGCGCTCTTGAGGCCACCAATACTAATCTTCTTAACGACAAAACTAACGCTATAGTCAAAACATTTACTATTCTTTCTTTCATCACTTTCCCCGCAATGCTTGTCGCGACGATACTCCAGATTAACACGATTTATAATCCGATTCTCGGTCGCCAAAATGACTTCTGGCTCGTGGTTGGTTTTGTCGCTTTGACAGTCATGGCCATGTGGATTTATTTTAAAACTCGGAAATGGCTGTAGCCGCTTTCAGCGGAATTTCTAATTTCTAATTTTTAATTTCTAAACAATTTTTAATGATTTAATTTTTAAACATTAGGTCATTAGATCATTATTTTAAAATTGAAAATTTCTATGCCCTTAAAACTTTACAACCACCTCACCAAAAAAATAGAAACTTTTAAGCCCATCAAATCAAAAATAGTGGGTCTTTATACTTGCGGGCCAACGGTTTATAACTTCGCTCACATCGGCAATCTGCGAACTTATGTTTTTGAAGATATTTTGCGTCGGACTCTTGAATACAACGGCTACAAAATAAACCATGTGATGAATATTACTGATGTGGAAGATAAAATCATTCGCAACGCCGGCAAAGCCAAAAAAACAATTTTTGAGTTTGTTAAGCCGTATGAATCGGCTTTCTATAATGACCTGAAAAAACTCAATATCGAGCCTGCGACTGAATACCCAAAAGCAACCGCGCACATCAAAGAGATGGTTGCGATTATTAAAAAACTGCTTGATAAAAAACTCGCCTACAAAGCCGACGGCTCAATTTATTTTGATATCTCAAAATTCAAAAAATACGGCCGGCTTTCCGGCCTGAAATCGCGAGAGCTTAAAGTCGGCGCCCTAGGGCGTCCCGCCGGGCTAGCCCGCGTAGATGTAGACGAATACGCCAAAGGCGACGCCGAGGATTTTGTTTTGTGGAAAGCGGCAAAACCCGGCGAGCCGTCCTGGCCCGCGCCTTTCGGCGCGGGGCGGCCCGGCTGGCACATTGAGTGCTCGGCCATGTCAATGAAGTATTTGGGGCCGACTTTTGACATTCATGGCGGAGCGGTGGATTTGATATTCCCCCATCATGAAAACGAAATCGCCCAGTCGGAAGGCGCTACTGGTAAACCATTCGTAAAATATTTTGTTGAGGGCGAACATCTTTTGGTTGACGGCGAAAAAATGTCCAAGTCGCTGGGCAATGTTTATACGCTCCGCGACATCGAGGCCAAAGGATTTAATCCGCTTGCTTTCCGATATTTGATTCTGACCGCTAATTACCGCTCAAAACTCAACTTTACATGGTCATCTCTTACTGCCGCGCAAAACGCGCTGGAGAATCTCCGCAAAGCGGTCTTGTCTTTCAAAAAACCCGCAAGACCATCGGACTCAAACCCGCGACTCGCCGGAGAACTGGAAAAGAAATTCACCGGCTTCGTAAACGACGATTTGGATACGCCAAAGGCGCTCGCTGTTTTATGGGAAGTTATAAAATCAGCCTGGCTTGATGGCGGGACGAAATATGGCCTGATAATGGATTTTGATAAAGTTTTGAGATTAAATTTATCAAAGATAAAAATTGAAAAAATAAAAACTACTAATGGGGTATCGAAACTAGTTGAAGAACGGGAAAAATACAGAAAAGAAAAAAATTTTGCCAAAGCTGACGAAGTCCGCAAGAAAATTGAAAAATTAGGATGGCTGATTGAAGACACTTCCGGAGGACCAAAATTAAAACGGAAATAAATAAAGCGCACGAATTAATCTCGTGCGCCCTCTTCGACCAGATCGAACAAATAGTCGATCTCATCGCAGTCCTCAATTGTCAAATTGGACTGTTGCATCTTATCCAAAGCTGCGGCCAATTCCTCGTAGGAAAGCGCCTTTGGCATTCTGGTGATACTTCACCTTTTCGCTTTTTGGAAGCAGTTGGGCAAGTTCCTGGATTTCCGAAACTGAACCTTCAAATCTCATACTTGAACGCGAACCGTTTCTAGGCTGAATTATAATCGCGGTAAAAGTTATTTTTCTCCTTCCAACATAAACATTACAACGATACGCTGGTTTATTTAGCCACCCCAAAAAACCTTTCAGTATTTCAGTGGCTTGGCATGACTCAACCGCTTCTTCCCCCTTGGTCAGCCAATTAGTGTTAGAACGGCTAATTTTTATCATTCCACATTCCTATACCTCGCTTATTATTAAGAACAAAGTGTTATAAAAATAACATATTCAAGCAAAAATGTCAAATCAGCCGCCAATGCACAGTTTATCAGACGCCGGCATTTGAAATATTTAAAAATCCCACATATACTGAAATAAACTTGTGGAGATTTCATGCCTCGCATCATAAAAAAACAATTCTCTAAAATGCCCATAGACCCTAATAAATTGCCGCCTCAAAATATTGAGGCCGAGCAATCAGTTCTGGGGTCTTTATTGATTGACAAAGACGCGATTATTAAAATCGCGGATATAATTTCGGCTGAAGATTTTTATAGAAGAGCGCACGAAGAAATTTTCCAAGCCGTCGTTGATCTGTATCAAAAGCGCGAGCCGATAGACCTGCTCTCGCTCTCCTCTCGCCTTAAAGAAAAAAAACAGCTTGATGAAATCGGCGGACTTTCCTACCTTACTTCACTAATGAACTCGGTGCCGACCGCTTCCCATATAGTCCACTATGCCAAGATGGTCCATCAAAAAAGAATTTTGCGCGACCTCATAGGCGCTTCGCACGAAATTTCACAACTTGCATGGGAAGACAAAGACATAGACGAGCTTTTAGATGAAGCCGAAAAGAAAATTTTCAGCATTTCACAGACCTCTTTGATCCAGGAGTTCCAGCATATAAAGCCGTACCTGCACGAGGCTTTTGAACGAATTGACCGCCTGCACAAGGGCGATGGCGCCTGGCGGGGTATTCCTACCGGTTTCGCGGATTTAGACAATATTTTAGCAGGCCTCCAGAAAGCCGATCTCGTGATTCTGGCCGCCCGGCCCAGCCTTGGTAAAACCTCGCTGGCTTTGGACATCGCAAGACACGCCGCCACAAATGAAAAAGTTGCTGTGGGTATTTTCAGCTTGGAAATGTCAAAGGAACAGCTGGTAGAGAGATTAATCGCCTCCCAAGCCGGGGTTGACCTGTGGCGGCTGCGCACCGGCAAACTAAGCGACGAGGGTGCGGACAATGATTTTGTACGCATTTCCGAAGCTCTCAATCGCCTGTCCGCGGCAAAGCTTTACATAGACGACGCCGCCTCTCCTAACGTCTTGCAAATAAGAACAATGGCAAGGCGGCTTCAGGCGGAAAAAGGGCTTGACCTTCTGATTATCGACTATCTTCAGCTGATGCAGGGTTCGGGCCGTATTGAAAACCGCACGCAGGAAGTAAGCGAGATTTCCCGGTCATTAAAAGGTCTTGCGCGCGAATTAAATATCCCCATAGTAGCGCTTTCCCAGCTGTCCCGTTCGCCGGAAACAAGAACCGATCAGATACCAAGGCTATCCGACCTGCGAGAGTCCGGCGCTATTGAACAGGACGCGGACGTTGTGCTGTTTATCTACCGAGAAGATAAAGTCAAAAAAGATACGGATAAGAAAAATGTCGCGGAAATCCATATTGCCAAGCACCGCAACGGCCCGACGGGCAAGATAGAACTCTACTTCAATGAGCACTACGTCAGCTTCAAGAATCTTGATAAATTACATTAATTGAAAATTGAAAAATAGAAATTGAAAATTTTAGTGTATGTATCCCAAACCGATAAAAAATTTTGTAGACAGATTTTCAAAGCTGCCTTCAGTCGGTCCGCGCCAAGCGGCGCGATTGGCTTTTTGGCTTTTAAATCAGCCGAAGACTTACAGAAGCGAACTGAAAAAGGCACTGGAGGATCTGGAAAAAGAAACAAAAACGTGTCCTCAATGCTTTTTTGTAATTGATGGTTCAGCTTCCTTCGACAAAGTTCATGGTTCGACTTCGCTCACCATCAACAAAGAGGATAAATCGCTCACCATAAAAAACGACGGGAATAAATGCGGCTTTTGCGATAATCCATCGCGTGACCAAAAAACCATATGTGTCGTGGAAAAAGAAACAGACCTGGCCACTATTGAAAAATCCGGCGTTTACAATGGACTTTATCATGTGCTCGGAGGTCTTTTTTCGGCTCTGGATACCGCGGTGCCGAAAAATCTGCGCCTGCCGGAACTTATCGTACGCATACAAGAGCACAAAAAAAATAAAACTGCCGAAGAAGTCATACTGGCACTTTCCCCCACTCACGAGGGAGATCTGACGGTGCATTATCTGGAACGCGCACTGAAGCCTTTAAAAATAAAAATCACACGCCTGGGGCGGGGCCTGCCTTACGGCGCGGATGTTGAATTCGCCGACGCTGAAACACTTTCCGGCGCTCTGGAAGGCAGAAAAGAAATTAAATAACCCTTCGACAAGCTCGGGGTTATTTAATTTCTGTAATTTCAACTTCAGTATACGGCTGGCGATGGCCGGCTTTTTTCTTATAACGAGTCTTAGAATGGTAATGGAAAACAATGATTTTCTTGGCCCTCCCCTGCTTTAAGGCTTTTCCGGTTACTTTTGCGTCGGAAACAAAAGGCGAGCCGATCTTAATATCCTTTTCGTCGCCAACAAGTAAAACTTCGGAAAACCTAATTTCATCGCCTTCTTTAGCGTCGATTTTCTCAAGGCGAAGCTTGTCGCCTTCTTTCACTATGTATTGTTTTCCTCCAGTTTTTATAACCGCTATTTTCATGATTTTGAGCTATGTTATTTTAATAAAATAGCCCCCAAATGTCAACCCCCACTATTTAATTTCCTTGCCAACATTTTTTCTCAAAACGATTCAGTCACGAGCGAAGCCGATATCTTTTCCTCAACACACTCGGCCGCTCCTGCGGCAGCCTCATTCGTCCTCGCAACGGCGAGGTCTTGATAAGCGCGCTTCGCGCAATTATATCAAAACCACCAAGCTCGCCTGCTGCGGGTTTTCGGAAAAAACATCAGCTTCGCTCTTAAAACTCACGCGAGACACGCCCGGTTGTTTTGGAGAAGCTCTCGGAGGCGAAAAAGCTTGGTCTTCGCCGCAGGCGAAGTTTTGAGTCGAGAGAGCAGTGGTGGCTCCGCTCGCTGGAAGCGGAGAACACCCGGTTCGGAAAAACAATCGGGCGTGGCGAGCACCAGAACTGTTCTGGCGACAGGACCCCTCTCATCTGTTGATTAGGTATAACGCGACTCCGGCAATGGCAAGAAAAATCTGGACCGTAAGAGCAATGGAATTAAAGTAATAAACCATGACTTTATTGCCGGGCCAGAATTTGAACCCGAGAACTGAATTAAAAACAAGCGTTAAAAACCCGATAAGGGGTAAAATTAACAAAGTGCTGGTTTCGCCGAGATAATCAACTCCCCAATAAACATTATAGTGAAGCACCGCTGGCAAATTGCTTTGTTGAACCGAAAAATAAAGAAATATAAAAAGAGCGATGTTAAGGGCGAGACTAAGTATAAAGATGATTCTCGTCCAAAAATCACCGAAATAATCTTTCAGCATTATTTTAATAAAAGCGAAGTAATAAACCCTAAAATCGCGAAGCCGGCCAATGGCGGCAAAGCCGGCATTGGCCGGCGGACACGCTGAGAAATGAAAAGAAGGTGCATCAGTAAAAGACCAAAGATAGAAAACCCTAAAACAATCCAGGCTGATTTATAGCTAACAGTCATCGCGGAAGCGGCCATAATCAAGGGAAAAACAAAGTCGCCGGTTCCAAGCATCATAAAGCCCTGACCGGGGTGGGCTTCATTAATTTTGGATTTAAAATTTCTGAATTCTTCCGGGAAAATCATCGCGAAAATCGCCCGCCCCGCTATCATGGCTTTGGCCATTTTTATCATGTGCTTTGTTTTGTAAACCGCGATATAGTCGTAAACCGACATTATAATAAGAATCAGGACGGCAAACCACGGCTGCAAAGAAAGCCCTATTAAGACAGCAATGCCGGGCAGTGTCAGAATCATTACGGCGTCATGGAGCCATACATAGGGCCAAATTACATAAGCAGCGACCAGAAACGCTGAAAAGATAACCGCCGCTATATCCGATAAAAACAAATTAAAAGTTATCAGCATGCCCGAAAACAAGGCGAAAATAAAAAACAGGCGCAAAAACCAGCCACCATGCATTATACGTATTAAACCGAGAATAACCGCCGTGCCAATACCGAAAGCCAGTAAAAACTGCCACCACGACACCGCGGTTACCTGAGGCGCCACCTCGGCGCTCAACGCCTGAAATCGCGCAGCAACAAAAATACTGATAACGCCAACGATAACAAAACTTAGAATTTCCTGAGAAAAAACTTTTAAATTGAGATTTTCCGCGATCATAAGTCCGGCGCCCAATCGAATGGCAGTATATCCCGATACCACTCCACGGTCTTTTTAAGACCGGAGCGCAAATCCCAAGTTGGATGAAAATCAAGTTCGCGGCTGATCTTAGTAATATCCGGGCACCGGCGCCTTGGTTCATCGGCCGGATATGCCTCGCTGTAATCAACCAGATTAATTTCGATTTGATTATCAAAATACTCAGCGACCAGATGAGCGAGTTTCGCCATATTTATTTCTTCCCGGTCAGTACCAACATTATAAACCTCGCCATTTTTTTGAGAGAGCAATACTTTGAAAAAACCGACCACTGCATCACTAATAAAACAAAAAGTCCGCGTCTGGTTGCCTGAACCGTGAACCCGCAAAGGTGCGCCGGCAATAGCGCGAGTGATGAAATCCGGTACCACACGGTGATCACTCGGCTTCATCCCAGGACCGTAAACATTAAAAGGACGGACAATTTTCAGCGGGATGTCGTAAAGTTGATGATAGGTTAAACACAGTGTTTCGGCTAGACGTTTTGACTCATCATAACAAGCTCGGGGACCGGTGCAAGATACATTGCCCTTGTAATGTTCGGGAGTTGGGATAGATGCAGGATGTGGGTCTCCATAGATTTCGCTGGAAGAAAATAAGAGAAAACTTTTCGGTTTTTTCTGTCTTGCTAATTCCAGTAAATTTTTTGCGCCATGAATAGTGGACTCAATAGTCTCTAGTGGATATTTATTATAGTAAACGGGAGAAGCTAAACCGGCCGCGTGAATAATATAATCTACTACTGGTTCGGGTACTGAAAATGGCGTGCGAATGTCCGCTTCTACTCTCTTTATGTGCTCGCCATAAACATCACCCACAAAACTCTCCTTTGTGCCAGTAATGTAATTGTCTATAGAAATAACATGACAGGGTTTGGCTAAAAACTTCTCATTTAAAAGATGAATAACGCCCAAAAAATATGAACCTAAAAAACCAGCTCCGCCGGAAATAATCAGAGTCGAACCTTCTAAAAATCGCGATTCTTCTCCTAAACGGTTTACAATATCCTCTAATATTTCTGATATAATTTTATTTCTCATAATAATTAAATAGCATATCATTATTAAAATCGGTGTCAACTGCTGAAGATCTTTACGATCATCAAAAAAGTGGCGGCCCCCACGGGAATTCGAACCCCTGTTACATGGATGAGAACCTATTATCTCCCGATTCTGTCTAAGTCTTCGATTTAGCAACAGAATCGAGGATCCTCGATTTCTCAACAAAATTCTAGTACCGCTATCGGGATTTGAACCCGAGTTTTCTGGATGAGAACCAGATGTCCTAGACCAGGCTAGACGATAGCGGCATAATATCAGAATTTTGGAGAAATCGGGACTGGGCCTCTAGACGTTCGGGCATGTGGATTATCTCTCAACCCCTTTTTCTACTGCAATCTCTAAATTTTGGCTACGACTTTGTTAAAAATCCTCGCTGTATATCTATACAGTTCGAATTTTTTCCTCGTCTCGCCCAAAATTTAGAGATTTCGCAACGAAACGGGATTAAGAGATAATCCAAGCTTCGCTTATTATGGCATAGAACCGCGACTTTGTAAACTACAAATGGAAGCGAATATAATATCTTTTCCCGAAACCTTCCGAGCAGGCGGGCTTGGCGGTTTTTGATATAATAATAAGCTCATCAAAAACCCCGCCGTAGCGAGGACAAGCGAAGGCCATCGCTGGAATGGCCGGAGCGAGTTGAGGGAAGAGATATTATATTCGCTCCCACTCTTTCACATTATTTCCACCAGGAAGTAGAAATTCGACAAATTCATTTTTGTCCTTAAAATTCTTTATTAATATTCATCCAATATATTTTATGTATAGCGAGTACTGCAGCATCAATCTAGAAAAACCGGACAAAAAGAATTTTTAAGGACGAGTCGAATTTTCACTTCCTGGTCCACGACGGCTCCTGGCGCACTAAAAGCTCTTTTGCTTTTTGCGGCTCGGCCATAATTTCTTCAACGATTTTTTCCATCCGTAACGATTGCGAACCTTTAATCAAAATCAAATCGCCGGATTTTATATGGTCCTGTAATTGACGCCCAACTTCTTCCGATTTTTCAAAATTATACACGTTTTTCCGATCAAAACCTTTTCTTACGGCTTGTTCGCCTATTAACCTCGCAGAGTCCCCTACCGTCCAAATTTCTTTTATGGAACCGAAAATCAAGTCTCCGACGGCCAGATGGGCTTTTTCCGAGTACTCGCCGAGCTCTTTCATATCGCCCAAAACAATAATATCCCGCTTGCTTTCCATGTTTTTCATCACTTCCAAGGCCGCGGCTACGGCAACGGGCGAGGCATTATAAGTGTCATCTAAAATCCATGAATTTTTAATTCCGGGCAAAAGGCGCAAGCGGCCCGGCGGTGAAATATATTCCGAAAACGCTTCAGAGATTTCAACTAAGTTCATCCCTAAAGTCAGACCGACTGCCGCAGCCGCCAGAGCAGTATAAACATTGGATTTCCCAAAGACGTTCTTCAATCTTACCGGCACAAAGCTTCCCTTGTGTTCCAGTTTAAAAGTGATGCCCGCGTCCGGCCCGGGACCGAACATTTCAAAGGTGTCCGTTCTCACCTCCGCCTCCTTGCTAAAGCCGAAAGACAGAATCTTTGCCCTGACTTTGTCCGCTTCTTCCATTATCGCGCTATCATCATGGTTCAGAACTGCAACGCCAAGCGGCGGCAAAGCTTTAACCAAACGCATTTTCTCGCGCGCCACATCCCGGGGGCCGCTGAAAAACTGAACATGAACCGGAATATCGCTTATGGCTGTCACGACCGCGATCTCGGGGCGCACAAGTTTCAAAAGATAAGCCATATCGCCCGGTTTATCAATGCCAAGTTCCAGAACTAAAAAGTCGGGATAATTGGAAAAGCGTATAAGGCGCGCCATCATCTTAATAAATACCCCCAGCCAGCTGAAAACGGAATAGTTAGTGATAGTAAGCCCGAATACCGCCAACGGGATGCCCAGTTCCGTATTATAATTCTTAAGACTGCGCCAGACAGAAAAACGTTTTTTCAAAACCGCATAAATAGCCTCCTTGGTCGAGGTTTTTCCGACACTACCGGTTATAGCAATGATGGTGGGATTGTGCTTCGCCAGCATCAAAAGCATCGGCCAGCGCAGTAAAAACTTAACAAACTGTTTTTTTATTTTTTTTCTATTCATCTAAGCAAGAATTTAAAATTGAAAATTTATTGAAAATTGTCTCCCTTCGGGAAATCTCACGTAGCGAAAAAAATTATTGCACAGGTTGGTCCGGCGGAATTTTCCAATAACTGAAGATAAATTGGGCTAGATCGTGAAAAACCGGCACTGAAGTGCTTTCAGCAAATCGGACTCCACGCGGCTTATCAATTTTAATTAAAGCGATAAATCTTGGACTATAGGCAGGCGCGAATCCCACGAAAGAATGAATAGTTTCATCCGAATATCCTGGCTTATCAAAATTCGGCACTTGAGCCGTTCCTGTTTTACCAGCGATATTGTAACCCAAAATCTTCGCGGAACGACCGGAACCATTTTCAACTGCCTTTATCATCATGCTGGTAAGCTTTGCTGACGTCTCCGAAGATATAACCTGTTTTCCCTCAACTGAGGAAATCTCCGTGACTCTGCCGTCGGGATTGATTATTCTTTTCACTATATGAGGCTGGACTAAACGGCCGGAGTTGGCGATTATGTTTATCGCGCGCAAAAATTCAATGGGCGTAAAGGCAACACCCTGTCCGAATGAGGCGGTAGCATAGTTTATATCGCGCCCCGTCTCCAAGTTTGCCAAATTACCCCTAGCTTCCGGCAAATCAATATAAGTTTTTTTATCCAATTCAAAATCTTTTAAATATTTCAGAAAAGCGTCTTTAGGCACCTTCTGCTCTACAAAAATCGCGCCAGTATTAAGGGATTTTTCCAGCACGTCGGTCATAGTCTGGTAGCCATAGTTTTTCTCGGTAGAATTCTTAATAACATAGGAACCGATGCGGACCTCTCCGGAATCGTAATACTGTGTAGTCGGCGTTACCGCTCCAATTTCAATGCCGATAGCCATGGTGAGCGGTTTAAAAATAGAGCCAGGCTCAAAAAGACCCTGAACCATTGAATTTATAAAAATACTCCTGTCCTTTACTGCGGAATAATTATTGGCGTCAAAACCGGGATACAACGACATCGCAATAATCTCACCAGTCTTTGGTTCCATTACTATGATTGAACCGGCGGTGCCTTGCCACTTCGTTACCGCGTTCTCTATTAAAGCAGCGGCTTCAGACTGAATTGACGAGTCAATAGTGAGAATCAAATCTTCCCCTCTTCCGCCTCCCGGCTTGCCTCTTAATTTTTCATCATAGTATTCTTCCAGGCCGTACTGGCCGGCAAGAGCGCCGTTTTTATCAAAGCCAAGAAACCCTATCAGATGATCCAATAATCCGACAGTCGGATAATATCGCAGTACTTCTTCTTCTACGTTTATGCCCTCTTCACCGAGAACTTGAATTTGGACGATTGTTTCATCAGAAACTTTTCTTTTTAAAACTTCATATGGGTCATCGGACCGTGAAAGCTTCTCAATTAAAAAATTTTCATCCAATTCAAGAATAGGCGCCAGTTTTTTCGCGGTCACCTGAGGATCCTTTATGCTCTTAGGCACCGCGTAAATTAAAGGAAATTCCCTATTAAGCGCCACAGCGTAGGGCAGAGAATCTTTGTCGGTTAAAAAAATACTGCCGCGCCCGGATATTCCCGGATCGGCTAAATTATTTGAAGTCCTTGCCAGATAGTAATCATGGCGCATCACCGACAAAAAAAAGAGCCTCGCCCAAAGTAGCGTGCTTATGAAAACAAAAATTATAATCAAGATTAAAATCCGATTTTCAACATTAGATTTTTCCATAGATTACTGATTCAAAGCTACTATATCGGGAAGACTTTGAATATACTGGATGAAATCATTAGTTACAAGATTTAAAGTGCTGGACATTTCTTTCAAAAAACTCATGCCGCGCGTCTTGGTAAGTTCTAGATTGAGATTTCGAATTTCAACTTGCAGATTATCAGCGTTTTTTCTGGCCGATTTCGCGCCATAGTCGGTAATCGCTATTGAATTTGCCAAAGCCAGGTGAAGGATGACCAAAAGAATAATAGTTAAAAGTAAAGAAAAATTCAAAACTTCGATTCTGAAATGCTGCAATTTGGAAATATAAAAAGACATTACCTTCGGCACAAGCTTCTTTTCTTCTTTATATACTAACAGTGTCTGGCTCATATTTTTTCTATAACTCTTAGTTTCGCGCTTCTGCTTCTGGGGTTCACTCTAACTTCTTCGGCGGATGACGCAATGGGTTTTTTAGTTAAATTTTTAATAATATTTTTTTTATTGAAATCGCGCGACCAATTCTTAACTATTCGGTCTTCTAAAGAATGAAAAGAGATGAACGCGGCTCTGCTTCCTTTGGCTAAAATTTCAGGCAAGACGGCTAAAGCCCGTTCAATTTCCACAAGTTCCTGATTGACTTCAATTCTCAACGCCTGAAAGATCTGTGTGGCCGGATGTATTCTCCCGAAGCGCCTCTTTACTTTTTCAATAATACCCGTAAGCTCCAGCGTGGTCTTTATCCGTTTTCTCCTGCGACTTTCCGCGATAGCGCGAGCTATTGACCATGCCCGTGATTCCTCGCCAAATTTTTCAAAAATTTCAGCAAGTTCTTTTTCTGAATAACCATTAACAATATCTTCGGCGGTCATGGGTGTTCTTGGATCAAAGCGCATATCCATAATCTCGTCTTTTTGGAAAGAAAATCCTTTGCCGGAATTTTCCAGCTGTTCCGATGACATGCCGAAATCGAACAAAATCCCTTTTATACTTTCAAAATGCTCTTTACTGACAATTTCTTGCAAATCTCCAAAGCTTGAATTTACAAAAATTACATTATTTTTGAACTTTGAACTTTGAACTTTGAACTTGGCGGCTGTCAAAGACATCGGATCGCGATCTATAGCCAGCAACTTGCCGTTAGGCGCTATTTTTTCCAGAATAGCCGCCATGTGCCCCCCATTGCCGACCGTTGCGTCAATAAAATTCTGACCAGGTTTAGGGCTCAAATGCTCCAAAATTTCTTTTAAGAGAACAGGGATGTGCATAGTAGGTAATTTTCAATTTCTAATTTCCAATTTCTAATAAATTTTCAATGATTCAATTCCCAAATTATTTGATATTTGATAATTGAAAAATTGTTAATTTATTGAAAATTGATAATTGATAATTGTAAATTTGGAGAACCTAGATGCCGAATCCGCTTAAGTTTTCAGCGATATCGCCGGAAGATTTTTCAATTTCAGTCATATACTTGCCCCATTCTTTTTCTGCCCAAATTTCCACGCGATTCTGTACGCCTACCACCACAATCGTTTTTTCAAAACGGCCGTATTTCCTTAAAAAATCCGGCACGAGAATTCTTCCCATTTCGTCTATCTCAGCCTCGGAAGCGCCGGAAAGCATAAAACGCGAAAAATTCCTTGCGGTCTTTTGGCTCAACGGCAACTGACTCAGCTTTTCTACAAAGAGCTCCCAATCGCGGCGAGGATAGATAAATAAACAATTGTCCAAGCCCCTCGTTAGAATCGGCTTTTCGCCTAATTCCATTCTTAACTTAGCTGGAATTGTGAGTCTGTTTTTGGAATCTAAGTTGTGCCTATATTCACCTAAAAGCATGTTGTTTATCCACAGATTAGCATACTTATCCACAAACTTACCCACAATCTCCCACTAATTCCTTAATAATAATATGAATAAAATAAGCTTGCAAGAGCTTAAATGTGGATAAGTCAGGAAGTGAAAATTGGACCCGCACTTCAAGTTCTTTTGCCCGACGATTCAATGTTTTAGTTCTATAACTTCTGAAACATAATGAAGAGCGTATTTTGCTATAATAAAGAATTCGAAGGGCAAAAAAGAATTTGTCCAATTTCTACTTCCTGATAAACTTAAAAAACCCCGTAATTACGGGGTTAAAAATATTTCTTCAAACGCGCTACGGTTTCTGACCAAAATTGCTTGTCTAATACCGGATCCATTTCGCGCCAGTTGGCGCGTTCCGGCTTACCGATGTATTCGGCAACAACTTTACGCAAATATTGCGGAGGAGCGGGCGGATCCCAGCAAACAGTTGAGCGCAAATTATAATCATTCCAAAAAAGATACGAAACAAGTTTTTGCCGATATAAAAGATTTAAATCGGAAAGAGAGTGTATAATGTTCATTTCTTTTCCGGAAAAATCGCTTCTTATTCTTTCGGTCATTATGCAGGCCGCGGGAATTATATGAAGATGAGCATGTTTTATACTTTGGCCGACTATGCCGTGTTCAAATATCGTCGTAGAGCATCTGTATTCTTCACTCACGGATTGGTCCAATTTCGACGCTTCCGCCGTCATATGGATTATTTCTTCCATAGTCATATCGCCAACGCACAAAACGTGGCGTTTAGGCACGAGCAACACATAACCACCGTCGGTAATTTGCCCCAAAGTCGCGATAACATAAAAGTTTTCACTCTCTGCCACGAGCTGTTCTTCGAACTGGCTTCGGTCGCAAAAAGTACAGGGTCGCTCGCCTGCCATTTTGTTTCCCGGGTTGTTAAAGAAAAAAACAACTGCCTATATTTAAAACAATTGTTTTTTTCATGTCAATTGACCCCGTTAAAAGTTTATTGTGTATTAATAAAATACATCTACAAAAATTCCACCAATATAAAAATATGCAAATTATTAGCGTAAGAAAAAATTTTCAAAAATTTTTTCTAAAGAACTTCTAACTAAGCTGACAAAAAGTAAATTCGTGTCTATGAATAACAAACTCGCGTCTTTAGAACGCGAGTTTGTTATTCATATTAGGACGCAATCATCTTAAACAATTATAGTGCAATTTTTTACAACAGCTGTTGTAAAAGCAAGACCTGCAATTATAGTTGTAATATTTTTATCTGTTCGCGTTTGCATCTTTGAAATCTATCGCGCCTGTCGAATAAGTATAGAGCGACTGAATCTCTGATTGCGCCAAAGCGCGATTGTACACCCTCACTTCATCGATGGCACCGTCAAAAGTTCTAGTTCCTGATTCATTATTGCCAACGCGGAGATCTTCGGTATCGTCCGGAACACGGGTGCCCGAACCGCTTTGATTGGTGGTGTAAGCCACTTCAGTGCCGTTCACATAAAAATGGACGCCGGAAGCTGAAGAAGAGCCATCCCAGGTGAGAGCCACGTGTTGCCATTGGTTTAGGGTGAGGACAGCGGCGGAAGAGCGTTTATCAAGGTTGGTTGATGCGAAGTCAGCTATAAATGATAGTTGATTATTGCCAGTCATAAATAGGTTCCAGCCTCGAGTTATTGGATAAGTAACACCATCAGCTTTTTCAAGAATTCTTCCAAAACTTTCTTCACCGGCGCTTTTGGGATTAATCCAGGCGGAAATGGTTAATTGAGGAAGATTGTCAAAAGCAGTTGGAGCATTAATGTTTACTGCATCATCAACCTTGTCGAACTGAAGCGCTTTGCCGGATTTTCCGGTAACCCACAGGGGGTCGTTGGTTAGGGTTCCGGTATTGCCGTTGCCGGATGAATCTGAAGCAGTGATGCCGGAACCTTCATCGAATTTCCAATGGGCTAAAAGAACGGTGATGGAGGGTTGAGAAGCTAATGTCGTCACATTGCGCGCTGGCGATAACGCAGAAACATTGCCCGCGGCATCCACAGCCGCAACGGTATATGAATACGCGGTGTTTGCCGTAAGTCCGGTGTTTGAGTATGAAGTTCCCGGCACAGTAGTAATTTGCGTGCCTCCACGATAAATACGATAACCGGTTACCGCGACGTTGTCGGTAGACGCGGTCCAAGAAAGATTGATTTGTGAAGATGAGAAAACGGTTGCGATAAGATTGGCGGGTGTTGAAGGCGCAGTGGTATCCCCAGGCAAAGCTACAGGAGTAATAATCGTATTGGCAACAAAAGTACCTGGTTGCGGTCCCGAAATATCTTGCTGGTTATTCCAGAAAATGGAATTTTTCGTGACGGCACTTATGGAACTGGCAGCATGTGCTCCTATTAAATTATTCCAGATAAAAATTCCATCAAGCGTCATCGTCAACGCACTCCCCCCAGAATAATCCAATCCAATGCCGTTGGAATGAGATTCATTTGTCGTAAAAAGAGTGAGTGCGTTTGACGCAAGTACGTTTGGCGTCTGCCAGAAACCTGCAACGCCCGCACGGCCACCCGCCGCCACATTATTGCGGTATGTATTTTTCTCTCGCACCCAGAAGATTGCAGCAGATGTCGAGTCATAGCCAAAAGCGCTTGGAGCTCGTCCGTTGGAAATTTCTTCTGGAGCATAGACCGACACTCCGAGATTCCCATCAAGCGTATTGCCTTGCTCTTTGGCATCTTCTAGATAAAAGCAGGCGCCTTGAGCATTAAATCCGACGACATTCGAAATAGTGACGCCATTTGAAGTATGAATGGTAATACATTTATTCATAGGATCTGAAATCGAGCTCCACACCGAGACACCATTAATGAGAAAACCGTTTCCCGCGTCGCCAAGCTCGTGAAGATGAATCGGATAACGACCCATAGTTGCTCTCGGACCAAGATCGCGAAATTCCGCGTATTGGATTGAACCCTTCGCGCCATGCACATACATCACATGAGAGCGATGATTTGTATCTCCTTCCCTCACAAGATTGGAAGCAATAGTGACATTGTGAGTTAGTAATCCCACCTCACCTTGCGCGCGTAGCAAAACTTCTCCGGCAATAATCAGAGATTCACTTGCTATAGTTCGGATTGCTTGTGTTGTTTTGTTGTAAGCCTTGAGATTCCCTTCATGGAGAAACGCGAGTGGCAGATTAACCGTTACGCGCGTACCCGAAATCGCCGTAATGGTGCGCACTTCGGTTTCATCGGAATTTTTGCCAGTTGGAGTAATTACGATTTTATCGCCAACCTTCCACCCTTGCGGAGCATCTCGCAATGAGAGCGCTGAATTGCCGGCTGGAGCATCACTCACAAGCTTTGTCCATGTTTTAGGTATTGCTCCTCCGAAAAAATCTGCGCGCGCAGTTGTACCCACAACCCACAGCCCAGTATCATCAACTTGATAATCAGGAAATGTCGGATCAGACGGCGCGGCAGCTCCTCCCTTAAAAGATCTGTCATTGGCAACATTAAAACCAATATACGTTTTCAATGCGGAGGGAATCGGGTCAACACTTGTTCCCACATCCAACTTCCCACCCTGAAGAATTGAGAGACTTCCATCAAGATCGAGCCGCGTTGAGAGAACTCGAGACATACGAAGCGTGGCGCCATCTTTAACGATAATGGCGCGAGCTTCTGCTCCGATTTGAGTATCGAATGGAAGGTCATAAGTAACAACAATACCACTACCTGTAATAATAACCTTATCGTTGCCTGTCGGAACTTTTCCTGATTTCCATGTGCCCGCATTGCTCCAAGCGCCAGTGCGAATCGCTTCTATTATGACGGACGGCGGCGCATTAGCTACTGTGACCGATACTGATGCGGTTTTTTGATTTCCTGCTGTATCGCGCGCAACAGCGCTTATTAAGTGAGAGCCATTTGTTGTTTTACTCGTATCCCAGGACACACTATACGGCGCAAAAGTATCTTCAGCGCCAAGCAATACGCCATCTAGTTTAAACTGCACCCCGAGAACACCGATATTATCCGACGCTTGCGCATTGATCGTTATGGCGCCTGATACCGACGCGTCTTGCGCCGGAGCAATAAGAGAAACCTGCGGCAAAACCGTATCCTGAAAAACGGCGCCGGACCCCATAGTAAAAGTTCCATCCAAAGAAACAGTATTATTACCAGCGATGTCTTTTGCCAATACGGCAAAATGCATAAGACGATCTTGCGGGAGGCCGTGAAGAAAAACCTCGTGAGTCGTGCCGTAGTCTGATTCAATATCCGACCACCTGAAGTAATTTTCGGAAACTCCGAACTTAACCAATCCAAGCGCCGGCTCATTTGTGTTCCATGTAACGCGTGCCGTAGTAGCATCCACCTGAACAGCTCTTATATTACTTATAGACGGTGGCACGCCATCAATTGAAGAAACGCCGGGATCAATTGTTTCCTGATAGCCCTTGGTTGATTCAACGCGGATAAAATATTTAAGCGCTCTTAAATCCTCCCCACTTATTTCCGGTCGGGGAACTGCCCCGCCCATGCCTTGCTGGATATAAGTCGTAAGCTGGCCATCTGACATCGCTGCCATATCGTCAAAATTACTTACATTACCCAAAAGACTCCAACCAGTTGGACCGTGGAGATTGTAGAACGAGGGACGAGAATCAAACGGAAAACTCAATACCGTCCCATACCTATACATTTCCCTTCCTTTACGATAAAGAGTTTCTTTTGCTCCACTTGGAATAAGAGGCGGATCTCCGGGGAGTAGTTTCCGATATGAAAATACTCCGGTACTGCCAAAACCGGTTGTGATGAAACGCGCTTCTTCGTCATCAAGCGCTAATGCCCATGTGTAATGGCCGAACCGACCGGCGGCTGTGCCATCAATCTGAAATGATCCTCTTGCCATTCGCTTTGAACGCGAACCATCCTTTGAAACGCGGAAAAGCGTATCAGTGCTTTCAGTGAAGGTCAGCCAAATATCATCCTTCGGACCCATCAATCCTTTTGTATCCACTTCCAACCATACCCAATCGCCCGGACCACCGCTTCCTATAGTACTGAAATCTATGATACGTTCCACTTGTTGCGTCCGCAGATTAATCCTGCGAACCCAGTTCGTCCAATATTCAACGACAATGAGGTTGCCGTCGGAATCAAATCTGATCACTTGAGGATAATTTATTGTTGCCGTATCAAAATCGCCGTTTTGAGTAAAATTCTGGCGATTATTCCACAACGTCTGTTTATCCGGCACCTTCTGGGCTTTCGAACCATGTCCGACTAATGTCGTCACCATCCCGTCAGGATTGATTTTTCTAATAGCGCTATTCGTTTCATCAGCAACATACATCGTGCCGTCAGATGACATAACCAAGCTAAATGGCGCATTGAAAAGCGCCTGCAGACGCGGGCCGTCAACAAGGCCTTTTTGATTAGGCACTCCAGCATATGTCGTCACGAAAGCCGGGTTTTGGCGAGTATCCACCTTTGCGATACGATCACGCCGGGTGTCAGCGACATAAATGATTTTGGGATCGCGCGGATCAAAAACAAGATCAATGGGAAGATCAAAATCAATTCCGCCGGAAAAATTTCCGACCAGTTCTGTCTGATAAGCTTTGACAGCCGATTCAGCCACAGAATAATAAGGATCATAGGGAAGCGTATCCCGCCTCACGCGCCTGCCCGCGATAGTGGTAACGGTGCCATTGGGATCGATGCGGAAAAGGCGTCCGTACAAATCTATTCCCATCCAGCCGGGCCCATCGGGGATCGGCACAAAAGTTGAATAGGGACTTACGTTATTATCATTTCTCGGGCCGTCGAAATTGGGATAGCGATTACCGCGATCTCCGACAATTTCAGATGTCTTATCATTTTGCTGGTAGAATCCGCTGATACGCAGATGCCCGTCGTTAATCCGGACAAAAAGTGGATTAGATTGATGAAGATCTGGCTGGGACCCCGTAAGCGCCTCTAAATACCAATTGCGCATATCAAGCAATGACTGCCTCTCGGAATCGTTGGCCGCAGGTGGAGAAAACTTATAAGGAAAAGGGTGTAGCGCTGAAGTATGCGGGAAAAATCCAGGGTAGGTCACCCAATCTAGGGCGGAAGAAAGATACTTCTCCGGACTAAAAACTTTCCACCAATCAGATGCCACCGGAAGGCGCTGACTCCCTGAAACCGCGCCTGCAACATTATCTACTACCACACTGACTGTAAGTGTTCTGTAACGTGCATCAAGTTGCGGCCCGTCAATCAAGCGTACTCCAAAAGCATACATTCCATCCGCCACCTTCGTACTATCCCATGAAAATGAAAATGGACTTGAAAGATACGGACTGATCGGCTGGCCGTCTAAAAGATATTGAATAATCAAACCGGGAATGGCAGCGGAATTATTCGTGCCTTTACGGGTGGCGAGTGATAGAGGAACCGCTGACCCCCGAACCACTGATGCGACTGATGGACGCAGATGATACGTATTTAAATCCGCAACAGAAGTAAGGGAAAATTGCGGCGCGGCTGGCGGAGGTAGGGGTTGCGAATCAAGTACATCCACAATAACTGATTTTTCTGCTGAACCTCTGGCATTAACACAACGCAAAGTAAAGCTGGTGTTATCAGAAAGCACACCGGTATTCTCGCTTCCTGAAAAAGCTCTTGATCCGGTCCAACCGCCAAGGGCATTGCAAGAATCTGCGCCCGATACAAACCAAGATAGCATGGAGGTTCCCTTGCCATCTATCGCAACTGGATCAGCTGAAAGTGAAACAACGGGCAAGGATTGTGGAGGCGGAGGTGGAGGCGGAGGATTTTGTGCCGTGACAGCTGATCGATAAATCCACGTTTTCATTGACCCGCCGCACGAAGCAGCCGAAATTCCACAATACAAACGCTCGGTCCGCAAATATACAAATGCATTTGTTTTTTCGTCATACACAAACGTACTTCGTTCTCCTCCCCCATTGGAACTAGAAAGAGGGGCTGAAGGAGCGGTAGGAAGCTTTACCCATTGGTCAGTATCCATGTTCCATGTCCAGACAGCGGCTTCACGCCCTGACGCCGGAGTCACCAAGAAAACCATTCTTTTATTCCGTGAATCATAATCAAACTCGCGGCTGTCACTCGCTGAAAGTTCTGCGGGCACAGAGGTTACTTCAGTCCAATCTCCCGTTGGTATTTTGACGCGATAAAACTTCGAAGTTCCTTGTCCGTCGCTTGCTACGGTCTTTACAAAAATTTCTCTCCGATCTTTATTGTAAGCTCCAAAAAGATAACTTCTGATAATTTCCGGGGGATTTTTCTGAGCTTCCAGCCGCCAGGTATTCGTCCCGGCATCAAATGAATGAAGTCCTCTCTGCCCTCTTGTTGCTTCCCCCACAAGCGCGAAAATTTTATCAGCCTGCGGATCGAAAATAACCAACCCCTTATTAAGATACCACCCAGGACTTGCCGTAAGCCCCGCGAGAGCACTCCATGTCTTTGTATTCAAACTAAATGCCCATGTGCCTGATGCCGGGACGCAAGTAAAACGATTACGCCCTGCGTCATAGGCGCAATTCTGATACATGTGCTGATGATAAGGCCTGTTTTGCGGTGTTATTGTCGTTGCAGCTCCGCCGGATCCAACAATGCCGCGCGCTTCAGCAGAGCCGGGCAAAGGACACTCCGGCACATATTCCTCCTGCCATTGATTCGCTTCGATAGTATAGAGATCAACATCATTGCCAATATGACTGGCATGCCCGCCTCCGAAATAAAATATCCTCCCATTGCCGGCAGTTATACCAGTGAATGTACGGGTAACCGGTTCGCCTTGAGTAATTTTTCTCAAACAGTTAAAACGACTCACGTCGTTGACCGCAATAACATCGTTGATAGCGTTGTCAGTAATGAATGGTTGATATACATCGCGCGTTTTCGGGTTAGCATACATCCATGAATTTGGCGCGAGATTGTTTAATTGATTTATAAATGCGGCATCCAACGGCGGATCTGGCAGCGGGAAAGAAGGAGAAGGTGGGAGTACCACTCCTTGAGTTGTTGCGGAGGATGATAATGATTGATTAGAAACATTTCCCGCGGCATCATAGGCGGCCACGGTGTAAAAATAAGCAGTTGCGGGCGAGAGACCGGTATTTTGAAATGAAGTTGTATTGGAAGTAGCGATTTGAGTGCCGCTCCGGTAGATACGATAGCCGGTTACAGCGACGTTATCCGTCGACGCAGTCCACGAAAGATTTATTTGGGAAGAAGAAAAAACACTCGCAGTAAGATTCTGGGGAATAGATGGGGCTTGCGTGTCCGTAGATGGTGACGGCGGAGCTCCTGCGGCATTAAAAATTTCTGTTATTTCCACTACAGACAACGCGCGGTTGTAAACGCGGACTTCGTCAATCGAACCGTCGAAATAATCACCAAAAAATTGACCTACCAAAAAAGGAGAGCTGTTTGCTATTGACACTGACAGAGTATTAGTAATCACGGTTTTCGGCTGAGACATGCCGTCAATATAAACCGACACTCCCGAAGCATTCGAAGAGCCATCATAAATTACCGAAATATAGTGCCAATCAGTATTATTCGGACGAGGAAATTGCACTTCTAAACGCCTGGAGTTGATGTCGCGCATTATAAATGACCATGGATCATTGGCCGCATCAGCTTCAATGGCTAGTTTATAGCCCGGAAGACTACCTCCTGTATTTTCTTTAGCGATTAAACCCTGATCATCGCCTGCGCCGAATGAAGTTACATTAAATTTATACCACGCGCTTAAAGTAAAGGGATTAGTGTTTTCAAATCGTAAAGCGCTCGCGTTGCCCATATTCACATAATCATCACTCCCATCAAAACTTAACGCGCCATTAATTTTCCCCTGAGTCCAAGCAGGCCCGTTAAGAAGCGTTCCGTTATTCGCATTCCCGCTTGAATCAGCCGCGACTGTCCCGCTTCCTTCGTCAAATTTCCAATAACCGACTAACCCCGATCCAGTGCCGGTTAACGCCGCTGGATATTTATTCGAAACTGGTTTATTTTTTGGAAAACCGTTTATCTGGCTAAAAATAAAAATACCGGCGCCTAGCGCTAAAAAAGCAGAAAGTAAGATAACTTTTCGAGTTATTACTCGTTGAAGCATATTGCTTGTTGATATAGATTTATTATAACAAATCTAAAAGTAACAAACTAAATATTTAGCCTAAAATAATAGTATAAATAGTTTAAAAAATATTCTTATTCCTAAGATTGAGGCAACCTGTCAGATTTTTTGGCTTAAGAAAAACAAAAAACCACGATATCAAAAGATGGTCTTTGTGGGCATTGCAGGTATCGAACCTGCGGCCTATCGCCGTCGGCGACCGCTCTATTGTGGGCGCACTAAGAATCGAACTTAGACTCTTCGCAATGTGAATGCGACGTTTTGCCATTAAACTATGCGCCCATTTTTAAATCCGTAATTTATTGATAAGTTTTTCGTGTTTGAACTCAAGAAGATCGCGGACAAACCTGTCATACATCCCGAACCGATAATCGAATTCCTTGGTAGTCATAACCGCGTAATTAAGATCTTTGCCCACCTCGGCTTCCAGATTTCGGAAAAATCTGTTGAGTTTGGCCTGGTTAATATTGTCTCCTACTATCATCAGGTCCGCCCTTGAATTATCGGAATTCACAAAGATTCCGGATATCAAAACAAGTTTAATCTTGCCCAGCCGTAATATGCGCCCGAGCATGCTTTTACGCGATACCGGCAGAGTTTTTGTCACCAAAGCCCGGAGCGGTTCGTAAAAACTAAAAGACTGATTGGCAGTAAAAACCCTTTTCCGCGCTAAGCCGCGGCTTTTGATAAAGCCGATATCAGAGAGGCGTTGTAATTCCCTATTTAAAATCCGGAGGTTAATTTGGAGCTTTCCTGAAATTTTTTTGGCGTCAAAGCTACGATCAAAACCATACAAAAAAAGCTTTAAAATCCGGGCTCTTACCGGAGAATCAAACAGGGTATCTAAAGTCGGTTCTTTTGGTGTTTTTGGCATCGCAGGCATTTTAAAACAAAAAATCCGATTTTTCAATCGGATTTTTTGTGCGATCAGAAATCAGGACTTCTTACTTTAATTCTACAGCAGCGCCAGCAGTTTCTAATTTTGCTTTCAATTCATCCGCCTCGGCTTTATTGGCGCCCGCTTTTATAACCTGTGGCGCCGCGTCAACCAACTGTTTGGCTTCCTGCAGACCCTTTCCGGTAACTTCTCGGACTACTTTAATAACCGCGATTTTTTGTTCGCCGGCCTTTGTCAAAACAACGTCAAAAGCTGATTTCTCTTCCTCCGGAGCAGCTGCGACAGCTCCCCCCGCCATCGGCATTGCCATCATCGGAGCGGAAGCCGAAACGCCAAACTTCTCTTCAAGTGCTTTTACCAGTTCTGAAAGCTCGAGCACGTTTAATTTTTCCACCTCTTCAATTATTTTATCAAATTTATTGGACATAATTTTATCGATTTTGTACATTTGTAACCCATTATTTACGACCTTTTTTCCTTCAAATTATTTAACAGATTAACTAAATTACGCATATTCCCAGACAGAACATTTACCAAACCCGACAAAGGCGCGGCAATTGTTCCGACTACTTGCGCCAAAAGCGCCTCGCGCGGCGGCAACTGTGCAAGCGCTATAATCTGCGACTTTTCCTTAAATTCAATTCCCAGAAAACCGCCCAAAATCTTCAATGCTTCGTTAAGCCGTGAAAATTTGTAGACCGATTGGGCCGCAGAGACCGGATCATTATAACTAAAGACCAACCCTACCTGTGTTTTAAATTTTTCCGGATCGAAATCTTTATAATTCGCTTCTTTTAAAGCTCGGCTGATGAGTGTCTTTTTGGCGACTTTGTACTCGGCATCGGCCTGTTTTAAGTTGCGGCGCAGTTCCATGGTTTTGGATACTGGCAGTTTTGTGTAATCAACCAAAATGGCAGCTTTGGCTTTTTTAAGCTTTTCAACCAAATCCTGCAATATATCTTGTTTTTGTTCTCTAGTTAACGGCATATTTTTAAATAAAAAAACGGACCAAGCGTCCGCATAACAATAAACAGCTAAATTAAGCTATTTTTCCTTGGCGGGACTTACGCCATTTTCAGGCAGCTGCCCACTTTCTGCGGACTGTGTCCTCCGTAGCTTTAGCGCAGGAGGATTGTTTTGAGTATATTTTATATTAAAAAATTTGTCAAGAGTAAAAAATAAAGAGGCAAAAATGCCTCTACTTTAAAAGCCCCAGCCATTTCCAAAAACCGCCGGTCGCCAGCCAAACTAAAACCTTCCATGACAATACTGCAAAATTTACTGTCCAACAAATAAGTAGGATAAAGGGCCAAAAAAGACTGAATAAGCCATATAAGATAAAATAATCCAACCAATTCTTGAGAGCGCCCTTTCCCGGTCTTCCTATGTAACCCATAAAATCAACTGTTTTATAAACAGAATTAGAAAGCGCCGTTTGGGAAGCCGTCGAGTCAAAAGAATACATGCAAAGGTAGCCGATATTCAGATAAACGACCGCTGCCGCAACCCATAAACAAACCTTCAGCCACTTCGGCATCTTTTTGCTCCCGTTTTCTTAAAGATCAAATTTATGAATAACATACAGTAGATGTATAAATATGTCAAGATGTCGATTTCAGTTCCCAAACCGCTTCTTTGAATTTTTTGCCCCTGTCCTTGGAATTTTGGAACATATCGAAGCTGGCGAAACCCGGAGAGAATAAAACCACGCCTCCTTCTTTTGACGCGATCGCCATCGCGTCTTTTATTATTTCTTTTATATTTTTTCCGCCACGGTAATAAACCGCCGACTTATGTTTTTTCAACTCCGGCCCCATTTTTTTGAAATGCCCGAAAAGTTCTTTTGAAGTCCGGCCGATAAGCATAATCGAAAGCGAATATGGCGACTTCAGCAGGTCTTTCGCGAATTCCTTAAGATCATAACCTTTATTAACTCCGCCGGTAATCAGGATGACGCTCCTGCTAAAAGCCCGCGCCGCGGCCAGAGTCGCGGCAGGCATTGTGGAGGCCGAATCATTATAAAAACGGATGCCGTTGATTTCAGCTACGAATTCCAGATGATGTTCCAGGCCGGAGAAACTCTCGACGGCCTTATAAATGGTTTTAGCCGGAATTCCTAATATTTTCGCGACAGCACATGAGACGGCGATGTTTTCCTGATTGTGGACGCCGATCAAATGACGGCTCTTATGCAGATTGTCATCAATTTCAAAATATACCCGCCGAGCCCCGGACTTTTTCAGCAGATTATCCGGGTGGCGGCTATTTTTATTGACCACAAGCCAGCCGTCTTTTTTCTGATTCAAAAATATATTGGCCTTGGCGCCGTAATATTCCTTCAAGCTTTTGTGATAAATCGGATTTAACGGATCGGCCGGCGACAAGTGATCGGGGAAAAGATTGGTAACCACGGCGATATGAGGGCTACCCCTGAAATCTAAAAGCTGGAAACTGGAAAGTTCTAAAATCACAAAGTGATCCGCCTTAATTTTCCCAATAAAGTCAAAAGGAGCAACACCGATGTTGCCGGCAAGCCAGACATTTTTCCCGGCTTTTTTCAAAATATGAAAAATAAGCGAGGAAGTCGTGCCCTTCCCTTTGGTGCCCGTCACGGCGATTATTTTTGCCGGACACAGATCAAAAAACAATGCCATAGGCGACGTAAACACGGCGCTTTTTTTAAACTTTGTTTTCCCCGCGTCCATGAAGCCCGGGGTTCTGAATATGACATCAAAGTCCGCGATCCCTTGGAGATGATTATTACCGCCGCGGAAATCGACTCCCAGTTTCTCAATTTTTTCAAACCGCTCACCAAGCTCCGCCGCCGATCGCCTATCGAAAACCGTCGCTTTAATCCCCTTCTTAGCCAAATATTCGGCCAGTGAAAGATTTTCCAGACCCAGGCCCAAAAAGCAAATTCTTTTGTTTTTAAAATCTTTAAGATTCATCGGAAATTAGGGACACAAATAAAAATCCTTTATACTCTTTTTTGTCGAATTTATCACGGCTTCTTTTTATGTAAAGCCAAATACTGCCGCCAACCGGCGTAACAAGCCGGCCGCCGACTTTCAGCTCTTTTAGCCACGATTCCGGGACTGACGCGCCCGCGGCGGCAGCGATGATCCTGTCGTAAGGCGCGTGTTCCGCAAGGCCTTTGGTGGCATCTCCGCATATGACTTCCACAATGCCTTTTTTGATGAAATTATATTTAGCGATATTTGTGGTACCCCATTCAAAGAGCTCTTTTATTCTTTCCACGGCATATACTTTTCCTAAATTTTGATTTTTGATTTTTGATTTTTGAATTCCATTTTGACTTACAATGTAAGCCAAAATGGCTGTCTGCCAGCCGGAACCAAAACCAATCTCAAAAACCTTATTACCTGCCTCCGGTTGCAATAATTCAAGCATGAAAGCCACCGTGGTCGGTTGGGAAATTGTCTGACCTTCGCCAATAGAGAGTGGCTCGTCAATATAAGCGAGCGCCTTTTCTCTCACAAAATTAGCGCGATCAACGCTTTTAAACGCCTCAATAATTGACGGGGTCTTAAGAATGCCCCGTCTAATGATATCCTCGACAAACGGATTAATAGTTCTGCGCATTAATTTAATAATATCAGCGGAATAAAAAAGGGCAATTAGCCCCTTAATTTAACTTAAATCTCCTGATACGGATGCCGCCCCCGATCTCATCATTCAGGATCCGCCTTACGCGGGCCAGTTTTTCGGAACTACGCGCTTTGGTTTCTTCAGGAAGATCCCACTGCTTAAAAACTTCGACCATTTCAGTAAAATTACGCCGCCCTCCGAAAATCTCGTCAAAACACAACTTAAAAATATTATAAATCAAGCCGTCCAGAATGCCATTTTCGTCGCACATCTTTCTCAAATGCCTGATTTGCTCTTCGGGAGTGCGATTGCCAAAAATAGTATGAAAATAATTATGAGTCCTTATCGGAACTCTTATGACAATCCAATTACCTAAAAGTTTTGCTCGATACTTTCTGGGAATGCGCGAACGAGGATAAACATGATGTAAATTTGAGTGGCAATTTTGGTCGTGATTCTTGGGTTGACCCAAAACGTCCCTCTTTTTGTATAAAAAGAACCATAGTAATCCTAATAACATAATTGAGCCTCCCATAGCAAGAATAAAAAATAACCCGTTAATCGGGTTATTTTGAATTTTCTTTCTTGACCCGTTAGAAGTCCGACAAGTCGGCAGACGCTGTCGGCGTCTTACTTCTAACGGGTCTCGCCGCCGTTGGCATCTCCGACGGACATATCAGGAAACACGTACTTCCTGTAAAAGCTGGCAATCGGCTCGGGCAGATCGAGCTCCTTAGTATAAGGAGCGTAATTGTAATACTTAGCACGCGCGCTAGTGATGCGATTCGCCGTATCAACGGTGTACTCCATAATCCACATGCCGATCCAAGGATGAAGCGCCTTGCGATCCATGTAATCCAAGGTTTGTTCCTGAAAGCAAGGTACGCAGATGACGGCAACGCCGGCGCTAAACTGCCAGTTGGCGACATGCCAGTTGCCAAAAGCCAGAACGTGGCACATTTCTTTACCGCCGCGCGAAACAATACGCTGAATTTCGGCTTCAATGTGTTTTTGGCCTCCGTAAGTAAGCGCGTAGCCCGGCCCTCCGCCAGGGTGTTTGAGCGTAAACTTCATGCCATTGATCTCAACTGCGCCGCGGAGATGGCCAAGATACTTAATATCCGGCCGGGCGGCGGAAAAAATGCGCCGATAGAAGTTAGCTCCGACCTTACCAGCGAAAGAGTCATGATCTCCGCTGATGCTAAACTGCGGAAACGAAGCCTTCGGATGGCGATCCGCCGCGTAAAGCATCTGGCCTTCAACGTTGGGAATAATCACCTTATTCTTGTTAGCCGGATGGTCGAACAGACCGGCGGTCATATCGCCGGTATCAAACATAACTGCGATCTTTTCCTCTTCAGCATTGCGGTAAGCCATGTCAACGCAAGAGGGCTGGCCGTCACCACTAGCATAATGCTTGTCGCTAGTGTAGCCAGTCTTAAGCTTCTTATGAAACACCGTCTTGAGATCAAGCGGCTTGAAGCTGGTTTTGGGACTCAAGACAAGAGTAAACTGCTTTGAATCAGCCTGCTCGGCATTGGAAGGGGTAAGAATCTTATAATTAGAGTCTTGCAGATTGCCAATAATCTCCCAAACCTTATCCTTATGGATTTTGAGATTCCGTGAAAGTTCACCTTCGGTCCGCGGTCGTTCACTTAGAAGCTCAACAACGGCGATCTGATTTTTCGTGAGCGATTCTTTGATCTTGACCTCTGCCAAGTAATCATCGGGCTGCTGATAATCGGTCAGATTGACGAGCTCAACCTCAATGCCGTTTTCCTTTAGGTGCCACTTGTCATCGAAATGCAAGTGCAAAATCACGCCACCGATAATCGGAGCAAATCCCCGGCGCCGGCGCGACCTTTGATGAGGCGTCATCGCCTGCAGAGTAGGCGCAAGAAACCCGCGGGTAATCATATAAATTGGCAGGTCCGCGAACATGTGCGTTCCGAATAGCGCTAAAACCTTCTTATCGCTTTCGCCGCCCTTAAATTCCTCGCCGAAAGTGTTTTCCATAATCCGCTGAAGCGGCAAGCTCTTGGCATAAGGCGCGTAATCTTCGCCGGGATTGGTCGCCAAAATCCGAACATCTTTAATGAAAAACGACGCGGAAAGATCGCCACGGTAGATAAGATCGTCACGAGAATCATCGCCGCAAATACCGCGCACAATATTATAAGCGGGATTTTCCTTATCTTTCGAAGAAAGGTCCCTCTTGCCGGAAATAATATAGGTCTTAAAGCGGGCTTTGGGGAAATGTTTCAGAACATAATCCCGCTGCTGTTCTGGGGGTCCAAGAAATACTTCACCCTGGCGGCGCTTGGGCATAATGCCGGCCGTCAGGTCGGAACCGACTGCAAAGTCAACTCCCGCCGCCTCGAAATAGGCATAAAGAGTATGCAGAGCCGTCCACTGGGCGAACTTACTGCCAGCGACTACACTTGACCAGAATCCAACCTTGTAAGTGTGCCTATAGATGGGATCTTTAATGACTCTTTTTTCCGGGTCAATGAGTAAAGGCTGAAGCGTAGTGGGATCTTTCTTAAGACCAACCTGCTTGGTTGCCCTGTCAAGATTAATGTCATACCCTTTGCGCATCAAAGCATCGACAAGGCGAACTGCCTCTTCTTCAGAGGTTTTTGGCTTGGTGCTGTCGGCAATGCCCGGAATGCTCCAAGCCTGCCTCTTAAGATATTTCAGAACTTCCGCTTCCCGCGCGGTTAACTTGTTGCTTAATTTGGCCTTTCCATTACCATTTTTCTTGGACGCCATTGTCAGCTCTCGTTTCGTTTTTTAAAATTTTAAAGATCGTGAAGTATTAGAAGTTTATAAGTTAAATATATTTATGTCAATAAAAAATCCCGTCAAAAACGGGATTAAACTATTTCAATATCGTGAGGCTTGGATTCTTCCCGGGCAGCGCGGCTGATTCTGGTGAATTTCCGGAAAAATGGCCTTTGGGGGTCCGAGATATCGGCAGCGCCGACATAAATCATGCCACTCCTCAGTCCGCTTACCAACTCGCTTAATACTTGTTCTGTGGACCCGCGATAAGCCACGCGTCCCCTGATTCCTTCGGGTGCAATCTGATCCTTTACGCCTGAATTAAGAAATTTTTCGCCTCTTAACTCAACATTCTGGACAGCAAGCGGAGCTGCAGCTATTTAATAATTTCCTACCGTAAGAAAAGTATTTTCGCTTTTGACCAGTTGAAAAAAATTAAACCTCCGATTAAGATTGAGCCAAAGGTGCCGGAAAACACATCCATTAAAGTATCCGCACCAGTAGATACCAGAGGGTCGCCAAACATCGCGAGATTAAACCGGGGATAGCTTATATACTCAAAAAACTCCCACACTAACGCGATTATGACACCTCCCATAATCATCCACAAAAACGCTTGAAAACGGCTAATCGTAAAAATGGAATTTTTCTCAAAATATAAAAAACCTAAAAAAATCAGAAACGCTAAAAGCGCGCCAAACATAAAATGCATTATCCAATCAAAATATGATATTTTGACATTAAGCCAGGTCGCGTCAAAAAATTCCATTAAAAAAAGTGCCGACGCTGAGGATTCGAGTGTTTTTAATGTGCGCAATGAAAAATAACGGTGAAAAGCGAGGTGGTTAAAAAATAAGCGTGGCGCAAAAAATAAGACAGGCGCTACGACCATATAATTAAACCCCCAACTGCCGCGCTCAATTAAAAAATAAAATACTCCAAGAGCTACGGATATAGAGATTAAAGCATTCACGCTTAATCTTAAAAACCCCTTTTTATATTTTTCGTATTCGCTTCCCATATAAACTCTATAATTATATAAATAAAAATTAATAAATTGCAAATAAAAAACCGGCTTGATTATAAGCTATAAGCCGGTTTTGCTTTTAGGGCCACTTTGAGCGTCTTTATTTCTGCTCTCAAATTATCACGGCAGGCTTTACAAGAAGCATAGCGTTCATGGAGCGTGCCCGGATAAAGTTTGCCGTTATTAAACTTTTCAAGTCCGCCTTTTTCGTCCGGAATCCAAACAATGTCATCGCAGGATATAATGCCATTTTTGACGTTAAAACAACAGATCGCCGGCGCCTGAATATTTCCTTGCGGATCGCGCGCTTTCAAGATTTCTTCGGCATAATCTAAAAAAAATTCCGCGCCATGCCTATCGCCGATCTCAAGCGAAGAATTAGCTCCGCTTACGGCAGTGTAGATGTTCACCCTACCTCCCAACTTACTATAAGAACAAAGAAGAAGTAGCACAAAAAGAAGAAGTAGCACAAGATGTGCCATTCGTCAAGGTTTGGTGTACAGCAGGGGTTGAGGGAATCGAACCCCCATTAATGGTTTTGGAGACCATCGTTTTGCCATTAAACTAAACCCCCTTAATATATTTTCTCAAATATTTTAACACAAATCTGGTTAAAATTAAACCCCGCAATGCGGGGATTATGATTCTGCTTCCCAAGGGAAAATAATGAATTGGTCTTCCGGCTTTTCGTGATACCACATATTAGGAGTAACGATCTTGCTTCTTCGGGGGTTAAACCAAAGCGCAAAAATATAGTTCTTCCCGAAAAACGGCGCCGATGTTGATCCGGAATCAACAATATCATCCACTATTAGAGTGTCAGCATCAAAAGAATGATACAAAAGCGGAATACCAAGATGATGTGACAGACATACTGCCAATATCAGCCCTCCCCGAGGCATGCCGCAAACACCGTTGAAAACCAATCCTTTTTCTCGGACTTCATTTACAAACCGCCTGGTATCGTGGTCAAAAGCCGACCATGTATAGTAAAGATTCTTTCGTTCACGCTCGTAGTCTCGTAGAATTGTCGCCACCCTTCGCCCCCATCCGGTATTTATAAATGTCCTATTTTTTAGCCTCTTTGTGCGCTGTTCTCTTTTTACACCATTTGTCCCGATTTTGTATCCAAATCTTTGATTTGGATACAAAATCGAGGATCCTCGACCCACGACTAAAGTCTGAGTCGGGACAGAATCATTTTTTCCCTTCCTTGTGTGAGGTTCTTTTTTTGCACCATTTGCAAAATTTCTTGAACTCAAGCTTGCGCTCAACCAACTTCTTATTTTTGGTCGTCCAATAATTCACTCTTTTGCAAACCGTGCATTGCATTTTTATAAGATTTTCCTGTGACATTTTTTCTAAATTCTAGATTCTTAATTCTAATCTCGGAGCCAACGGCCGGATTTGAACCGGCGACCTACTCCTTCGCTTTAACTCTCCCAGAAAGTCACGGCAAGAGAGGACCAGACTGTATCTTGAGCATGCCTTAAAAAAGGCGAAGCTCCCCTTGTCAGTCGTTCGGGCGCCGAAAGCGCCACGGTCTTAGCCCCGTGAAGCCTTTAACCGTTATTCGGGATTCACTAAAAAATTTCTTCTTTAATGGGCAGATTTTTCCACCATGGAGTTGCTCTACCAGCTGAGCTACGTTGGCCTATACTCATTATTAAAACCTAATTTCCCCAATTCGTCCACTATAATATTTTTAACTTCTACTGGTGCGCAGAGTGAGAGTCGAACTCACGGGGCCCATATAGAGCAACGGTTTTACAGACCGCTCCCGCCCCCTACGGGACTACCTGCGCAAATTTTTAAGAGACCTGAGCCGGAGAGAGGATTCGAACCCCCGACCTTCACTTTACAAAAGTGTTGCTCTACCACTGAGCTACTCCGGCAATCCTATTGCCATATATGGAATACTAAGTTAGAAATTTATTTACAATATTTGTCTCTTTTTCAAGTAAATATTTCTCCAACTTCTTCCTTTGCCCCTATTCAGATTCCTAAAACTAGAAGTTAGCGCGTGGCAATTTGGACACAGTAGTCTTAAGTTATTTTCAGAATTATTATCGGCATTTCCGTCAATGTGATCAATCTCTAAAGGCACTCTATTAGTGTGCGCATTCTTCTGGTCCCAGCCGCATTGCAAACATTCTTCGCCGTTTTTTTCTACTAGAAATCTAAGCAGATGTCTTGATATATTTTTTGCATTAATGCCCCTATTCCCGTTCTCTTCACCCTTACGCCAAGCAGATATATATTGCTTATATTGATAATCAGTCTGGCAACGATTAGAGCAATATTTGCTGGCATACCTTTTCCTCGGCTTTTTGCATTCTATACATAGATTCATCAGTAAAGTATACCACATGTCAGCCAACAATCGGTATAAACAGACGGGGTGTTTTTTCTCTACCATTTCGCTACGCTGGCAAATCGGTTTTTTTGTTTCTTTTTTTAGAGCTAACTTCGGTTTCTGTTTTCTTTTCGGATACTGCTTCGTTGACTGCCGAAACCGACTTAATATCTATCGGCTTAGCTTCCGCGACGATAATTTTCGTCTCCACAGTCCCGTGGTTAGCGATATCATGCCAAAAATTATCGGTTTTAATCTCTGCTTCTTCCGGCTTTTTGCTATTTTTAATTTTTCCTATCATGCCCATCAGAAGATTATCGGTTTTTAATAACAGACGCCTGGCTTTATGCAAAGATTTTTCCGCAACAAGCCCTCCCTTTATTTTCATATCAAAAAACCGCACGCGCTCCCCTAAATAATCAAATAGTCGCCAGTTTTTTTCTTGATTTTCTTGGAGTATTTCGATTTCTGAAACCCGGCGTGACACTATATAAAGCAAAAGCCCGAGCGATACGATGATTAGCGATATGGGTATAATACTGAACATAAAACGCTTCGCTTAATAATCCGAATTATCATCCTAATATCCGAATATTCCGAATGGATTTTATGAGATTTATTCGGGTTATTCGGATAGAAATTCTAATCATTCGGATTATGATAATATTTATATCTCAAACCTGCAAAACTCTCCTATTTGGATATTCTCTCCCAACTTCCCTATATAATCGTTAACCACGTCTTCCACGGTTATATCCTGATTCCGTATATACGGCTGAGATAATAATTCTTTTATGCTTTGGGGATTGGCAGCGGCAATATGCATAGCTAGTTCATGCCCCAATTGCTTGAATTGTTCGTTGCGGACCACAAAATCCGTTTCACAAAGCACCTTTACCAATACGCCTATCTTGCCGGTAGCATGAATATAAGAAGCAATAACGCCTTCGCCCGTTTGCCGCAGTGCTTTTTTGGCGGCAACCGCCACGCCACGCTTTTTAAGAAGTTCAAGAGCTTGTTCGATTTTCCCATCAGCTTCTTCCAAAGCCATTTTAATCGCGTCAACGGAAACACCCGTCATCTCACGAATTTTTTTCAAATCATTGATATTTATTTTGGACATTTTTTTATTCCGCTTTTACGGCCTCTTGAACCTTTACCGCGGCGAGCGCGTCTTTGACTTTTTCAAGCACATAAGAAACAGCGCCCCTTGAACTGTCATTCCCGGGAATCGGATAATCAAATTCCGTCGGATCGCCGCTAGTATTAACCAAACCGACAACCGGAATATTTTTGCGGCGCGCTTCAACAATCGCAATGTGGTCAGCTTTTGACGAAGTAGTCCAGACGGCATCCGGCAAGCGGATGAGACTTTTCAGGCCGCCCAAAGACTTTTCAAGCTTTGCCATTTTTTCCTCCAGTTTCAGCGCTTCATACTTTGTATACTTAGAAAAGTCGCCCCCCGCTTTCTTTATTTCAAGGTCTTTAAGATAAGCGATTCTTTTACTTATAGTCGGCCAGTTGGTAATTGTTCCGCCAAGCCACCTTTCGGTAACATGGGGCATACCCAAAGCTTCCGCCATGTTTTTAACCGCGTCTTGCGCCACAACACCCGTGCCAACAAGCAAGATTACTCCTCCTTTGGCCTTAACGTCGATCAGGAATTTTATCGCTTTTTCCAGAAGCCGAGCTGAAGCTTCCAAATCAATAATCTGAAAACCGTTCTTACTGGTCCAGACAAAAGGCTGCATTTTAGGATTGGCCTGGGACTTCTGATGGCCAAGATAAAGGCCAACTTTAGTCATCTCTTCAATCTGAACACTGATATTTTTTAAGTTGTTTGATACAGACATACACTATAATCTATCACAAAGCCGACTGATTGACAATATCTGAAATTTCATATACAATTTAGCACATGAAAGAAAAGATTCACCCGCAATATCATGCGGAGGCAAAAGTTAAATGCGCCTGCGGCAACACCTTTAAAGTCGGCTCAACCAAGCCCGAACTTAATGTTGAAATTTGCTCAAACTGCCATCCGTTTTACACCGGCGAGGCCAAGGTCCTCGATACTGCCGGCCGGGTTGAGCGCTTCAAGAAAATGATGGAAAAAAGCGCTGTTAAACGCTCCGTTAAAAAAGCGCCTCGAAAAAAATAAGGGCTTCGTCTAAAATTTCGAGTCGGAAGCGATAAAATTTATGGAAGAAAAGGTTATTATTGAAATAAGAGCTGGGACCGGCGGTGAAGAAGCCGGTCTTTTTGCTGGCGACCTTTGGCGGATGTACCGCCGTTTTTCTGAGAAGCAAGGTTTTAAAGCCGACGTCTTGGACTCTTCTCAATCTAGCGTCGGGGGGATTAAAAATTTGTCCGCGGAAATAACCGGTGCAAATGCTTACGGCTTTTTTAAATACGAATCTGGGGTGCACCGCATCCAGCGCGTGCCAAAAACTGAAAAAGGCGGCCGAATTCATACGTCCACCGCAACCATTGCCGTGCTTAAAGAAGCGCTGGAAAGAGAAATTGAAATCAGGCCGCAAGACATCAAGGTTGACGCCTTCCGTTCTTCCGGCCCCGGAGGACAAAACGTCAATAAAGTTGAAACAGCGATCAGAATTACCCACTTACCCACCGGCATCGTAGTCGCCTCCCAATCCCAACGAAGCCAAGCTCAAAATCGCGAAAAAGCTATGACAATTCTGCGGGCTAAACTTTCAGAACTAGAACATGAAAAAGCTGTTGGCCAGATGACGGCCGAACGCAGGGCGCAAATCGGTTCCGGAGATCGTTCTGAAAAAATCAGGACCTATAACTTTCCTCAAGACAGAATAACCGACCACCGCATTGGAAAATCTTGGCATAATATTGAAAAAATCCTCAACGGTAATATGGAACAGATAGCTAAAGCGTTGAATAAAAATTTGAAATAATTTTCGAAAATCCCAAGAAACAAGATGTAATAACCAAATAAATCTTAAATTCAAATGACCAAAAAAATGAATTTGATTATTGATTATTTTTTGTTTCTTGTTTCTTGGTTATTGATTATTTATGGCGTTGATGTCTTTTTGTATCTTCGCGGCCGCCGCCATAACATTATTGGCATAAATGCGCGCCGTCAGGGACCTGTTCCAGCGGCCGCCGGCAATATAAATTCTGGCGGCCTTGTGTTCCGCATTATAAGTCTGCTGACTAGCTCCCGCGTCGGCCAGTAAAAGACCCGAGGCGGTAAACGCGTCTTCATAATTCCACGGCGAAGGCGGGTTATGTCCGGTCAAATTACCGACGCTAGCCGCATAAAGTATCCATGTTGACGGTATAAATTGCGCCGGTCCCATAGCACCACCCCAACCATAGGAAGGTTTTTTGGAAACCGGCGTCGAATTTGGGTCAAGGCCCAAAGCGGCGGTAATTTGCTTAAAAGCGTTAAAATCACGCGGATGCATATCTTTTTGCCACGTGCCCTTACCAACGTTTCCTCCCCAATCGGATTCAATTTTTAGAATACCAAGCAAAAACGCCGATCGGACTCCGGTATGTCGCGAAGCCAGAGCCGCGTACTGAAGTGCCTGTTCAAAAGTCAGTTTATAACCCTGGGCAAGTTCATACGGCTGATTCTTTATTTTCTCGATATCCGCGCGCGTCTTAGTTATTAAATCCTGATATTTTTTCTCTTGCCCCTTGGTTTGATCCAGAAGTTTTTGTTTTGCTTTTCGCGTTGATGCTAAGCTGTTTTGCTGCCTTTTTTGAATTTGCCTAAGTTGCTCTTGCTCTGTTTTTTGGCTTTCGAGATCTTCCTTTTCTTTTATTAATTTCGTGCGCAAGTCTTTGATCTTAGCCAAAGTACCATGAATCTTTTCCTGGATATTATTCAAATAATTCATGTCGTTGAAAAAATCAGAAAAACGCCGGTTCCTCAACAGAAACTCAAATAGAGAACTAGACTCATTGTAGGACACCTCCCTCAGGTACTGAGAAAGGAGTGAATTTTCATGGCTGATTTGCGCTTCTTTTTTGGCAATATCAGATTCTCTCTCGGCAATCTCGCCTTTTAAACTCTGAATGGTAAGAGTAGTCGCGTCAATCTCGGCTTGAATTTGTTTAATCTGCAAATCGAAGATGGCAAGTTCGCCTGATAAGCTCTGGGCTTGCGACTCGTACTTTTGGATTTCCTGGTTATAAGAATCGATTTGAGCTTCAAGCTGCTTGATTCGCGCGTCGTTGTCGACAACCTGGGCTAAAGCATCATCGGAAGATATTGCCCAAAACCCAACGCAGACCAAAAAAATAACCGCAAAAAAGACCTTTTTCATACAAAGTAATTATACATCAAAAACAAATAGCGATGCCAACACACAAATTTCATGGGCTACAAATGTACAAATATTTGTAAATTCGTAGCCTTTTTATTCGTAATTAGTGTCGCTTTTTGATTTAAGCGGCAGGCGCTTCTTTCGCTTCAGCTTCTTTCGCTCTTTCGGCGACTTTTTCTTCGGTTTCAGCTTTAACTTTCTCAACTTTTTCGGCGACTTCTTCAGTGAGCGTGGCGAGTTCTTCATCAGACCGCGGTGGCAATACCGAGGCTACTGGCGTTTCGGGATTTTCCAGAACTTCAACCCCAGACGGCGCTATAAGATCTCTTACTAGGATATTATCTTTAAACGTGGCAATTCTTGAAATATCAACGGTCATTTCATGGGGCAGGTCGGCCGGTAAAGCGCGGACTTCCAGTTCCTGCATAGCCTTTACCAAAACGCCGCCTAAATCATCCACGGCTGCCGATTTTCCGGTAAAAGCCAACGGAATTTTCTTGATGATTTTTTCATCCATATTTACTTGATAAAAGTCGACATGAATTGTCCGCGAACTGATGGGGTCTCTTAGAACGTCATAAATAAGGACATTGCGAGGTTTGGTTTCGCCTTCTATCTCGAGCTGAACAAGAGTCGTCTCGCCCGCTTTTTTGAGAATGGCTTCAAAATCGGAAAATGGTAGAACAAGAGAAATATTTTCATTCTTGCCTCCGTAAACAACTGCGGGCAAAAAACCCTGATTTCTTAATGATTTTACCTTTTTCCCGAGTATTTCGCGTTTTTTAGTTTTAATTATTAAATTGTTCATTCATTTTCTTTTAAGAGCTTTGTGCAGCTCTAATATATCTTCCGCGGTAATAACTTTTGAGTTATTGAATGTTCGGAAATCTTTTTTAGTCAAATCGGTGAGAATTCCGACATTGGTAACCATGCCGGCTTCTCCTTTTACGAACGTCATAAATACCGAGCTTTTACACGAAATACAGTCCGCGTGAAATAACGATACGTTTCCGGCCTGGCTTACTATTTCAAGATCCGCCTCGTTAAAGCGGCTATTACATATCGGACAAGGCCCCATGAATTTTAAATAATCACTCATACGCTTTCGCTTGATAATCCGAATTTATTATTCTAATATCCGAATATTCCGAATGAGTTTTATGAAATTTATTCGAGTTATTCGGATAATAAGTAATTCGGATTATTCGGATTATAATAAAATAAAAATCTAAATTAGTCAACTTTTATATTTTATTGATACTGCCAAAAGCCACGAGTTTCTTTTCGACAAGAGCTTGTACGGCCTCCGATACCGGCGGAAATATCTTGTAAGGCGTAACATCGTCCGGATGGTTGACTAGTGATTTTCTAAGCGCGTTAGTATAAGCTGCTCGGACTTCGGTGTTTATGTGAACATTCCGGATCCCGACATTAATGGCTTTTTTAAGGTCGCCATCGGAAATGCCGGAACCGCCATGAAGCACTAATATCGTATCAATATTTTTTTCATGAATAGCTCTTATGCGCTCAAAATCAAGCATTGGTTCATCTAATGAAATGCCATGAATATTACCGACGGCAATAGCCAAGCGGTTCACTCCGGTTAAATTCACGAATTCTCGAGCTTGATCCGGATTGGTAAAGTCGCTAGCTTCCAGTTTGATTTTCTCATTTAAAATTTCGGAACTACCGCGCAGATAACCCAGCTCCCCTTCTACCGTTATTTCAGGATTTTTTGATTTAGCGTATTCCATAACCCGTAGCGTAGTTTTAACATTTTCCTCAAAACTTAGGGCCGAACCGTCAAATAAAATCGAATCATAACCGGCGTCCACCGCTTCTTTTACCGCTTCAAAACTTTTATGGTGGTCGGCATTGAGTATTATAGGAATTCCGGTTTCTTCCCGAAAAGCCCGCAATAAAGCCACGGCTTGCCGCCCACCAATAAAACGCCTCTCGCCTTCCGAGGTACCGATCATTACCGGCGACTTTAGTTTGACGCATGAGGTGATAATCGCCCGAAGTTGTTCAAGATTGGAAATATTAAAATGAGGCACAGCCCACTTCTCTAATTCGGCTCTTTTAAAGATTTCACTCCAATTTTTCATCCTAAAGTAAAATATCCTTTAATAATATTCTGTTCAATCAATTTATCCATTTCCTGCGTTCCAATATATCTTATAAAAATCTGATTCCAGAACGCTTCTTGATGATGATAAAGATATTTTATCATTTCTTTTTGCTTAATGAGCGACATGACAACGTCAATTAAATTGAAGCCAACTATTTCATTCTCGCCATTTTTATCCAAAAAGCGGCCACCCACCCAGTTAAGGCCAGCCCAAAAACCAAGATGAAGCGTCGGATGTTCATGGTCCAATCGCGTCAAGTCAGCCTCCGCCCAATCCCAGTGGCGCGTTTCCGGATTAACATGCGGCTCAAAGAGACGGGGGTCTTGGGGATTGTCTTTGGCCAGATACCTCTGAACTATCCTTATATTGACCTTGCCGGGTCCCGGATCGGGCAAAGGCCCTTCGAGAACATCCCCGCGAAGTAAAGAAATTATATTATCGGCAAAACCGTCGTTTTGGCCGGCGTATTCTCTAAAAAGCTTAGAGTAAAAAGGCACCTCATGGAAATAGTGTAAAAGAAGAGCGAAAAGGCGCATAGTATCGCCCGGAATATCAAGCGAGATCGGAATTACGAATATAACGCCCAGTTCTTTCAGATGGCTGACATTATGATATTTCTTTTCCATGAATTTTTCGGTAAGCGCCAGCCACTTTGTCGGCAAAACCAAAAGGCGCAGTTCACGCTCTTCAAAATCTTCAGGTTTTAGATTTTTGTACGCCCGCAAGAACACTTTATTCATCCATTCTCCAGATTCAAGAAAGCGCAATGCCGGATAAATTTCCCAAATACTCTCTTTTTCAAGCAATTCATTGACATCTTTATAGCCTAAGACCCTGATTATGGTCGGCGGCGGATTTTGAATCAAAAAATTGCGGGCTACCGATTCCTTTATAAAAAAACCCCGCTGGATTCCGCTCAACACCTTCGCTTGTATCAGTGACATGACGCTTTCCTGCTTGGTAAGGTCGGGCCTGCCCAGAATTTCAAACAATGCCGCGTCTGACGCCTCCAAATACCCGATAAGAGTATTGTGGATTTTTTCGGCAAAGCCCGGTGAAGTCCTGTCTTCGTTTA
>Ga0209542_10001207_pt1 | contig 61347 bp, 61 predicted proteins | sample RifCSPhighO2_01_FD_184028 | JGI IMG/M metagenome (GOLD analysis project Ga0209542, IMG submission 184028) | Soil microbial communities from Rifle, Colorado - Rifle CSP2_plank highO2_0.1 (SPAdes) (version 2) | ecosystem: Environmental > Terrestrial > Deep subsurface > Rock core/Sediment ...
CATTCCGTGATAGGTGAGATAAAGATAATTTGTTCGGGCAGGGAACTCGCCGGCAAGAGTGTCGATCTGTTTTATGACCGGAACTATTTTCGAGCGTATACGCAGTGTGCGGATTGCATCGGCGCTTTTGCCTGTGATATTGCCGATCTGCCTGTCGGAGAATCCTCTCTGTTTTGCCTCAAGCAATAAGCTGCCATCAAGGCGACGCCTTGATATTCGGCGCTCTGTCTCAAGGATGTTATGCATCTTTTCGAGAAACCATTTATCAATGTGAGATGTGCGCGCAATTTGAGAAATTGGTACACGCGAACGCAGCGCTTCTGCGAGTGCAAAAATTCGGCGAATCGTCGGCTCGGATATCTCTTTCATGTAATTCTTGATCCGGAAATTGCCGTTCGAATTCGCGGTCAGTCCGTCCGCACCGACATTCAGCATTCTGATGGCTTTCTGAAGCACTTCCTCGAATGAGCGGCCTATCGCCATTACCTCGCCGACGCTTTTCATCTCGGTCCCTATCTGCGGCGTCGCGTTCTCAAATTTCGAGAGATCCCAGCGAGGCATTTTTAGAACAATGTAATCGAGAGCAGGCTCGAAACAAGCTGATGTGATTTTTGTGATTGAATTTTGTATTTCTGTAAGTTTGTATCCCAGCGCTAATTTTGCCGCGACGAACGCGAGAGGGTAGCCGGTCGCTTTTGATGCAAGGGCTGACGAGCGGGACAGCCGTGCATTGACCTCGATTACTCTATATTCACTACTCTGCGGATTGAGCGCATACTGTATATTGCATTCGCCGACTATTCCCAGATGCCTGATCGTTCGGATGGCGATTTCCCGGAGCCGATGATATTCCTCATTATTCAAAGTCTGCGACGGCGCGACGACCATGCTCTCTCCCGTGTGAATGCCCATCGGGTCCACGTTCTCCATGTTGCAAACCGTGATGCAATTATCGGCGGAGTCACGGACGACTTCATATTCGATTTCTTTCCAGCCGCCCAGATATTCTTCTATCAACACCTGCGGACTTCGCGTAAATACCTGGCTCAATTTCTCTTTTAGCTCTTGTGCATTTCTTGCAACGCCAGAGCCTTCTCCTCCAAGGGCAAATCCTGCGCGCACCATAACCGGATAACGAATTGTCTTTGCTGCCGCGATGGCGTCACGAACATTGTTTACTGCGACGCTTCGAGCAGTTTCAACACCGATCTGCTCCAGTCTTTTTATAAATAGATCTCTGTCCTCGGTATCCCGAATTGTTTTGATAGGTGTGCCAAGGACGCGAACTCCATATTTTTTCAATATTCCTTTTGCATCAAGCTCGAGCCCAAGATTAAGTGCAGTTTGTCCGCCGAACCCGAGCAGAATTCCGTCCGGCCGCTCTTTTCTTATGACCTGTGTCGCAAACTGGAAGGTGAGCGGAAGAAAATATACTTTATCGGCTAAATCCTCGTCGGTTTGAACCGTCGCAATGTTCGGATTAATAAGAATTACTTTTAGTCCTTCTTCTTTAAGCGCCTTTATCGCCTGACTTCCGGAATAATCGAATTCTCCGGCCTGTCCGATTTTCAGTCCGCCGGAACCAAGAATTAATACTTTTTTCGGTTTTCGTGTCATAGTGAGTTTATGAAATCGTCGAATATCCAATTCGTGTCTGTCGGGCCGGGAGTGGCCTCGGGGTGAAATTGAACCGAGCGCCAGGGTTTCGAATCATGTTTTATTCCCTCGTTTGTTCCGTCGTTGGCGTTCGTAAACCAAACTTTCCATCCGGAGGGAAGCGTCTTTTCGTCTACCGCAAACCCGTGATTTTGAGATGTGATGTAACATCTTCCATTTTCAGCATTTATGCATGGCTGGTTCTGCGACCTGTGGCCATACTTGAGTTTGTATGTTTTGGCGCCGGCGGCGAGTGCAAGTAGTTGATTTCCTAGACAGATTCCCAAAATCGGTTTTCCCACCGACATTGCTTTTCGTATATTCTCGATTGTCGCCGCACACTGAGTGGGATCGCCCGGGCCGTTCGAAATCACAAGCGCGTCGTATTTCTCGCGATTAAAATCGTAATTCCATGGTACGCGTATGACTCTTATATTGCGCGAGACAAGGGAGCGCAAAATATTTTCTTTTGCTCCGCAATCAACTAGAACTATCGTCCTTTTTCCTTTTCCGACGATTTGCTTTTTCTTCAGACTAACCCGTGCCACCAAATTTTCTTTATTTGGATCGGTGAAATGTTTTGCGCGTCCAGAGGATATGAGCTGCCCCAGAATTACGCCATGCTCTCGCAGTTTTTTTGTTAGCGCGCGAGTGTCAACGCCGCTAATAGCAGGGACTCCGTTTTCCTTCAGCCAATCCGAAAGAGATTTTTTCGCGGCATGATGACTATAGGATTCGCTATACTCGCTAACAATAAAGCCGGCGATTTGGATTTTTTTCGATTCCCAGTATTTTTTATCGGGCACTCCATAATTGCCGATCAGGGGATAGGTAAGCACTAATATCTGTCCGGCATACGATGGATCAGTGAGCGATTCAACGTATCCGACCATCCCTGTGTTGAAAACAATTTCGCCAGATGCGGAAGCGGCCGCTCCAAAGCTTTTTCCTCCGTACTCTGAACCATCTACTAGAGCCAACTTCATACGTTTAGGTATTTATTAAAACGCCCGCTTTTGGCGGGCGCAAATGCGATGTAAAAAAATACACCCTTCCGGGTGCGCTTGGCATTTACCTTATGGAAACACATTAAAAATTAAATATAGTCGAGCACACGATTCTTGTCAAATTTCCCTGCCGAATAACCGCAGTGGGAGTATAGTGTTCATGGGCCGGTATATCCGTCCTGGCATGGAAGAGAAGCTCTTGAATGCCAATGGCAAACGAGAGAAATACGTCCACTTGTTCCGCCAGCGGCGGAGCAGTTTATGGAGGTTCAGATGAAAGAACTACGCGGTCTTTGTAAAGTTTTGTTCCGTCGTATCGGTGGAAGGGAGCCAAGTTTTCTGCTACCGACAACGATGGAGGGTTACGAGCACCTCCTTATAGGTGCGAAGGATGTTCGGGATCGCCGAATCCTGGCGATCAATGAGAGTGCCGAGAAAATAGAAGCAGAGGCAAATTACCTTCAGCTTCAGGCAGATGAGCTAGTTTCATCGGCACGAGAGGGGGGTGAAGCGGCGCGTGAACTCGCGCGTCGCGAGGCACGCGCGTTCTCCGATCGGGCACTCCTGCGGCGGGGACAGGCTCGCGATAACATAAAAGCAGTAAGGCGAGCTTACCGGTATTCGTGGATGATGCCTAACGAGCTCGATCCTTCTTACTACGGGCCTCCGGGTTTGTATCTTACCTGCGAGGAATGGGCGGAGCAAGAAGCTCGCAAGAGCGAACACGAGAAAATCCTCTCCTCCGGAAAAAGCGTTCTTTGGAAATGGCAAGAGGGTGATGACGGTCACATTACGCGCAAGTACAGAGTGAAGCGTCATGTGATTCGTTACTCCGGACAAATCTTCCTGTTCATCTTTAGGGAGTACGAGGGAAGTTCTCCGCGCGTCCATAAAGCCGTCAAGGCTTCAATGGGGCAAATGAAGGATGAGGAGCTTCGAGCTCTTGCGGCCTCTGAACAGCAGATCAGGTGAGTCGCCGAATGACACGGTTTGGGAGTTGTCCGCAGGGCAGCTCCCGTTTTTTTTATCCTATTTCACAAGGTATATTAGCTGCATGCAACGAAAAGAGCTTACGAAATATGCATTGCCCGACGCACCCGGCATCTACCTTTTTAAAAAAGGAGGCAAGACTCTTTACATAGGCAAGGCGGCATCGCTTCGTGACAGAGTCCGAAGCTATTTTTCGCCTGATTTGGCAGTGGCGCGGGCGCCCTCAATCGCAGGCATGGTCGCGGAAGCGCATACAATAGACTGGCAAACTACCGATTCCGTCCTTGAAGCACTAATTCTCGAGGCAAATCTCATCAAACGCGAATCACCGAAATATAATGTTGCCGACAAGGACAATAAAAGTTTTAATTACCTTGCCATTACGAAAGAAGATTTTCCGCGAGTTCAAATAATCCGGGGACGGGAACTGTTCGGCATTTCTGAAAAGGCTAGAGATTTACAGTTCAAAAATATTTTTGGCCCATTTCCTCACGGCGGATCTCTCAAAGAAGCGGTCAAGATTATCCGAAAGATTTTTCCATTTCGAGATTCGAAATGTATCCCATGCGATGACCGAAGTGGGAACGAGGGAATGGTGAGGCCAACAGGCCGAATCCAGGGCGTACTGAGCCGAGCACGGCGAATGTGCAAACCTTGTTTCAATAAGCAAATTGGATTGTGTCCGGGTGTTTGCACCGGAGAAATATCAAAAACGGATTATAAAATTCAAGTCAAGCACATTTGCGAATTGTTCTCCGGCAATTTTAAAGGACTCAAGCGCCAGCTCGTACGCGAAATGAAGCACGCAGCGTCGGATGAAAACTTCGAAAAGGCGGCGACACTTCGTCGGCAATGTGAGGCGCTTGAACACATACGCGATGTCTCTCTCATAAAGGGAGAGTCACGCATAGCCCCGGGCGGCGGAACTCGAATAGAGGCCTACGACGTGGCGCACACGGCGGGAAAGGAAACAGTGGCTGTAATGACAGTCGTTAATAACGGGGAGCCGGTAAAAGATGCTTATAGAAAATTCAAGATTCGCACGGCTTCCAATAACGACGTGGCCGCGCTCAAAGAGACGATTTCAAGGAGACTCGAACATTCCGAATGGCCTTTGCCGCGGATTATCGCCATTGACGGCGGCAAAGGGCAGGTGCGGGCTGTTGAGAAAATTCTTAGTGATTCTGGATTAATGCTCCCGGTTGTGGGAATTGTGAAAGACGAATTCCATCGTCCGGAAAGATTAATCGGTGATCCGCAGATCATTAAAGCGCACGAAAGAGACTTGCTCCTAGCAAATAGCGAAGCGCACAGATTTGCCATCAACTTTCATAGAAAAAGATCACGGAGAATACTAATTGATCGACAATGAGCATCGAGACATGTTTGTTGGATGATATAATTGCGGCATGTCTCGGACTAGCGTCGGCGTGTTACGCGGAGGAACTTCCAATGAATACAATCTTTCTTTGAAAACCGGTGCGGCGATGCTCCAGGCTTTGCCTGAAGAGCGATATGAGACGCGAGATATTTTTATAGACAAGAGCGGCATGTGGCATTTGCGAGGCATGCCGGTAGATTCTTCACGCGCGCTTTCTCAAGTCGACGTGGTTTTGAATGGGTTGCATGGCGGGGTAGGTGAGGACGGTACTGTACAGCGATTGCTTGCGCGCTCGGGAGTCGGTTTCAGCGGCTCGCGAGCCCAGGGATCCTGGCTTTCTTTAAATAAAGTCCGAGCTAGATCAGTTTTGGAGAGGGCAGGCGCGCGAATGCCTTGCGGCATAGCATTCAATCTAGAAAATCGCCTGAATACAGCTGAAATGGCGCAGGCGGTTTTTGCCCAATTCGGCCCGCCATATGTCGTGAAGCCCGTAAGCGAGGGTGCGTCCTATGGAATTCTCATCGCGATGACTATTGTTGAATTGCCGGATGCGATAGCGGATGTCCTAGATGAATTTGGAGACGCTCTTATCGAAGAATACATCAGGGGTGATGAATTTTCGGTGGGCGTCATCGAGAATTTCCGAGGTCAGGAGCTTTATGTTCTTCCGCCGGCGAGAGTTGTGTTGCCGAAGGGAGCTCAATTTTTCCATCACGATGCACATCTGGAGGCGTTGGCACAATATGAAGTTCCAAGTCATTTCTCCCAAGCCGAAAAACAAGCGATTGAGAACTTGGCAAAAATCGCACATCGCGCCCTGGGGCTTTCGCATTTCTCACGCGCCGATATCATTTTGACGCGCAGAGGTCCCTATCTATTGGAGATCAATGCGTTGCCGGGACTTTATCCGGGTGCCTCGCTCCTTCCCATGCTCGAATCTATCGGCAGCTCGCCACGCGAATATTTGGAGCACGCCATCGAATTGGCCCGGACTTGATTTCTTAGTGGACCAGCGGGGGATCTCCCGCGACGAAAACTTTGCCGCCGCAAAGTTTTGTCTGGGCACCGCCTCGCGGTTCGGCCTGCTGGCCTCACATCGCTCCGGCGTCCGATTCCCGGACACAAGCGCATCAATGCGCTTATTTCTGTGGTCATTGTACCAAAAAGTCAGAACCCACTTCCAGCAAAATCCCTGATTTCGCACGCTCCTCATTCAGCAGAATGACCTACTGGGTCGGCGTGGTGGCTTGAACCTGCAAAGTGCGCCCCGATCTCCCAGAACCCCGCCACGCGCGGAGTACCGCGCATCCCGCCCCCTCGCCTTGCCACTCCATGCGCGCGGCTCCGCCGCGCGCCCTGTCGTTTCTTCGTCAAATTCGGATTGGTGGACCAGCGGGGGATCGAACCCCGGACCTCCACATTGCAAATGTGGCATTCTACCACTGAACTACTGGCCCTGAACGACTGCATTGTATATGAATCAAGTGATTTTCGAAATAGAATTTGTAATTCACAGGTTCGCAGCAAGACCCATATATTTAAAGGCACACGAGGTAAGATATACCTATGCCGCAACAAAGCATACGGCGGTATATATGTATAACAGTGTTGAGGTTGAAAGATTAGTTAAGCCTAATTTACGATTACAATGTCACTATATCTAACGAGATTCAGCTATACGCCGGCAACTTGGGCCAGGCTGATCGGCAATCCAGAGGACCGTAGACAAGCCGCTCAATCTTACATCGAGTCCGTCGGTGGAAAGCTCCATGGGTTTTGGTATGCCTTCGGAGCATACGATGGTTACTGTTTATGGGAGGCTCCCGACAATGTATCAATGACCGCAGTTTCTCTGGCGATTACTTCCGGCGGTGCGCTTAGTTCTTTCGAAACGACAGTCCTCCTTACTGTCGACGAAACTATGGATGCCCTGCGCAAAGCTAAACAGATTCAGTATAAAGCGCCTGGCGGTAAGTAGCTCCAAATTTGGAATCATCCACAGTAGCAGAGCGCGTTATATAGATGTCATTCATAAAGTCTAAAGTCTTATGAGGAATGAAATTCGCAATGGAAACAATGCGCTTCTTTTGCATGATCTCGGCACGATTGCACTTAGCATATTGATCGCATATATTCTCGTCCGCACGGGCACGCTCGCAGATATTTTGAATTCAGTCAGCGGAATTTTTGCGACATTTATCGCAGGAGCATTCTTCACTTCGATTTTCACAACGCCGCCGGCTATGGCAACTCTCGGTCAGATCGCGCTATCGCAGGGAACTTTTATTACAGCGCTTGTCGGCGCGTTAGGTTCAGTGGTGGGGGACCTTATTATTTTTCGTTTTATGCGCGATCATTTTGCAGAGCATGTTGAAGAAGTGCTCGAGCACAAACATCCGATGCGTCGAGCGCATGTTCTCTTTAAGCGGCGCAGTTTCCGCTGGCTGACGTTTTTAGCCGGCGGATTAATTCTTGCATCGCCCCTTCCTGACGAGCTTGGAGTGGCGTTACTCGGATTTTCAAGGATGCGTGCGAGATATTTTGTTGTTTTATCGTACGCATTCAACTTCCTGGGGATATTTGCAATTGGTCTTGTAGCACATTCTATCGCTAACTAGAGGCATTTATGGTCAGTTGTACAGTCGCGCTTCTGCGCTCAGTACGCCCTACATTCGGCCTTCTGGCCTCAGTATTTCCTCGCTCCCGCTCGGTCATCGCTCGTTCGGTTGCACATTTATAGAGGTAGGGTAATATGGCCGCGTAATGTAAGTTTTCCAATGCTTAAGTAGGTTTTTGGACCAAGGGGAGCGCGGAAAGGTTGATTTACATTTTTAAAGTCGTTTGATGAAAGTGAAAATCGCCTTTCAGCAAACCAATAATTAAAAAAGAAACATGGCAAAGAAACTGTATATCGGTGGGCTGCCTTACAGCACGACCGATGCAGAGCTTAAGGATGTCTTCAGCAAAGCCGGCTCCGTTGTGTCCGCCGTCATCATCTCTGACAAGATGAGCGGCCGCTCAAAGGGTTTCGGCTTTGTAGAAATGTCTTCCGATGAGGAAGCACAAAAGGCAATCGAGCTCATGAATGGGAAGGACTTCGGCGGACGAACGCTTACGGTAAACGAAGCACGCCCGATGGAAGAGCGCCCTCGCCGCGAATTTCGTGGCGGCAATGACCGCGGTGGTTACGGCGGCGGTCAAGGAAGAAGCTGGTAATAGACCAGAATAAAGAAAAGAGAATAAAGAACGGACGCCCCGTTCGCCACGGGCGAACGGGGCGTCCTTCGTAGCCGCGTGTTCGCAAGTAGAATTTTCCACATTAAATCATCTATCGCACCCGCGGTTATTGCACGGCATGTCATACTTATGGTGATGAGACTTCGAGCTCTATTAGGGTGGGGAATTACGATATACGCGCTTTCTTATCTCACATGGTCAATTTTCATCGCTTATGGTCTCTCTGTTGGCGTTGTCTCGAAATTAATTTCTCTGGCGGCTTTATTTATTGTAGCCGCTATCGCCGGTCGTTCACTTCATTTCAGCTCTTGGCGCGACATTCTGCCTTACTCTATCGGCTGGGCTGTAATAATCGCGATCATTGACGGGATATTGGCATTTCCATTTGCCGGCTGGAGTATTTATACAGAGGTCGGAGTTTGGATCGGATATCTCGTTGTAATCATTACGCCCTTATTCTTCAACGATGAAATTTGGACAGGCGGTGATGAATTAAGAAAGCGTCTCACTTAATATGCCCGGACACTAAATTTGCCGTTGCCTCATGGAATATAATCAACTCATGTTCTACTTCAACATAAATCACATAGCCTGCATTAAGAAAAGATTTATTCGGCCAGAATCACGGCAAAATTAGTGTACGGGTATGCCCAGTCGTTCAATTGCGTGAGCAGAGAGCATGCCGGAAGCTAGATTTGGAGCGCTGCACGCACACCGCTTTCTTCTGCGGGTTGGTCTTGCTCTTTCGAATGTATTCGCCTGGATATTTGTCTTTCAATATTTCTTTATATATTCGCTAACTGTATCGAGCGCATTGATCGCGACACTCCTCTTGTATGTGATATCTCAAGTGGCCACTATAGTGCTCACTCCATTTGCTGCCGCCCACTTGGGAAGCGGCGTAAAACGCTCGATAATTTATGGAGCACTTCTCGCGGGTGCAGCTTACATATATCTAGGGGCAACATTAGGCGGTTCTTTCAATGGTGAGCCAACAGGATGGGGAATAGCAGTTTTTGCTCTGCTTTTTGGCGCATACAGAGCGGTTTATTTTGTGCCATATCAGCTAAAGGCAGTGACCAAGGATGGCGACCGCTCTCGCATGCCGATGTTTTACGAAATAATAATTGCGCTTATGCCCGCGTTTGCAGGAGCGACTCTTGTGACTTTGTCTTTTGCGCCTTTGCGCATTTTGTTTGGCTCAGCCGCATTTATGCTTCTTTCGATATTGCCGCTTATTCCGCTGAAAGACGTCTTTGAAGGTTTTTCATGGGGTTATTTCCGAACGTTCCGGGAATTGATAGCCAGGCGGCATAAAAAAATACTTGCATCGTCAGTCTTGCACGGCGTTCAAGGAGCATCTTTGTTCTTAATATGGCCGATTGCCGTTTTTTTGATAGTCGGCTCGTCGTATCAAATTTTGGGAATGGTAGTTAGTATCACTCTTTTTCTTGTGATGTTCTTGCGCATACTTTATCGCAAATTAGCACGCAAAATGCGATTGGAAGATTCCGTACCAACAAATGTCATTTTCGCTGCGTCCGGATGGTTTTTTAGGATTTTTGCCGGCACGCCCGTCGGATTTATCGTTGCTGACACTTTTTCACACATAACCGCTCCAAAGCGCTCTCACGCGTTTGATGTATTTACTAACGAACAGGCGGCCGATCACGGTTCTTATATAGACGAGTACACTGCTCTAAAAGAAATCGGCCTTGCGCTCGGCAGAATTATTACTTGCGCAATATTTGGGTTATTGCTTATTTACTTTTCGGTTTCTATTGCGTTCACCGCAGCGCTCATACTTGCGGCAATTGCCTCTGCTATTTCGGTTACCGTTGATCGTTCTGCCGCGCCATCTCTATTATAAAAAAAGCGGGGACGGCTTACCGTCCCCGTACCGAGCAAGTCTTCTCCTCTGCGGCAGCTCGGAAAAAAATCGGTCGGAGTGCTGTCAGTGGATATGAAGTCCCGATTTTCTTGGCTTCTTGTTAATCCACAAGAGACGCCGATAGGCGTCGATTCCGGCGGCGACATCATCAATGACCTTCAGCACCCAATATTCTGGGTCTTTGCAGGCGTCCTCATCGATACGTATCGCTTCTCTCGCCGCTTCGAGCGGAGTCATCCTTTTGTTCTTCCGCCAAATCTGCACAGCATCTTCTGCCAGGCGGTCTTTCATGCCAGCGAGTGTCGGCATTCTAGTCCTCATTTTAGTCCTCCTTTCTCGATTAGTGTCTCCGTCGAACTGCCCGAATCAATATCTCGGCTACCGACTGTTCTGTCAATATAATGCATTGTCACAAACAAAAAGCGGCCCCAGTCTTGCGCTGGGTGCCGCCTCGGCCTCACGGGATGATTTTCAATTCCCTTATCAGGTCCCAAACGGACCCAACGACCCTGACACGGTAAGGAACGTCGGCTGTTTTCAGACGTTCACGCAACGTTTGGGGCCAGTGATGCCGCAAGAGCCAGCAAGTTCTGGACGGGGCATACTGTCCCTCGCCCACGGCGTCCAGTCGAAACTGTTCGCCTTTATTTAGGACAACCGCGTCGGCGCCCATCTCTTGCAATTCCGCTGCGGCCGAATACAGCTCGCAGATGAGAAGTTGCTTGGATGAGAGGGGAACTGACAGACCCGCGACGTTGTTAGCATCGAGGGTGCGAACGACCTTCGGTGATTCCATTATGGTAACTCCTTTTCATAAGACTTGTTAGTCGGAGATACAAGGCCGAAGAACAAATGGCCGGGTTATTTATGACAAAAAAAGACTATGAAAGCAAACTTTCGACGATTTCCTTAACAACCGCGCCATCAGCCTGGCCTTTCAATTCCTTCATGACCGCGCCCACGAGCTGGCCCGTTTTGGACTTGCCTGCCTGCGCAGGCAGGTCGGTAATGCCAAGTCTTTCTTTGACTTGCCTGGCAACTGCCTCGACTTGTTCGCGACTCATTTGGGCCGGGAGGTATTGCTCGAGAATCTTCAACTCCATTTCCTCTTTTTGCGCAAGGTCTTCGCGATTGCCTTTGCGGAATTGCTCGATGGAATCTCGTCTTTGTTTTACAGCGCGACGAATGACGGTAAGCGCATCATCATCTGAGATCTTTTCTGTGGGCTTTATGCCTTTTGAGACGAGTTCATTTGTGAAAGCCGCCAGAAGCCCACGGAGAGTGTCCGTGCGCACCGTGTCCCGCGCCTTCATTGAATCTGTTAATTTTGCGCGAATTGTGTCTTGAATCATCGGAAAATTATAGCAAAGCACGCACATGATACAATCGCGACGTGGAATGGGTAATCGTAATATTGCTTGTAGCGATTCTAGGATTTCTTGTGTATTTGTCTTTGCGAAAACAAGATTCTAAAGAAGATCCGCAAAGTCTTATGCTTCTGCAGAATCAGATACAGGAACTTTCACGGGCGCTTGATCAGAAACTCGGAGAAGGCACGAGCCGGATGTTCGAGTCGATGAAGACGCAGTTTGGCGAATCGCAGCGGCTTGCATCTGACATACGCGACCTCGTAGCGAAGCAATTGACCGAAGTAGCGCGCGAGCAGACAAAGACCAATGAAGCGACAACTAGGTTCATGACGATAGCGGAGCAGCTAGCAAACCTAGAGAAAGTACTAAAGCACCAGAAGCAGCGGGGCAATTTAGGCGAAGCATCGCTCGAGTTGATACTGGGCAATATTCTGCCGCCCGGTTCCTATAAAATGCAGTATGAATTTCCCGGCGGAGAAACGGTGGACGCTGTTGTGGTGACAAAAGAGGGAGTAATACCCATAGACGCCAAATTTTCTCTAGACAACTACCAGCGGCTCGTAAATGCGATAGATGATAGCCAGCGAGAGGAACTCGAAAAGCAATTTAAAAATGACCTAAAGCTTCGTATTGATGAATGCGCAAAGTACGTGCGGCCGAAGGACGGCACGCTCCCTTTTGCGTTCATGTATATTCCGGCGGAAGCTATTTATTATGACCTGCTTATAAATGAAGTCGGCTCGGTTAAAGTGAACACGCGCAATCTAATTGACTACGCATACAACGAGAAAAAAGTCATCATTGTTTCCCCGACGACCTTTGCGGCTTATCTTCAATCTGTACTTTATGGATTCAAGGCATTTAAAATTGAGGAGACGGCGAAAGACATCGCAAAAAATGTCGAAGCGCTCGGGAGACATTTGAAAGCATATGAAGACTACTATAAAAAAATAGGGAATTCGCTTTCAACTACAGTCAATCATTTCAATGCGGGTTCAAAAGAGCTCGGGAAAATCGATAAAGACGTTTTGAGAATTACCGGGGTCTCCGCCGAGTTGGAGGCGCCGCTTTTAGATAAGCCCGTGCTTGCCCGTGATGAATAGAGATTGTATAGTGCTGACTTCATAGCGGCTAGTGAGTCCGATCGCGAAAACTTGTTTTCATGATCGGCGAACGAAGACGCTATATGATTTATCCTATGGCAAAAATAGCGATTATCGAGACTGGGGGGAAGCAATATCTTGTCACACAGGATACCGTTTTGAATGTTGAAAAGATCTCTGATTCGGAAAAGGCAGGCTCAAAAATAACTTTTGATAAGGTTCTGCTTACAGACGATGGGCAGGAAACTAAAGTTGGCTCTCCTTATGTAGAAGGGGCAAAAGTTTCCGCGGAACTGATCGAGCAGGGCAAGGCTGATAAAGTTACTGTCATCAGATACCGCCAAAAAAGCCGCTATTTCAAAAAGAGAGGACACAGACAGCCGTATACGAAAGTTCGTATAACCAATCTCTAGTCGAGAGAAAGAAGGGTTTTATTTTCTGCCCGCGAGGGCGTTTTTTATTGTTTCCGGGTCCGCATATTCAAGCTCGCTTCCTGTCGATAGTCCTCGGCCTAATGAAGTAATACGTAAGTCATCCGATTTTGCGATTTCAGCCAACTCGTCTTTCACTAATGCTTCTGTGGCATCTCCTTCTGGATTAGCGGGGAAGGCGAGTATGATTTCGCTAAAATCTTTGTAACGTGACTTCAATTCGCTTATCCGATCGCGCATTTCTTTCAGTCGCAGTTTATCCGTTTTATCTGAAGCAAGATGAACCGTTCCGCCGAGTACAAAATAATATCCATGATATGTGCGCGAGCGCTCAAGAGCGGACAAGTCCGCATCAGTCGCGACTATGAGAAGTTCATGACTTCGATTTGAATCCCTGCAAATTGAACACGTCCCGCGCTCACCGGAATAGAATCGCAAACAGGAAGGGCATTGATGTACCGATGCGCCGAGCTCTCTGATGCCGTCGGCGAGTTCACGGCGCGCGGAGGCCGATGAGCGCAAAAGAAAATGTACAAATCTCTCCGCCTGCCGCGGCCCTACGCCCGGAAAGCGCTTGAACAATGCTGCTAGTTTTTCGATTGAATCCATAGGAGATTAGCCAGTAGCCGGTAGCTAGCAGCTAGAAGAAATTCAAGAGGTTGGTTCATGATACAAGTGCTACTGGCTACAAGCTACGAGCTGCAAGCTTATTTCAAAACGGGGCTTCCTCAATTGCTGCTTCGGTCTCGAAATCACCAAAGTCTCCTTTCTCGAGAGTATGGAAAGTCGTTTTCTCTTCATCGAAATGCAGATCGATTTTACCGACCGGGCCATTTCGGTGTTTCTCAACCATGATTTCTGCGATACCCGGCCTTTCGGAGTTTTCATTCATCTTGTCGTCGCGGTGAATAAACATCACGACATCCGCATCCTGCTCGAGACTTCCGGAATCTCTTAAATCCGAGAGCCTCGGCTTGCCGCGCCTGCTTTCTATTGCCCGCGAAAGTTGTGAAAGTGCGAGCACGGGCACGTCTAACTCACGCGCCATCGCTTTTAGCGAGCGAGAGATTTCCGTCACCTGCTGTACCATCGAATCGCCCGCTCGCGTATGGACGGGAGTAATAAGCTGCAAGTAATCGATAATTACTAATCCCAAATCTTTTTCCATCTTCAGTCGTCGCGCGACTGAGCGCATCGAGAACACAGTACTGCTAGGTCTGTCATCTATATAAATAGGGGCTTCAGCTAGTGCCGCCATTCCTGCCTGTAAACGCTCGAACTCGTCGTCCTTTGAGATCCTTCCGGTGCGAAGGCGCCATGCATTGACGCCCGATTGCGCCGCAAGCATTCTGTCCACAAGCTGCTGCGAGCTCATTTCGAGGGAAAAAATTCCAACAGCTGTTCCATGTTTGATTGCTGTTTGACGGGCGATGTCGAGAGCCAGCGAAGTTTTCCCCACAGACGGGCGCGCGGCGAGAAGTATGAGATCGGACTTCTGGAGACCCGCAAGAAGATTGTCGAGCTGTGCAAATCCGGTGGGCACACCACGCATTGTTCCAGTGTGCTTCTGAAGGTGCTCCAACCGCTCCCACGCTTCCGCCAATTCCTCCTTTATCGCTGTAAATGATTGAAGCATCGGAGAATTTGTGACCTTGAAAACTGCGGCTTGCGCCTCATCGAGGACGGCTTCAATTTCGCGGTCTTCCTGAAACCCTAACTCTCCTATTTTTGCTGCAGCATCTATAAGACTGCGGAGAACGAATTTTGTTTGAACTACATCGGCGTAGTGCTTTGCGCTTCCAGGAGAAGCGGCGGAGCCGGCAAGTTCGGACAGATATGCGTTCCCGCCAATATCAGTAAGCTGTTTTCTTTCCTTGAGTCTCGCCGATACTGTGATTACATCTATCGGCTCGGTTTTTGCATAAAGCGATAGCATCGCATCGAAAATTATTCGATGCTTGCCAGCATAAAAGGACTCTATCGACACCAGATCCACCACCTCATATATCGCGTTCGCACTTATCATCAGCGCGCCAAGTAGTGCGCGTTCAATTTGAATATCTTGAGGAGGAATTCTTGCGGCAGCTGTCGCCATGTTGCGATTCTAGCACAAGGATTTTTCGCTGGAGACGTCGTTTAGAAAAAATTCGGTGCCTTTCGTGTGGAAAACCCCTTAGCAGTTTTGCCTTTGCGATGGCAAAACTGCTAAGGGGTTGCAGCCTATTTGTGCACATGGTATATTCTTGCTACAATTTAAAACACATTGTAGATATTAGTCAATTATGCCCGGACACTAAATTTGGCGTTGCCTTTTATGGAACAAATCACCTTCAATAAAATAAGAACAAGCGGAGAATGTCCCGATATAAAGGAAATTATAACGGCGCATAATAACGCCAAATTTAGTGTACGGGTATGATAACTTTTTCGCCGCGTACGGTTACAAAAGACCTTCTTTCAGGCCTTCCTGAAAGGTCGCGGCACGTGCTGACAGACCGTTTTGGCCTGGGACCGAAAGGCGATGAACGCACGCTGGACTCTATCGGAAAGCAATATGGGATTACGCGTGAGCGAGTCCGCCAAATCGAGAACCATGGAATTGCTGCTATACGAGAATCCTCGAATTATTCGAAAAACCTCGCGGCTCTTGAAGAGCTGAAACGCGCTGTCCATGCTCTCGGTGCGGTGCTGTCTAATGAGACGATCATTTCAGAACTTGCCGAAAACGAGATAGATGGAAAACATCTGGTATTCATTCTCACTGTAGGTCATCATTTTAGCGACCGTAGAGAAGATAATGATTTCCGATTCCGCTGGCACGTTGATGAGCAGACCGCGGACGCGGTTGAAAGCGCACTAAGTGCGCTTTATGCGAGCACCGATGTGCATCAGCTCACTCCTGAAGAGGAATTTGTGCAGCTTTTTGCGAAAGCTCTAAAGCAAGAAGGTTACAAGAATCGTCCTAAGGAGGTTTTGGTCCGTTGGCTTGAGATCTCAAAGCGCATCGGCAAGAATCCTCTCGGAGAATGGGGGCGCATAGAATCGCCCCATGTCAGAATAAAAAATACTCGTGATTTTGCATATTTGACGCTAAAAAGACATGGCTCTCCCATGCATTTTATAGAAGTGGCAAAGGGAATAGAGAAACTTTTTAATCGCAGCGCGCATCCGGCGACCACACATAACGAGCTGATAAAAGACAATCGCTTTGTTTTGGTGGGCCGCGGCCTTTATGCACTCAAGGAATGGGGATATCAGCCGGGAGTTGTGCGCGATGTTGTAAAGGGAATTTTGGAGCGCGAAGGCCCGCTTACGCGCGAAGAAATCGTCGACAGGGTAAAGAGGGAGCGTTATGTGAAAGACGCAACTATAACCGTAAATTTGCAGAGCAGCCTTTTTGTAAAACTCCCAGACGGTCGTTATTCGATCGTTGGAAAGATCTGACCCCGTTAGAAGTCAGGCGCAAAAAAGAATTTGAGGGATTCTTTTTTGCGTGCATTGAATAGGCAGATGTGCCAATGAAGTCTTTATCGCATTGGAAAATATGCATACCCAGACTTCTAACGGGGCTAACTGTTAACAGTGCGATGAGTATTATTTACCGTTCTGCGGTATAATTTACATATGTCCGCACACTAAATTTGCCGTTGCCTTATGAAATATAATTACCTAACGTGTAATTTCGACAGAAATCCCGAAGCGCGGGTATATAAAAAGATTATTCGGCCGGAATTACGGCAAAATTAGTGTGCGGATATGCCCGGGGAAACTGGTACAGCACGGCCAGCAGCCACAAAAGATGAATGGCAGAAATTTCTCTTATTAATTTGGCCATTCTCGAAGGAATTCGACTGGGATCACTGGCTGGATTGGATGGATACCTGGGGTTTCTCCCGCGCATTGTTCCTTTCGATTATTTACGCTGGATTGCTGTCGGTTCTTTCTCTACAGATCCCAAATATGCTTCTTTTTGCGTTCGGATGGCTTGTTGGCACCGCACCCATATGGCTTCCGATTGCTATGATAATCGGCTATTACCACATTTGGGTTTGGTACACGAGATCCCTCTATATTTTTAATACAGAAACTGTTCTTCTCGAAATGAAGATTCCGCGCGAGATCAGCAAATCTCCGCGAGCAATGGAAACCGCGATAGGCCAGCTATGGTCATTCGTTGGAACGACTACTTTTGTTCAGCGAATTTGGCTTGGTCAGGTTCAGCCATGGTATTCGTTCGAGTTAGTTTCTATTGGTGGGGAAGTACATTTCTATATCTGGCTTTGGAAAATGCATCAGCAAAACGTTGAAGCCGCTCTTTATGCTCAATATCCAGAAATTGAACTGCACGAAGTTGAGGATTATTCGAAAAAATTTGTTTATGATCCGAAGACGCAGACCTGCCACGCGATGCTCTGGCGATTGGAACCGCATAACCCCAAAGACAGATATGTTGATGCCTATCCCATAAAAACATATATAGACTTAGAGCTCGATAAAGATCCGAAAGAAGAATTCAAAGTGGATCCGCTTGCCAATGTCGTTGAGTTCATGAGTAACATTAAACCGACTCAACAAATTTGGATACAGATAATTCTGACGGGCGTAACATATATCGGGACTCTAATAAGAAGAGAGCATGACTGGAAACATAAAGTCGAGAAAGAGGTACAGAAAGTCCGTCTTCAGGCGGCAATATTCCCGCCTGAACAAGCCGGGACACTATCAGAATATCAGTTGCGAGTGGCGCGTCCCCGTCCGACATGGACGCAGGAGCACCAATTGGAAACTATGCAGAGAAATCTTGGCAAGTGGCCGTTTGAAGTGGCTATGCGGGGCGTATTAATCTCAAATCATGCAGACACCGGAAGAGTTTACTGGAACCTCCGCTGGATTTGGCGCGCATACGCAAATCCTCAATATATGACCCAGCTTCGCCCTCGCGGATGGCACACCATCATGACCGATTATCCCTGGCAAGATTACGCGGACATTCGCTGGGAAATGATAACTTATAGATTCATCGACGCCTACCGACGACGTTCGGCTTTTTACAGCCCGTGGCAGTATCCGACAAATGTTTTTACAAGCGAGGTATTAGCAAGCCTCTTCCATCCGCCCTCTAGCGGCGCCAAGGCTCCGGGATTGCGCAGGATTCCCGCTACTAAAGCGTCTCCCCCAGCGGATCTTCCGAAATAGTGTAACTTTTTGTTATCTTCAAAATTATGTTTGAAGAGAGGTTAAAAAGACTGCTCCAAAAGACTTATTATATTTGCCGTCGAGCAATTGAGAATCTGTCATTCAAGTGGCGAGAGCACACGAATAGAAGAACTATACTCATCCTCATTATTTTTGGTTCGTTTGCCGTCTTCTTATTCCAATATATTATCCGGCCTCCTGATAATTTTCCGCTCAATGAGTTAGTAACTATCGAGGAGGGCTCAACCCTCGAGGCGGCGAGTGCCTATTTGGAATCAGCCAAGGTGGTACGCTCGACCGATGCTTTTCGCATAATCGTCACTTTAATGGGGAAAGAGAAGGAAGTGCATGCGGGGGATTATCTTTTCAAGGAGCCGCAAACCATTTTTGCAGTTTCGCGCGCAATTTCCATAGGAGCGTATGGCCTCGAGCCCACAAGGATCCGCGTGCCAGAAGGAGCGACAACAAAAGAAATGGCGGCACTTTTTGATATTCCGCTTTTGAGATTCGACGCGGAAGAATTCCAGGAGGCCGCGAAACTTGAAGAAGGGTTTCTCTTTCCCGACACGTATTTTTTCCTGCCGAACGCAACGGATGAACTTGTAATCCGGACTATGCGCCAGAATTTCGACACGCAGATAGCCACGATTTCCGACAAAATAGATTTGTTTGGAAAGCCCTTGCGTGACGTTGTCATAATGGCCTCGCTCTTGGAGCGCGAGGCGCGCAATACTCGCGATAGAAGAATGATCGCTGGCGTTTTATGGAACCGCCTCGAAAAAGGCATGCTTCTACAAGTTGATGCGGCCTTTTTGTACACCCTCGGAAAGGGAACTTATGAGCTCTCGACTGCAGATTTAGAAAGCGATTCACCCTATAACACTTACAGATACAAGGGCCTACCCGCTGGCCCTATCGGAAGTCCTAGCATGGATTCATTAATTGCGGCCGTGACCCCGATCGATCATGACTATCTTTATTATCTTGCGGACAAAAAAGGAGTTACCTATTACAGTAAGAGTTACGCCGAACATCTGCGTAAAAAAAATCTCTACATCAATTAATTGAGTTTCTATGATATTAATAGAGTCCTATGAAAAAGGTGTTCGTTGGTCTCTCCGGTGGAGTGGATTCGGCGGTATCGGCTGCTCTACTGAAAGAGCGCGGGTATGATGTCACATGTGTCTTCATAAAAATTTGGCGGCAAGAATTCATTGAGTGCACTTGGAAAGAGGATAGGCTTGACGCAATGAGAATCGCGGTGGCTCTGGATTTGCCGTTTATGGAAATTGATCTTTCAGAGGATTACAAAAGGTCGGTGATAGATCCAATGATCGCAGGTTACAAGAAGGGTATAACTCCTAACCCTGACATTTTGTGCAATCGCAGTATAAAATTCGGAAGCTTTCTAAGATTTGCAAAAGACAATGACGCGGATTTCATTGCAACAGGACACTACGCGCGAATAGGTCGGCGCAAAGGTCTCGAGCTCTTGAGAGGAAATGATAAAGCAAAAGATCAGTCGTATTTCTTATATCTTTTGGATGAGAGTGATCTTTCTTCAACAATCTTCCCCGTCGGCGGGCTGGTTAAGTCGGAAGTTAGGCAACTAGCGCATAAATTCAAACTGCCTGTTGCGACTAAGCCAGACAGTCAAGGGCTGTGTTTTGTCGGCGATGTCACTATGAAGGATTTTCTCGGCCGCTATATAAAACTTGAGAAAGGAGATGTTCTTAATTCGGAGAATAAAGTTATAGGCCAACATGACGGCGCGGCGCTTTACACGATCGGACAAAGGCACGGATTCACAGTCGAGAGCCACGAAGCCGTCGGCGAGCCCTATTACGTAATAGAGAGCGATGTAAAAAGAAATGTAATTTGGGTATCCCGTGATGTCTCAGTTGGTTACAGCAAGAAAGTAATCATCGAGAAGATGCATTGGATATCCAAGCTGACGAACCTGCCGATAACTGTGGATGTACAAGCGCGTTATCGAGAAAAACCGCGAAGCGCAGTTTTGTCGCATGAGCTCAATAAAATCGTAGTACAATTTGATAAGCCGCACCTAGTATCTCCAGGCCAATCGCTCGTTTTATATGACGGCGATAAGTGCCTGGGAGGCGGTGTCGTTTCTGAATTAATTAAATAAATATATGCCACAAACAATTGAACGAGACCTGCCGCCTGCATTATCAAACGAACAGAGTACTGCTGCGGGGAAAGTGTTGATAACTAAGGCCGATGGCGAGACGGAGCTTTTTGACCCTTCCAAACTTGCAAAATCATTGACTGATTCCGGGGCGACGCCCGCGATTCGAGATCGGGTAATAGAACATGTTGTGCGTGAGCTCAAACCTGGAATGACGACGGAAGATATATATAAACACGCTTTTGAAATCCTCAGAACGGAAGAGAAAGCACCGGTAGCAGCTCGCTATTCCGTGAAGCGTGCTGTATTCGAGCTTGGGCCTTCCGGTTTTCCTTTCGAGCAGTTTCTTGCAGAAGTTCTGCGCGCACACGGCTGGTCGGCGCGAACAGGAGTTGTGCTGACAGGCCGGTGCGCTCCGCACGAAGTCGACGTACTCGCGGAAAAAGATGGACGTCGCATCGGCATCGAAGCAAAATTCCACAACGATCCGGCCGGCAAGACCGATATCAAGGACGCGCTTTACGTCCACGCAAGATATCAGGACTTGACGAATTCGCCCGATGGCACTTCGCGAACTGATGAGGGCTGGCTCGTCACGAACACGCGCTTTACTCAAAATGCCATTCGCTATGCACAGTGCTCCAACCTCACTCTTATAGGATGGGACTATCCACACTCGAACGGACTTCTGAATATGATAGAGGAAGCCAAAGTGCATCCTCTCACGTGCCTAACTACACTTTCGGGAAGCGAGAAGCGCCGCCTCTTGGATAATAAAATAGTGCTCTGCAAACATGTCCAAGTGGGCCATCTTCTGGAAGAATATGGTATAAGGACGAATCAAATCCCCAAAGTAATGGAAGAGGCGGGCAGGTTATGCGGAATTTGATAAAATGGAATTCATAAAATAACCTATGGAACCAGCAGTACAATTGGCGGATCCGACACTAATTCTATTTGCGAAGCTTGTATTGGCGACACTCTTAGGAGCTGTCATAGGAACAGAGAGGGCAGTGGTGGCTAGGCAGGCAGCCGGCACGCGCACATTTGCCCTAGTTTCGCTCGGCTCGGCTCTTTTTATTATTACAGCTCTTCAGATCGATTCCCTTTACTTGGGGATAGTGAATTTTGATCCGATGCGCGTGGCGGCCGCGATTATTACAGGCATTGGATTTCTCGGCGCCGGACTCATCATATTCCGTGGCGACACGACACATGGTGTCACCACTGCCGCGGCGCTATGGATCGTTGCGGGAGTTGGCACTGCGGTGGGCTTTGGGATGTACAGTGTTGCGATTTTCTCGACAGTGCTTGTTCTTCTAGTATTCAGCCTGATGTGGTATTTCGAGAATAAATTCAAGCATTGGTTCGTTGATCACGAAAGCGGCGTTCCGCCGGCGAGTCAGTAATTCTATGCCCGGTAGTGTAATGCGCCTTAGCTTAAACAGATTATGAAAACAACTCACGAACTCATCAAAATCAAGACATCCAGAAATTTACTAATTAAGGCGCGGCAGCCGGTAGGCGTCTGCCGCAAAGGCGCATTTTACTAACCGGGTATGCCTCCGAAGTTGTATGCGCGTCGGACGCGCAATATATTCGATCCGAAATCTTCGGAGCTTTTCAGACTTAGCCGGAGCAAGATCGATCTATATCACGAATGCCCGCGCTGTTTTTATCTTGATGTACGCCTGGGAGTAGCTCGCCCGTCTTTTCCTGCATTCACATTAAATAATGCCGTTGACGAATTGATGAAGCGCGAGTTCGACCTTCTCCGAGCCAAGGGCGAGGCGCACGCCCTCATGAAAGAGCAAAAGATAGATGCCGTACCATTCAATGACCCGCGCATGGAAGAATGGCGGGACGCACTTCGACGCGGAATTCAATACCATCACAAAGGAACGAACCTCGTTTTTCGAGGGGGAGTCGACGACATCTGGATAAATTCAAAGGGCGAACTTATCGTCGTCGACTACAAGGCTACGAGCAAGAAAGAAGAAGTGACGATAGAGGGTTACTGGCAGCGTGGATATAAACGCCAAGTCGAGATCTACCAGTGGCTTTTGCGCGGCATAGGTGAAAAAGTATCGCCCATGGCCTATTTCGTGTATGTGAACGGCAATAGTGATGCGGATTCTTTTGACGGCAAACTCGAATTCGATATCACGATAATTCCCCATACTGGAGACGGCTCGTGGATAGAGGGAACGGTCAAAGATCTTGCCGCATGCCTTCGAAGCGACGAAGTTCCTCCCGCATCTGAGAATTGCGAATACTGTCGGTATCGTGAGGCAGCAGGAAAGGAACTGCAGGCGTTCGCAAAAATAAAAAAGACTACCGATTCTGGAAAATCTTCTGGAGACGGAACACTGGGGATTTGAATAGCCATGGCAGAGGATCACGAGAAAGATATATATGTAAACCCCGTTAGAAGTTCTCGGCAGAAAAATTTTGTTAAATTTTTTCTGCACTAGATTAACGGAGTATAGAAAAAAACGGATTATGTCTGGTGCAAATCATTATAACCACCTACGTCAAACTTCTAACGGGGTAAAGATAGAAAGTTCGTGGAAGGAAGCCCTTAGGGACGAGTTTGGACTGGACTATTTCAAGTCGCTTCGAGAATTCGTAAAGGAAGAATATCAGCATGCCATCATTTATCCTGCGCCCAAGAATATTTTCCGCTGTTTTGAACTTTGCCCCTTCGACAAGGTCGAAGTCGTAATCCTCGGACAGGACCCATATCATGGTTCGGGGCAGGCGAACGGCCTTTGTTTTGCAGTCAATGACGGAGTTTCTTTGCCGCCGTCCCTGCTGAACATTTTCAAAGAAATTGAAAGCGATCTCGGGAAGCCTCTGAAAAATCGGAGTGGTGACCTAGAGAGGTGGGCAAGGCAGGGAGTTCTGCTCTTAAACGCCACATTGACGGTGCGTGCTCGCACGGCCGGCTCTCACCAGGGCAAGGGCTGGGAAAAATTTACTGATGCGGTTATTCGTGCGCTATCGGATAAGCGCGAGCATCTTGTTTTCATTCTGTGGGGAAATTACGCGAAAGAAAAAGGCGCACATATCGATAGAACGAAACATTTGGTTATCGAATCCGCTCACCCTTCGCCCTTTTCCGCCACGCGCTTCTTCGGTTCAAAACCATTCAGCAAAACGAATGAATATCTGGTTATGCACGACAAAAAACCAATTGATTGGCTCTAGTCCAATATGCTACAATGCACGCCATGAACACGCCAAAAAATGGCAAGTATCGATGGATGATTTTTAAGGACGGCGACTCTTGGGTCGGCGTTGCGCTTGAGTTCAATATTGTCGTCACTGGCGAAGATCCGCGCGTCGTTGAATTTGAATTGCAAGAAGCGGTAATAGGATATATTGAATCCGCGAAGAAACTAAAGGGATTTCGAATCGATCAAGTTAATTCCATCCTTAATCAGAAAGCAGAAGATGAATATGAAGAAAGGTGGCTGCAAGCTACGCAAACTCGAACTACCGCTCGAAAAGGAAGTGTCCCGTCTCCTTTTTCTGATATCTATAAGGCAGGTGTTTCAAGCCTAGCGGTTGCCTGATGTCACGAGAAAAATCAAATTGGACATTTCGAGATGTTAAGAAGTTCCTTCAGTCTAAGGGCTTCGCTCTTCACCATGTTCGCGGCAGTCATCATTATTTTCGTGGTTTCGTTTCAGGTAAGTTAAGAATGACCCATGTGCAATTTCATGGCTCTGATTCTATTCATCCTAAAACCCTTGCCTCGATTATCAAACAATCGGGCATATCTCAAGATGCGTGGCTTGAATAACTTAGAGCAGAGGGTTTCTTCGGTTCAAAACCATTCAGCAAAACGAATGAATATCTGCTCGCGCAGGGTAAAAAACCAATTGATTGGTTATAGGGCTTCAGCGAGATCTATCGGCGTCTATATTCTCAAGCTAGATGCGATATTCTCGTTGTGAGAGTGTGGGCCGATCACTGCGAGATTTAAAGATTCAGTTTTGAAAATATCTCTTGCCACGCGCTGAACGTCGGCTGCGCTGACGGCCTCGATACCTTTTATCACTTCCTCCAAGGTCCTCACTTTGCCAATATTTATAAGTGAACTAGCAGCGTGCTCGGCCACATGATCGCTGGTTTCAAGGGCAAGAGTCATCGTGCCTTTTATATATGATTTCGCTTTATTCAGCTCCGCCGCCGAAACTTTCTTCTCTTTCATTTTTTTGAATTCCACAAGAATAGTCGAAACTGTTTTCTCAAGTTTTGCATGCTCTACGCCGGCTTGCACAGCGAGATAGCCCGTGTCGGGATATTTTTCCGCCCACGCATGGATAGAGTAGGCTAGTCCTCGTTTTTCTCTAATTTCCATAAATAGTCTGCTGCTCATTCCGCCCCCCAGAATTGTTGCAAGAGTCGCAAGCGCGAATTCATCCTTATGCAAATACGGATAGGCAGGAACTCCTATCATAAGATGAGTCTGGTCGGTCTTTTTTTCTTTTATCGCGACGCGTGGGCTTTCTTGAACAGTCAAATATGGAATTTGAACCGGAGGATTTCTTTTTTTCAGTGAACCAAATTCCTTCTTTATTTTTGCGAGGACTTTTTGGGAAGAGAATGCGCCAGCCACGCAAACGACAGTATTTTCCGGCGTGTAATGCATCTTAAGGTATGCCGCGAATTCACCTCTCTTAAAATTGCGAATATTCTCCTTAGGCCCGAGGATCGTTCGTCCCAAAGGATGCTCTTTGCCGAATATTAATTCGTCGAACACGTTGTCGACTGTTCGCATCGGCATGTCTTCATACATATCTATCTCTTGTATAACCGCGCCTCTTTCTTTCTCGATTTCTTTTGCAGGAAGAGTCGAGTGCAGAAAAATGTCGGTGATCACGTCGAGTGCAGTATCAAGATATTGACTGCTTACTTTCGCATAATACGCAGTTCTTTCCTTGGCTGTGAACGCGTTGTAGACACTGCCGATTCCATCAAGCTCTTCACTTATCGCCCGCGCGCTCGGACGCCTTTTTGTGCCCTTAAAGAACATGTGTTCGAGAAAGTGCGCCAAACCATTTTCGTGCGTGTTTTCATAACGAGAACCTGTGCCCGACATTACGATGACAGTTGCGGCCGCCGCGTCGCGCATTGGAGCGAGTATTATTCGAAGTCCATTTTTTAAAGTGTGCAAGTGATATTGCATCGAGAGCATCCTAACATAAGCTCATGATATATTGCCGATAATGGGTATTAATGAGATTCGGGCAAAATATCTGGAATATTTCAAGGCGCGTGGACATACGATAATTCCATCCTCTCCGATCGTCCCTGAAAATGATCCAACAACGCTTTTCACAGGAAGCGGCATGCAGCCGTTGATTCCATATTTGCTCGGCAAAGATCACCCCGAGGGAAAGCGATTGGCAAATTCGCAGAAATGTTTCCGCGCGCTCGATATCGATGAAGTGGGAGACAACAGGCATACGACTTTTTTCGAGATGCTTGGAAATTGGTCATTGGGAAATTATGGGAAGCGCGAGGAGTTATCCTTTCTATTTGAATTTCTAACCGATGCGGTAGGGCTCGATCCAAATCGCCTTTACGTCACAGTTTTTATTGGCGATGAGGACAAGGGCATTCCGAGGGACGTGGAATCTGCGAAAATTTGGAGAGAGCTTTTTGCAAAGAAGGGAATCGAAGCCAAGGAAGTTGAAATAGGGGGAAGTGCGGACGGCGCGCGCCTCGGGATGGAAGGCGGGCGGATTTTTTATTATGACGCCGATAAGAATTGGTGGAGCCGCTCCGGCGCGCCCGAGTACATGCCGGCAGGCGAGCCGGGAGGGCCCGATTCTGAAGTTTTTTACGATTTTGCCACCCCGCACGATCTGAAATTCGGAAAAGAATGCCATCCGAATTGCGATTGCGGAAGATTTCTGGAGATAGGGAATGCGGTTTTCATGCAGTATTTAAAAAAAGAGGATGGCTCCTTTGCGCTTCTCCCGAAGCAAAATGTAGATTTTGGCGGCGGCCTTGAACGAATGGCCGCGGCGTCCAATAACGACCCGGACATTTTCAACACTGACGCTTTCGAGGAAATTACGACCCTACTTGAGAATTATTCCGACGGAAAGTCATACACTGACAGCCGATACACAAGAAGTTTCCGAATCGTTGCGGATCATATTCGCGCCGCGGTTTTCATGATCGCTGATGGCGTAAAGCCTTCTAATACAGAACGCGGATATGTGCTTCGCCGACTTGTAAGGCGCGCGACTCAGCATGCGGAGTTGCTCGGTGCAGCGCAGGGACAGGAAGAAAACAATGAACTCGTCCGGTGCGCGATAGTCGTTCTCGAAAAATATAAAAATGCATATCCGGAATTGGACGGGGAAGAGGTCTACGAGCGAATTGTGCGCGAGATTTGGCAGGAGGAAAAGCAATTTGCACGAACTCTAGAACACGGCATGCGCGAATTTGAGAAGATGTCCGCATCCGGGAATCCAATTTCAGGCAGTGATGCATTCTTACTTTTCACTACATATGGTTTTCCATTTGAGATGACGATGGAATTAGCAAAAGAGCGGGGAATATCAGTTGATGAAGCCGGATTCAAAAAGGAAATGGAAAAACATAAGGATATTTCGCGCGCGGGCGCAAGTCATCGTTTTCGCGGCGGTCTTGCGGATACTGCGGATGCAACGATTCGCCTTCATACCGCGCACCATCTTCTGCTTGCCGCTCTCCAAAAAGTTCTCGGCCCTCATGTGAAGCAGAGGGGAAGCAACATCACGCAGGAGCGTTTGCGAATAGATTTTTTGCACGGAGAAAAGATGACTCCGGAGCAGATAAAAGAAGTTGAGAAAATTGTGAATGAGAAAATAAAGGAAGCGCTTCCTGTCATAAATTCCACAATTCCGAAAGAGGAGGCGATGAAACTCGGCGCACAGCAGGAATTCGGAGCTAAATATCCTGATTTGGTTTCCGTTTATTCGATCGGGCCGGCCGAAGCAACGGTGGAAAATCCGCAATTCGATAAAGCATTTTCGATAGAATTTTGCGGCGGGCCGCATGTCGAGAACACTAGCCAACTGGCTGGTGTTCGAGATCCTGACGGCAGTAGCCGGAAGGGTAGAGACTCTGACGGTCCTGACCGGAAGGGTTTGTTCAAGATTGTTAAAGAGGAAGCAGTAGCGGCAGGAATCAGACGCGTTAAGGCAATTCTCGAATAGAAAAAGGAGAGTGCTTTATGCTATCGCATATTTGTTTTAAACGAAACCATCTTCTTAAAACTAGTGTCGCTTATTGTTCACGGTCGTGAACAATAAGCGACATCGTTGCATGTCATTAATTCATGATTTCTTATCAAGTCATTACAACATGCGTAGTTTGACGTAAGGCACATATTATGTCACTGTAATATTTAGTATCTTCGGACAAGCCCGAATCCGAAGAGATTTTTAGGGTGCTATCGAAAAGGAGCCCGTCATGGCTCGCATCTTCATTGTTTTTGTTGTTGCTCTTGTTGTCGCGGGCTGTGGCGAAAGACCACCCGCAGATGTAGCAAAAAAGGCACAGCCGCCTAAAGTGCGCGTGCTGCCGAAGGCGCTCACGGATCATGTCGTCAAACGACGGCACGATCCTATGAAGGAGCTGCCGGACGTGATTGCAAAGGCTCAGCAGAGCCTGCATGAGCGTTCGGACAACTGGTATGAGGTGCTGCATTTCGAGAAGGAAGTGTGCGCACCGGAAAAGAAGGACGACAAGAAGAAAAAGAAAAAGCAGAAGAAAAAGAAACCGAAGTGCAAGATCGTCCGCTGGACAAGGACGGATTTCGATATCGTCCTTGCCGTCGCACATGTCACCGCGCCGACGGCGTTTGAGCACATTGTGTTCAGACGTTCTGAGGCGCCGATGACACGGCGTCGGGTCGCGAAGGGCGAGTTCGCGGTGAGCTGGGAAAAATTCTCTGGCTGTAACACAGCCTTTGAAATAACTCGGCCACCTGGCTACGTCCTCCTCGCACTCCGGCGCCCGATCGGCGAAGGAAAAGGGCATCGCGATGTCGTATATACTCCCTACACTAAGGAGATCGACACCGTCGAAATGCGTCGTGCGGGGTACAACTACTCGTACGACAAATTCGAGCATGCGCTGAAGAGTCTTCGGACTCTATCCGTGCGGTCACAAGCGTTCCGCAAGGAACTTGTGCCAGATGTCGTCCCGATTGACGTCGCGGTAAGGCTCGGTCTGATCGAGCATATCGACCCGTACCGAGTGCAGCGTGGCGAGTCGATGGTCCAGCTCACGAGCGAAGCTCTCGTCATAACGGCGGCGAACAGGGAGCATGCGTACACGTGCTCAATGTCGAAGAAGGGAGCCTATGGCTGGCTTCAGTTTATCCCTCGGACGTATAGAAGTATCGTACGTCAATATCCGGAGGCGGTATTGATTCCAGATTTTCGCGCGGGAATGAATGACCACCCGAACGCAGCGGCGGCGACGCTTCTGCTTTTCGATTCGGATTGGTCGCAGGCTCCGCCGCAGTATCGCCGCTGGCTACGAGAGAATCCGGACGAGCTCGAACGTTATCTCGCGGTTATGTACAACAGTGGTAAAGCGGCAAAACTGATCGCACAATATGGCGAGCGGTGGATCGAGCACTTGTTGCCCGAGACCCGCATGTACGTGCACAAACTCGCTGAGGTGCGGAAGGTTCTCGGGAACTGATGGGCGGGCATTAGACGCGGGAGCGATGCTCCCGCGTTTTTTTATGGAAATATGAATTGAGATTGACATAACACTTTCAGCGTGTTATGTTATTTCAATCCGCAATCCGCGGTTTTTTCGTCAAGGAGACGAAAATGACGTTTTACCGAAAAGAGTTGGCTCCGGCGGAGCCTACAAAAAACCGGCACTGGTGGTACGCGGCGGCTATGTGTGCCGCGCTCATCATGTTTGCGGCTTGGGCCACTTTGGCTAAAGCCGAAAACACGGTCGTGTCGCTCTACGACCGCGCCGCTCAAGGCACCTTTCGCGTCACGCTGGAAGTGAGCCACCAAGAGCTCACGCCAGCGAAAAAGAGGGAGGTGATCGTGTTGTTGACACACCTCCTTCGAAACGCCTGCCAGGTGCAGGCGTGTGTCGCAGCCGACGCTCCGTTCGTCGCAGGTGAGGCGGAGCTGGAGCTAAAAAAAATTGGCATCGTCGTCCTTCGCCCGGCGAAGGCGACGTACGCCAACCTGTCGCAAAGCAAGTAGCGGCGGGTTCAAGGGGCGCTGGAGCGGGCGCCCCTTTTTTTATTGCTAGAGACCGCCTGCCACTTTTTACTTGTTATAATCGTCATATGTTTCGTGGCGTGTTTGCTAAACGTGGACAGAAAGTCGTCGCTGTTGCCGACGTTGGTTCCGACAGCGTAGGAGTTTGCATCGCAAAATTAAATGAGGCAGGGCCGGCGTGGATACTAGCTTCTGAAAGAGCAGTGTTGCAATTTGAGGATCGCACTAAGGAGCAGATGATATCGGGCGTCTTGTCGCTTCTGTCGGAGACTGCCGAAAAAGCGCTAGCTCAATATTCAACTAAGGCGAATCCGGCCCCTGTTTCGGAAGCATATGCAATTATCAAAGAGCCTTGGGCGAGCTCGACAACTTCCCGCGTTGCCACCTCCTTTGATAAAGAGGAACTTATTACGGACGGAATGATTGCGGAGCTTGCCCGTAAGGCACCGGATGTGGAGAAAATATCTGACCGAAAAAATATTTTTGAAGCAGGAGTCGTCAGGATCGAGCTTAACGGCTACCCAGCCAAAAAACCGATAGGCAAGCATGCTCACATGATAGAAATTGCGGCGCTCGTATCTGAATGCGAGCCAACAATTCGTAACGGTGTTACAGAAGCACTGCAAAAAACATTTCCCGGAGCGGAGATTGCACTCCATAGCGGCATTCGGGCACTGCTATCGGTTTTCCATGATTGGGCGTCGAGTCCGAAACCGGAGTCGTCGCGTCAAGTAGGGCACACGGGAGCCGGAATGGCTTTTGCGAGCGATGCTCGCACGCGCCATCATTTTGTTGTTGATGTTGCGGGAGATTCGACCAATTGCGTGGTCATCCGAAAAGACATTGCGGCGGAGCATCTCGCAACTCCAGAAGGAGTTAGGACTATCTTAAAGCGAGTGGTCGGCAGCGGTATGACGGAAGAAAAGATTTCTCTAATGAGAATGCTTATGCGCGATGCCTGCAGCGGACCGGCATGCGATGAACTAAGAACTTCTTTATCGAAGGCCGAGCCCGAGCTCGCAAGAATCTTCGGGGAGACTTTCAGTAAACTTTCAGCGATGCGTCGTCTTCCCAATGACCTAGTTCTAATCGTAGAGCCGGATCTGGCGCCGTGGCTCTTAAAATTCTTCTCTCGCATTGATTTCTGCCAATTTACATCGACTACGCAGCCATTCGCTCCGACCGCAGTAGGACAAAATGATATTAATCGGCTGGCAGTTCCTGTTCCTGGTGTATCGATCGGAGCAGGGCTCGCTGTTGCGGTGGGCTTTGTCAACAGCAAGGCGGAAATTGCCTAGTTGCAAGGATTTTCATCGTGCTACAATTTATAAATAGTATGACGGCAAAGGATTATTTTCAGGACATATTGTCGCAGTCCGGCTCATCTTCTAAGACTGTCGGCCAGGCAAGAAAGCCAAGCGGCATGATGTCGAACAATGAATCGGCGGAGGATAGGGACTTGAAAGCGGAATTTGATGAGAGTCCTAGAGTGAATCCAAATCGCAACAGTAATACGCGCCCAATGCCAATGCGAAAGATGCAGGCAAATTTTGACACCGATGAAGAGGGCGGCGAATCAGGGCAATCCGACGTGCCGGCTCCGGGAGGCGAGCGATCGATACGTAATATAACTGTGTCGCCGCGGCGAATAGCGAGACCGAATCCGGGCGGAATGAGAAGTCCTTCCGGAATAAATCCTCCGGGACAGGGAATTTCAATGGCGCACAGAGGCGACCGTCCGAGACGGTTCTGGGTTTGGGCGGCTGCCATTGTCTCCGTAATCGCACTTTTACTGTTAGGACTATTCGCATTCCGCAGTACAAAAGTCACTATCACGCCAAGCTCTCGTCAAATTGTTTTCGAACAGACAGCCATCTTTACTGCATTTCCACAGGTTTCTGCTTCTGAGGGGGCGCTAGCTTATAACGTTATTTCTAATGATATTGAAGATTCCGCAATTGTCCCTACGAGCGGGACAGAAAATGTTTCAGAAAAGGCGACAGGAAACATCGTTGTATACAACGAATATTCGAATTCTCCGGTGAGGCTTCTAAAAAATACGCGTTTCGCTACTCCTGACGGACTGATTTTTAGAGCTCCTGCTTCGATCACAGTTCCGGGCAAAAAAGGAAGCACGCCCGGATCTGTAACTGTTACGGTTTTCGCGGATGAGCCAGGCGCTAATTACAACGTTGGGCCGATCTCAAAGTTCACACTTCCAGGATTAAAGAGTTCCGGCGATATGTATGAAAAAGTCTACGCGCGCTCTTCGACTGCCTTCTCCGGTGGGTTTGTCGGAAGCCGACCGGCAGTCGCAGTAGGAGCGCGCGAATCAGCTCGAGCAGAGATACGAAGTCGAATAGAGAGCAAAGCTCGGGAGTCGGCCAAAGCGTTGTCTACTGATTCTTCGATAGTATTTCCCGATCTTTTGCAAATAACTTACTCAACACTCCCGGAAACCACCGAGGCGGGAGGCGGGGTGCGAATCCGAGAAAGGGCGCGAGTTGATATACCTGTATTTCCCGAATCGCTGTTTGCGGGAGCGGCATATCACATGGCGGATCCTGATGCCGATAATGCCAGCGTATCGATAGTCGGAACCGACGATTTGAGCGCCAAATATGTCACTTCTTCGGCCCCGGCGTTAGGAACCAGTGCGATAGAATTCAGCCTTTCCGGCACGGGAACTTTAGTGTGGGATGTTGATTCGAGCGCTCTTGCTGCGGCTCTTGCAGGTCGCGAGCAAGCAGATTTTCAAGACGTCATCAAAGATTTCACAGGCGTAGAGGAAGCACGAGCGACAATCCAGCCATTCTGGAAAAATTCTTTCCCCGAAAATGCTGGAAAGATACGTATTGTTTTAAAGCCAGTTTCGGCGGCTCAATAGTTGACTTATTGTGTTGACTTATATTGATATAGCTGATATCGTCACTCGCGCAGATATGTCCCGTGCCAGAATCCCGCATTGCTACATTTTCATGGTCGGAGAATATTGCAAAAGCACGTTTACAATCGCGAGTCATCGCGCGGTGTCGAGTTTTTAGTGTAGTGATATGGCGGAGCCAGAGGTTGTAGAAGGAGTCGTTGAAGAAGCACTCCCAAATACCTTATTTCGCATAAAGCTGAAAGGCGGGGAACTAGTTCTTGCATATCTCGCCGGAAAGATGCGTCTCCATCGAATTAAAGTATTGGTCGGCGATAGGGTAACTGTACAGCTCGATCCTTACGGCGGCCGAGCGCGAGTAATAAAGAGGTTATAAATTTCACAATAATGAAAGTTAAATCTTCAGTAAAAAAGATCTGCATGCATTGCCGCCACGTAAAGCGCCGTGGGCGCCTTTGGGTCATCTGCACGAACCCGCGGCATAAACAGCGTCAAGGATAATTTTTTAGAATTTAAAATTTTAAATTTGAAATTTCAAAACCATGTTGAGAATTGCCGGAGTCACAATACCTGAAAATAAACGCCTCGAGATCGGTTTGACTTCTATCTTTGGAGTCGGCCGGCCCCGCGCTATTTCGACTTTGGCTTCGCTTGGAATTGAGGTTGGGAAAAAGCCTAAAGACCTCTCTTCTAAAGAAGAAAATTCTATCCGCGAGGCCATAGAAAAATACACGCTTGAAGGTGAGCTTCGCCGGCAGGTGAGCAGCAATGTCCGCCGTTTGAAGGATATAAAATCCTATCGAGGCAGCCGACATGCCAAGCATCTTCCGGTCCATGGTCAACGCACAAAAACGAATAGCCGCACAGTTCGCGGCAACACTAGAAAGACGATGACAAGCGGCAGACGCAAGCTAGAAAAGACATAGTCATTTGATATGGGAAAGAAAAGAATTATTCGGAAAGCGGGTGGCACTATGGATTCAGGCCTCAAGTCCCGGTCTCTTGCGCGTGTGGGAAAGAAGGCGATTATCACGGGGACGCTTCACATACACGCCACTTACAACAACACAAAAGTTCTTCTAGCGGATAAAACGGGTAATGCGGTAGCATGGTCATCTTCAGGCGCCCTCGGTTTTTCAGGGGCGAAGAAGGGAACGCCCTTTGCCGCGGCAAAAGTGGGTGAACTAGTAGGAGAAAAGGCTGTAATTATGGGAGTGAAGGACGTTGACGTAGTTATTCGTGGAGTTGGAGCGGGAAGAGAGTCCGCTCTTCGAGGTTTTGCTGGAAAGGGTATAGAGATAGCTCGCATATCCGACGATACTCCGGTTCCGCATAATGGCCCGCGCCCGGCTAAGCCAAGACGGGTCTAATTTTGTAATTTTAAATTCTAAATTCTAAAATATGTTGCTCGTAAAATCAAAATACAAAATTGCTAAGCGGCTAGGAGCCGGCATTTTCGAACAGACCCAAACCCAAAAATTCGCACTGTCAGAAGCACGTTCGAAAAACAGAAAAGACCGCAAAGGCCGCCGTGGAGCGTCGGATTACGGGCGTCAGCTTTTGGAGAAACAGAAAGTCCGATTTACATATGGCATTCCGGAAAAGCAGCTGTACAATTATGCGAAAAAAGCCGTCGACGCGCCGGATCCATCAGCGGCTCTTCACAAAGCGCTCGAAATGCGTGCGGATAATGTCGTTTATAGGGCCGGGCTTGCAAAAACACGCCGCGCGGCACGTCAGATGGTCTCGCACGGTCACGTTAAGATCAATGACAGGCGTATTACTATCCCGTCGTATGCAGTACATAAGGGAGATGTAATTTCCGTGCGAGAAGGAAGCCGCAGAAAAGGAATCTTCTCTAAACTTGGAGATGAGAACGAGGGTGCGGCAATCAAATGCACATGGATTTCGCTCGATGCCGGACTTATGAGAGCAGAAGTTAATGGCGAGCCGCAGCTCATACATCTTGAGACCGGAATTGATTATCCGACGGTGTTTGAGTTCTATAGCCGTTAGTGATATAATTCCGCGTCTTTTAATAGAAATAATTACTAATTAGCAAGAAGGATTTTTATAAATCAGCATGATTGATTACCATATTGCATTACCCTCTAAGCCGCGCGTGCTTACAGAGACAGAGCGCAGCGGGACATACGAAATTGACGGACTTTACCCGGGCTATGGCTATACTCTGGGGAATTCGCTCCGTCGAATTATTTTAAGCTCACTCCCGGGAGCAGCGATAACTCACGTAAAGATCCCTGGAGTTCCACATGAATTTTCCACACTTGAGGGCGTCAAAGAAGATGTTGTAACTATCCTTCTCAACATCAGAAAGATCCGCCTGAAGCTGTTGTCAGATGAGCCTCAAACAATAACTCTGAATGTAAAGGGTCCGAAGACCGCCTCCGCCGCCGACCTTAAACTTCCCGGGCAAGTTGAAGTGCTTAACCCCGAAAGTCATATTGCCGACATCACTTCTAAATCCTCTCTCGAAATCGAACTGCGTGCAGAGAGAGGTCTCGGATATATCCCTAAAGAAGCTCATCAGAAAGAGAGGGTGGACATCGGAACTATCGCACTCGATGCGATCTTTTCCCCCATACGACGCGTAAATTACGAAGTGGAAAACATGCGTGTCGGAGACCGAACGGATTTTAATAGACTGCGAATATTCGTTGAAACTGACGGGACGATTGCCCCCCGCGAAGCTCTTGAGCGGTCCATCGAAACTATGATTCACCAGCTTAAGGCGATAGTTGGATTCAAGGAAGAAGAAAGCGCGGAACTTAATGCGGTCCGCTCCGGCGGAAAGGAGGAGGGCCGAGAAGAAAAAACCATGGCGCTTGATTCCGAAGTATTGAAAACGCGGATTTCAGAGCTTCGATTGCCTCAGCGTGTTGAGGCAGCCCTTGATAATGCTTCTATAAGAACTGTGGGTGGTTTGGTTCGCAAACGCGAAGATGACCTTCTTTCTATAGAGGGATTGGGGCAGAAGGGACTGCAGGATATAAAGCGTGCCCTTTCTAATCTCGGCTTAACTTTGAGGCAATAGTTTTGCAATTTCAAATTTGAAATTTTAAATTCTAAAACATGAGGCATCACAAAAAAATAAGAACATTGGGAAGACGCACCGGTCAGCGTGCGGCTCTTATTCGCTCTCTCACCCGCTCGCTTATTCTCCATGACGGGATCACAACAACTCTTGCCCGCGCCAAGGAAATGCGGCCATTCGTCGAAAGGCTAGTATCTGCGAGCAAAAAAAATAGTGTCGTCTCGAGGCGGAATGTATCATCTACTCTTGGAAGCGGTTCTACGGATGCGGTCAAAAAACTGCATGACGTTATTGCGCCAAGATATCAGAATCGCGCCGGCGGCTATACGCGTGTGGTACGCCTCACAAGAGCGGGCAAACGTGTCATAGATTCGGCAAGAATTGAATTCGTAAAATAATATGGCAACTCAGAAGCCTTCAAAAAAATATACGATAGATGCAGCGCAGAGATCGCTCGGCCGAATAGCATCAGAAGCCGCAAAGAAATTGATGGGAAAGGCGGATGCGGACTACACTCCAAATGTAGCTTCGCAGGTTCAGGTAACTGTTATCAATGTCGCAAAACTTTCAATTTCGGAAAAAAAGCTGTTGGCGAAAAAATACACGCGCTATTCTGGTTATCCAGGAGGGCTTAAGACAGTGCGACTAGAGGCTCTGAATGCGCGCAAAGGTCCGTCCGAAGCTCTGCGACTTGCGATAGAGAGAATGCTACCTAGAAACACTTTGAGAGTTGGGAGGATGAAGAATCTTAAAATAATTCCGTAAAATATTATGGCACTAAAAGATAGATACATCGAGGCGGTAGGGAGAAGGAAGACTGCAACTGCCAGAGCGCGTCTCACTGCTGCAAAGACTTCTTCTATGGTTGTCAACGGCAAGAAGGCTGATGAATATTTTCCGCTCGCAGGCCTCGTAAAAAGTGCATTTGAACCTCTTACGGTCACAGGATCCTCATATTCCGTATCGGTCAGAGTTTCCGGCGGAGGTCATAAATCCCAGGCAACGGCAGTACGACATGCCATCTCTCGCGCACTGAATGAGATAAAACCGGAGCTACGCAAAGAATTGAAGCATCGTGGATTTCTTAAGCGTGATCCTCGAGCAAAGGAGCGCAAAAAGTTCGGTCTCAAAGGCGCTCGCCGCGCCCCTCAATGGTCGAAACGATAGTTTCGAGTATTGAGGAAGGAAAGGGAAAACCGAGGGTTTACCAGTACCGCGAGTGGAGCAAGCGCTAGAAGAGCATTCGGTTTTGCCCCGACTTTGCTATAATTGTTGTCCAATGTTTGGCAAAAAAGACGACAAAGATCAGGGCGATATAGATGCGAACGCATCAGAGGAAGATGCTAGTTTTGCGCCGGATGAGGAATTGGGCGATCTTGGCGCACTTCATGCAAAACTGAAAAAAATGCGGCTCGAGCTTGCAAATTGCAAGGCGGAGAGGACGCAATTTCTTGACGGGTGGCAGAGAGCAAAAGCTGATTCCATAAATATTAGAAAAGACGCCGTGGCGGAAGGCTTGCGAGCTCGAAACCGTACTCGTGATGCCCTTGTGCATGACATCATTCCTGCGCTTGATAGTTTTGATATGGCAGTGGCTGCGGAATCGTGGTCGAAGGTGGATGAAAACTGGCGCAGAGGTATGGAAAACGTGCGGGCTCAACTTTTAGAGGCACTAAAAAAGAGCGGCATTCAGTCGTACGCTGAAATCGGAGACAAATTTGACCCGGCGCTCCACGAAATCGTCAGCGAGATGGATGATAATAAAATGGAAGCAGGTACTATATCTAGTGTCGTTAGGCGCGGCTATCGTTGCGGCGAGGAAATATTGCGGCCAGCGCATGTTGTCATCGTTGGCAGGGAAAAATAATCTTGCATTCCATTGCCGTCGGCGTATATAATGAAACGCTATTTTTAAATCCAGATTAAACCATGGGTAAAATTATCGGAATAGATCTAGGCACGACAAATTCCGCCGTCGCGGTCGTTCGCGGCGGTGAGCCGGAGATTATTGAAAACGCCGAGGGCGGCCGCACAACTCCCTCCGTCGTCGCCGTATCAAAAACTGGCGAGCGGCTCGTCGGACTTCTTGCACGCCGACAGGCTGTTACAAATCCAAAGAATACTGTCTATCAAATAAAACGCTTTATCGGCCACTCTTTTGACGAGCCGAGCGTAGGGAAGGACCGCGAATCCGTCCCTTTTGAAACCCGCAAATCCGCAAACGGCGGGATCGAAGTCAATATGTCGGATAAGTGGTATCGGCCGGAAGAGCTTTCCGCCATGATCTTGCAAAAATTAAAGCGCGATGCGGAGGCGAAATTGGGCGAGACGATAACAGAGGCAGTAATCACGGTTCCTGCATACTTTAACGATGCACAGCGTCAAGCTACGCGCGACGCGGGCAAAATCGCGGGGCTCGAAGTGAAGCGGATTATCAACGAACCGACGGCCGCGGCTCTCGCATACGGTTTCAACAAAAAAAAGAATGAAAAGATCGTCGTTTTTGATTTTGGGGGAGGGACATTTGATATCTCGGTACTGGAAGTCGGCGATGATGTTATAGAAGTCCGTGCCACGGATGGCGACGCGCACCTTGGCGGGAAAGACATTGACCAGAAAATAATCGCCTATATCGCCGACGAATTCAAAAGAGAATCCGGCATCGATGTCCGAACCGACCCTCTAGCTCGCCAACGCCTTGATGAGGCCGCCGAAAAGGCCAAAATAGAGCTTTCAACAGCAGTTGAGACCGAGGTGAATATTCCTTTTATAACTTCCGACACATCGGGCCCGCGGCACCTACTGATTAAACTGACCAGAGCCAAGCTCGAGGATATCGCGGGAGAATTCATTGATCGAGCGACCAGCATAACTAAGCGAGCGATGGAAGCATCGCCATTTAAAGTTGGCGACTTGAATGAAGTCATTCTTGTCGGAGGTCAGACTCGCATGCCTGCCATCCAAAAAGCTGTCGAATTGTTCTTCGGAAAGAAACCGAATCTTACGGTTAATCCCGACGAGGTCGTCGCCATTGGCGCGGCGATACAGGGCGGAATACTGCAGGGCGACGTGAAGGATGTGCTCCTCTTGGATGTCATCCCTCTTTCTCTTGGGATCGAAACGCTTGGAGGTGTAGCGACCAAAATCATTGAACGCAACATAACGATACCAACTTCTCGTTCTCAAGTGTTTTCTACGGCCTCGGATAATCAGCCCTCTGTAGAAATTCATATCGTTCAAGGCGAGCGGCCGATGGCGGCAGACAATAAATCTCTCGGTAGATTTAATCTTGATGGTATCCCGCCGGCCCAGAGAGGTATGCCGCAAGTTGAAGTTACTTTTGACATTGATGCAAACGGAATTCTCAACGTCAAAGCCAAGGACAAAACGAGCGGAAAAGAACAGTCCATAAGAATCGAAGCCAGAAGCGGCTTAACGGATGCTGAAGTCGAAAAAATGAGACAGGACGCCGATTCCCATGCTGAAGAGGACAAGAAGAAAAAGGAATTGGTGGAGGCCCAAAATACTGCAGATCAACTGGTGTACGCCGCGGAAAAGGCACTAAAGGAACACGGCGAGAAGGCCAGTGAAGACATAAGGAAAAATGTCCAAGCAAAGATCGACGCACTAAAAACAGCACGGGCCGGCGCCGACGTGTCTGCTATAAAGTCTGCCACCGAAGCACTTTCGACTGCAATTAGTGCTATTGGGGAGGCAATGAGTAAGCAGCAGCAGCAACCGCCGCCACCGCCACCAAGTAGCGATATGCCTCCTCCTGAGACGCCAAAGCAATAGCATTTTTTACAACGGCGACGGAGAAGTGTGCTCTTCATTTTAGCTTTGATTTTTTTATGACGGCAACTTATAATGAGCTTTATGAAGGATTACTACACGATTCTAGGAGTCTCGAAAAATGCCAGTGAAGATGAAATAAAATCGGCTTTTCGCAAGTTAGCTCAAAAGTACCATCCGGACAAAAAGGGAGGTGATGAAAATAAGTTTAAGGAAGCCAGCGAGGCGTATGCTGTTTTATCCGACAAGAAAAAGCGTGCTGAATACGATACTTATGGAAAAACTTTCGCGGGAGGCGCTCCTGGTGGAGGTTTTGGCTTTGATTTCTCGGATTTTGCAAGAGGTGGGAACGGATTCGGAGGCCAAGGGTTTCAGGAATTCGATTTAGGCGATATTTTCGGCGAGTTTTTCGGTGGAGCGGGGTCTCCCTTCGGAGGAGGCGCGCGTCGAGGAAGGGACATTTCTATTGACATTGAATTGCCATTTCGCGAAGCGATCTTCGGAAGCGAACGAAGAGTACTCATCTCAAAAATGAGCCAATGCCAGGCGTGTGAAGGGACAGGTGCCAAGAAAGGAACAAAGAAAATCTCATGTAATTCCTGCAACGGCAAAGGCACAATACGCGAAACTCGAAATACGTTTTTCGGTAATTTCACGACAAGTAGAACTTGTCCGACTTGCATTGGAAGGGGAGAGCTGCCGGATCATCCGTGCGAGATCTGCCACGGCAAAGGCATTACAAAAAGGGAGGAGGAAATTCACGTCATCATTCCAGCCGGAGTTTCGGATGGGGAGATGATACGCATGCCCGGTCGCGGTGAAGCCGCCACCGGCGGAGGCGCGGGCGATCTTTATGTAAAACTTCACGTTAGGACGGATAAATATTTCGTGCGCGAGGGGAATAATCTGCTTACTGTCCTCAAGATCAAACTTTCAGAGGCGCTCTTAGGAGCGGAGCGTCGCATTCATACATTAGATGGCGACGTTATACTTTCAGTACCAGCTGGCATATCACATGGAGAAAGCATCCGTGTGCGTGAGCGAGGAGTGCCTTACGGTAGGGGATCCCGAGGAGACCTACTGGTGCGAATTGAAATCGAATTACCGAAAAAACTCAGCAAGAACGCAAAAAGTCTTGTGGAAAAATTGCGGGGCGAGGGTCTATAAAAATTGCCTAGGCTTCGAAATCGTATTAGTTCATGAATATCGAGAATATATTTACTTATTTCTCTTACATTCCGTTCGATTGGATAATTATTGGACTCGTCGCAATACTAATCGCGATTGACGCAATAAGATCCGGGCCGAGCCGAGCAATTTCTCTCTCGATTGCTATCCCTATCTCATTTTTTTTGAACTCTGCCTTTTATGGCACAAAATTTCTAGGAGCGTTGAGCGCCAAAATCTCTTCCCCGCTCTCGCAGGCGGCATTATTTATCGCGCTACTCGTTGTTATATATCTATTAGTCCGGCGTATGATGGATCAATATGGCAATAGTGGTGGAACGCTGACTCAAGCAGCAATTTGCGGTATCTCCTCCTCTGTATTGTTTCTTGTAATATGGATCGAGGTTCCGAGTTTGGAATCTATTTGGAAATTCGGGCCGCAGGTCCAGGCGATTTTCGGTGGAGCTTACCAGTTTTGGTGGACACTCGGTGCCTATTCAGTGCTGGCCTTTTCCCGGTAGGACAATTTGGCATCGCCTTTGTTGCGGCTATGCATATGTAAATCGGTCAGTCTTATTCATTTCTGGACTAATTCAAGGGTATCGCTAACAGCGGCAAAAACTATGCCAAATTGTACTAACCGGGTTTACGAACCTAGCTCTTTAGCGTTTTTCTATCGTGCCGAAGACGCCAGCGCTTATCGTTGTTATAGAGCCCGAGAAGAAAGGCATTACTGTATCGCCATCGGTCGTGCCGTCGCTCGTCAAGAACGCAGAATGCGCCCCGGCCACGTCCGTATTTGCTGCCGGTGAAAGGCCAAGGCCGAAGCCATATTGATTTCCTGAAAGCGAGACTTCATCGTTTATGTCGCGGATATCAAATTCGACCGTGCGTCCTGCGCCGGTCGTGGTGAAATCACCTTTTACATAGACATCCACGGCATCGCCTTTTGCGATGACTATTCCCGGATCAAAAAATGAAACGTATTCTTTTTCGGAGTAAGGACTGATAACTGTAGGATAGGAGACGCCGTTTACTACGGTTGTAATATTCGCGACGTCGGTATTTCCGGCGCTTCCGGCCTGCGTCCAGATTATATTCCATAGAGTAATGTCCTCTTGCGAGTTGGCCGATATCCTGATGCCCGAAAATCGGATGTCCTTGTCCGTTATGTAGTGGGTAGTAGCGCCAAAAGGATCGTATTGGGAAAGAGTCGCGGTGGCACCTCCAACAACCAGAGAATTATTTATTGTCTGCGATGAGCCCCGAAGTGGCAAATCTCCCTCCACAGGAGAATTTGCGGCTATATTTACGATTTGGATAGCCGGCATTTGAGCATCGTAATCAGTAAGATCGGCCTGCATATTTGCATAGACTTCAAAATATTTGGTTTCGCCGGCTGGGATCTTAAATGGAGTTCTAAATGTTGCCCGGTGACTAGAATTTAGAGATACGACGTTGCCGATCTGGAGACCCTGCTCATCGTATAGGCCGAAACTGAGAAATGCCGCATCTGCGCCGAGCCCGATGCGTTCGATCGTGACTTCCCGAACGGTAACATCGCTCTTTTCGGCAATCAGATTGAATGTGAGAAACAGAACGCCTGCGCTTGCAGGAGCTATTGATGAGGCGGGCTGGCCAGGGTCTTCGATCGTGAGCTTATCAACTTGTGTAAGTGCAGAGGCCACTACCGCCGCATTTTCGAGAGACCCCTGGTCGGACGGAGCTGGGGCTGGGGCTTCCACGCAAAGGCCATTTAATTTCGCGCGCGTGGAAACACCCGTAATGCCAGTTCCTTTCGTTAAGCCGTTTGGAGCCAATATATCTGACGCATATTTCTCCTGAAATTTTATGACGGCTCTTCTAGTTGCAGGACCATAAACCTGCGTTTCGTTTCCGGAGGAGCCAGCGCCGGAGAGCGCGACAATCGTATCCGCATCATTATTCAGAAATTTCTGAAGATTAGTTACATCTGACCCGACGCTCCCGAATTTCAAATTTCTAGTCCATTCGAAAGGGCATATATCTGCAATTGGATTAGCTTGTGCAAACGCTAATAGAGGGGCGAAAATTAGCACGATAAACATTACCAAAAATGAATTCCGATATCTTATGGCACGCGACATGTTCTCTCATTATAGTACGTTGTGGGAAATGACAAGGGGCCAAGTGTTTAGGCATGCTATTCTGGATTTGCCTTTATGATTATTCGGCTACAGGCATGGCTGGGGATACACAAGAGGAAGATTGGCACCATTGCCATTGGCCACACCTTCAAGCACCTTGAAGAATTGCTCTTTGATTTCGGTATTTATCCGATAGTGATCGCCTGGTTGGGAACCCTAATGGGCGGTCTTGTCATGATGGCGCTTTCCGCCTTCGTGTGCTGGCTGTACTTACTTTTTTATGACTGGGCAAAGACAGATTGGCTTGGGCTAGAACTTCTGAAGGAAGCAAGGGATGGGGATGAGAAACATGGACGCATAGCAAAACTTTTTCAGCGAATAACTCGTAGGGGTAACTGGTTGGCGTTTCTCGTATTGTCCTTCTTTTTTGATCCGTTCGTAACAACCGCATATATGCGTCACGGAGCACACACATACGCTGGTCTCTCGTCACGAGATTGGAAGATCTTCTGGGCAAGCGTTTTCGTAGCGAACGTTTGGTGGACCGGTCTCATGAGCATCGTGGTGGCTGCCATTAGAGCATTGCTATCTTGGCTGGGTTTCATCTGATCATAGGCCATTCCGACGCACCAACAGCGTTTTTTCTTTGTGTCTTCGTGTGCTACAAATTCAATATATGGATACCAACACGGGACGCCCCATTCCTTGGATTTTCTGGGTATTGCTCGTATCAGTTCTGATTGTTCTCGGTCAGAGCATGTATAAAAATTATGTTGCGAAAAATTACTCGTTTTACATAGAAGCCCTGTGTGATCCGGCGGTAAGCGAGTGCTATACGCGCGATTGTTCTACCGGAGACTGTCCGCCGAACAATCTTTCCGTGTATAGCGTGTATCGTATTCCAGCGAGCCTCTTTAGTTCCTGTGCCGATAATGGTTGCACGAATTTCTGCAGGAGCGGCGGTTTAGCCTGTGAAAGCATACCATGCTCCTCGCAGACTGATGTTGAATGTGCAGGTCTTCGGCCTTCCCAGTAATCGCATGACTTCCTCTACTACCATAATAGATCAGCTGCAATCACTAATGCATCTGGGAAAATTCGCAGAAACGACCGACTGCTTTTTCATATCGCAAAATGAGGCAAGGGGCACACTCATAGACCGCAAGAAGGACCGGGAGCTCAAAAGTCGGATTAGGGAGAAAATGAATCCAGTTGCACACACAATGCTTTCGAAGTTCACTTCGCCCAGGGCGATAATGTTCAGACAAGTGGCAACGGCGACGCACGAAATACTGCGATTTTTGCGCATTGCGAAATACATGAATTTAAATCCTATAATTCTGGAGTATTACGGCGATAAATTTGTAAGCGCCGGAAATCCGTACAAGCGTGCTCTGGGAAAAATGCCCATATATCAGTACACGGGAATAGACGGAAGAGATAATGTGAAGTATCACAACATCGTTGATTTCAACGCATACACCGGAAAGCCGATTTCAGTTGTGAAATGCAAATCGGGAGAATCGCTGATCGAATTTCACCACAAACTTCTCGGGAAAATGACGCGGCTCAACGTTGAGGCACACTGTGCAGATGCCACTCCGTGGTTCCAAGCTCTCGGAGGAATTGCGGGAAAGTACTATGAAGAATTCCTTACTCTATTTATCCGCGATGCGATACTGTTTGAATATTTTGAGCAGACCAAATCGGAGCAAGAATTCGTACGCGAGACAATGATTCCGGCATTTCAAAATGTGACCAATGTATTCGGATTACAACCACTAATAGTGAGACTTGTTCCGAAAAACAAGGAAGGCCGTAAACTCTGGGATTCGTACCCAAAAAAAGTCGAGGGATATCTAACATCCGCGAAATAAGTAAGAGGCATGACAACTGAACGGCACCCACGCGCATATCTTCACTCCGAGTTGAACTTGAAGGACTTCTACACACCAGCCAAAGAAGCAGGGCAGATTATTCGGGAGCGCTGGCAAAACAAGGAGTTGAGAAAAACTATTGAAGAGCGATTCGGTGCCGGCATTCCGCACGAAGTTCTGGGTAGTCCTCACGGAGTGTTGTGGAGGCAAATTTGCACGCCGGATCATGAATTTGCACGTTTTCTGGATTTGGCTAAGGAAGCAAATATCGAACCGCTCTGTTTTGAATCAGTAGAGGATAAATTTGTCGCTGATAATTTCACAAAACTCGGGCTAACCAATCTTCCATTTATGACTGGTGTGGCCAAAAACGGCAAAACTATCGCTGCGAAAGTAAAGATTATTGATTTTAATGAGTCTGGAGGAAAAAGACTGTGCGACGTGCAAACATTGTGGGGAGAACCACTCGTAGATTTTCATCATTGGTTTCTTTGTGAGGTATTTCCTTTAATGAAAGGCAAGGCAGTGGACATATACGACTGGACAAAGAAGCAGGGCTCAACACCCCGAGAATACTATCCAGCCCTCTTAGCATTCGCTCTCACTCACTACATCCTTTTTGACGATTATGATCTTCTTGCTGCGGAAGACGAATTTACTGCAGACGCTGTACTTCCGGCGTTTAAGCAGATAGAAGCCGAATTCGATTTGCGACCTCTTGTTGTTAAAATATCGAATCCTGGCGAACATGAGGCCGATCAGTATTGGTGGTGCTATTCTAAAGAAACGAGAGATATTATGGAGAAACACAAACAAGAATTTGTATGGACATAAATACTTGTCTTGCAACAACGATCGACTCCAGGAGCCTCGCACTCTATGCAAATATCGTCCCTGCAATTACGAGCATTATTCTTGCCGGTTTCGTCCTGCTCCGTGCGAGGGACCGCTTGAAGGCGTACTTGTTCGCAGGATTCGTCGGCACTTTTTCGTTATGGCTTTTGGCAAACAGCGTGCTCTGGAATTCGAATAATTATTATTTGATCGCCGGATTCTGGTCTTCAATGAATTATCTTGAACTTCTCTTTTTCCTACTTCTTTTATGTTTCTTTTGTTTTGATATCTTCGCTTCTATTCCTCGCTGGTTCAATGCAATTGTTTTACTTACCGCATCTAGCCCGTTCGTACTTAACTTGCTTGGTCGATCGGTTTCGGGATTTGATCAGGCATGGTGCAACATGAACAATAGTGCATTTCTCAATTCGTATAATCTCTCGGTAGAAGTTGCGATTTTAATTACCATATTAGGATTGGGCGTATATCGGATTCTTAAATTAAAAGGTAATAAGGCTGAACAGGTACGGATTGGCATCATTACAGGCTCGATAGTGCTTTTCATGGGCATTTTTTCGGGTGCCGTATATATTTCAAGCAATAGCAGTGTCTATTTGGCCGAATTATATGCCCTCTTCACTCTGCCTATTTTCATCCTGTTTCTCACGATTGCAATTACAAGTTATGGCACTTTCCGTCTCGGAGACGCGGTAGCGAAGGCGCTATTTTATATCTTTCTCGTGTTCTCTGGGGCAGCATTCTTCTTCGTCACGTCACCCGCGAGTTTGGCACTTACTACAATCGCATTTCTGATGACCCTTAGCTTCGGTGTTTTGCTTCTCCAAAGTTACGAGAGAGAAGCTCTAACGCTAGCGAAAGTAGAAATTCTCGCGACGGAGTTACAGGAAATTAACAAACAACAAGAGAATCTCTTGCATTTCATCAGTCACGAAGTGAAGGGTTATCTCACTAAAAGCGAGGCTGGTTTTGCCGCAATCGCCGAAGGCGATTATGGCGTAGTTTCCGACCCGCTTAAAAATATGGTGCAAATAGCTCTAGCTGATACCAAAAAGGGGGTGGCAACTGTTATGGACATCCTTGATGCCTCAAATCTTAAAAAGGGAACAGTTAAGTATGAAAAGAAACCGTTTAATTTTTGCGCGGCCGTTGAAGAGATCGTGAATTCTCAAAAGAAATCTGCCGCTGAAAAGGGAATATCTCTTGAATACACAAATAGTATTGAAGGGGAGTGTCTTGTGACTGGAGATGAAGAGAAGATCAAACAGCACGTCGTCTCGAATGTGTTAGATAATTCCATAAAATACACGCCGTCAGGAAATATTCATGCCGAGCTTTCCAAAAAAGATTCCACTGTGCGGCTCGTAATAACCGACACCGGCATCGGGATAACGCCGGAAGACATGCAGAAACTTTTCAAAGAAGGTGGGCACGGCGCCGAGTCCATAAAAACGAATGTTCATAGTACAGGATACGGGCTTTTCATAGCTAAATCGATTGTTGAAGCGCATGGAGGCAAAATATCGGCCGAATCCGAAGGAAAAGGAAAGGGCTCAAAATTCGTTGTTGAACTCCCTATTGCGTAGTAAAATTGTTTTATATGCTGACAAATAGAGACGTAGATAAATTAATCAAGGTGTTTCCTACAAGGGAAGATGTCCGAGTTATAGTGAAGGAGGAAGTTACAGATATCAGGAAATCGGTCCGCGACCTTGTGACCGGTATTGATAAACTGGTCAAATCATTTGACGAGTTAAGTCGCGAATATGCAGCCATGAGCGAACAATTGGCTCGTCATGAGCGCTGGATAAAACAAATTGCCGATAAAGCTGGCATAAAATTAGCCAGTTAAGTCGCGGCTATATGCAGCGATTATTAACAGGTATTCAGCCATCTGGTGTACTACACATCGGAAATTATTTCGGGGCCCTTAAGCCGTTTTTGGAAATTTATGAGGGCTACGAAAGCATGCTCATGATCGCCGACTATCATGCGCTGACTACACTGCGCGAGCCAAAACAACTGCGGCAAAATATTGTTGGAATAGTAAAAGACTATATTGGCGTGGGGATCGATCCTAAGAAGGCGATAATATTCAGACAATCTGATATACAGGAACATACTGAACTGGCGTGGATACTTGAGTGCCTTGTGACGGTCGCATTTCTATCGCAGGCCCATGCCTACAAGGACAAGGTCGCGAAAGGTCTTGAGGCGAACGCAGGATTATTCAATTATCCGATGCTGATGGCCGCGGATATTCTTCTTTATGACACGGAGGTAGTGCCTACCGGAGAGGATCAGCGTCAACATATCGAATATACGCGGGAAGCCGCAGCAAAATTCAACGGATTATTCGGAGACACATTCAAAGGACCCCAGGAGAGAATATTAAAAGGGGCAGGAATGGTTCCGGGAGTTGATGGAAGGAAGATGAGTAAAAGTTACGGAAATATTATCCCCCTTTTTGGTACTCCCGAAGAGATAAAAAAGGCGACAATGAGCATTGTCACGGATTCAAAAGGGGATAGCCCGGAGATAGTTTATTCTATTCATACTTTTTTCCGCGACAGAAAAGAACTGTCGGAACTGTACAAAAACAATAAAGGGAACTATAAAAGCCTGAAAGAGGCTCTCGCAACTGATATTGAAAGTGTCATCGCTCCTTTGAGGACAAGACGTGAATCTGTCTCTGATGACGAGGTTAAGCGGATTCTCGCAGAGGGGGCGGAAAAAGCGCGAGGTATCGCGATCGCAAAAATGAAATTTGTACGTGAGAAAATAGGGATAGCGCTATGAAAAATCGAGTTTATATCAAAGATCTGGGTGCCCATTTGAGTAAAACCGTGACCGTCATGGGATGGGTGAACATCTGCAGAAATCAGGGAAAGATGGTGTTCATCGATCTTCGCGATGAGACAGGGGTCGTGCAATGTGTAGTCTTGCCTAAGAGTGCGCCGATGGAAAACGGAATTGCGAGCGGAATTAAACAGGAATTCGTACTCGCACTCGAGGGAGAAGTACTGGCCCGCCCAGAGAGAAGTATTAACAAGAACATAGAGAACGGCGACATTGAGCTTCGCATTGAAAACATTGAAGTATTGAACACTGCGGCGACACCCCCATTCGAGCTAACCGGTGATACTTCCAATATTGACGAGAATGTGCGTCTAGAATATCGCTATCTAGATTTGCGCACCGCACGACTTCAAAAAAATATCCGAGAGCGAAGTGCATTCGTTCAAAAATGTCGCGAATTCCTCTTTAAGAACCGCTTTATCGAAATAGAAACACCGCTTCTTACTGAATCAACGCCGGAGGGTTCCCGGGATTTCGTCGTGCCTTCGCGCAGACATCCGGGCGATTTTTACGCGCTCCCGCAGTCGCCGCAGCAATATAAACAGCTCCTGATGGTCGGCGGATTTGAGCGGTACTTTCAGGTCGCGCGCTGTGTTCGCGACGAAGACCTGCGAGCCGATCGCGGATTCGAGCACACGCAGATCGATATAGAAATGTCATTCGTCGAACAGGAAGACGTAATGTCACTCGTCGAGCAAATGATGATAGAGACCGTCGAATCACTCGGTTTTACCATAAAGGAGAAACCATTTCCGCGTTTTACATATGCGGAAGCGTTGGAGAAGTTTGGTGCGGACAAATTTGATTTACGGGAAGGGGAAGAAAAACAGAACGGCGTTTTGGCCTACGCATGGGTATATAAATTTCCCTTTTTCGAAAAGACAGACGCGGGTGGATGGACGTTCACGCATAATCCATTCTCGATGCCGATTCCTGAGCACAAAGAGTGGCTTCTTAAGGGTGAGAACATAGGGAATATTTTGACGACCCAGTACGACCTTGTGTGCAACGGCTTTGAGACTGCCGGAGGCTCTATCCGAGCGCATAAACCAGAGCTCTTGGAAGCAACATACAAGATCATGGGCTACAACAAGGAGCAGATCGAAGATAGCGTAGGGCACATGCTAAGAGCGTTCACATTTGGCGCGCCGCCGCATGGAGGTATCGCTTTCGGCGTGGAGCGCAACCTCATGAATCTGACTGGGGAAAAATATTTGCGCGAAGTGCAGGCGTTCCCGATGACACGCGGTGGAAGGACAGCCGTTATGAATGCGCCGAAGCCGCTTACAAGCGAGCAGATGAAAGAGCTCGGCATCCAGGCGCTCAAGAAACCCGCACACTAATTTTGCCGTTGCCTCATGAATTAAATCACTCTATGTTTTCTACAATCAAAAAATCCAAAAATCGCTTATATCGAAATATTATTCGGCCGAAATCACGGCAAATTTAGTGTCCGGGTATGCCGAAGTTCAGTGTTGAAATGACGCAATATCAGGGGCCGCTTGAGGTACTTCTCGATCTAATAGAGGAGAGAAAGATGTCCATATCCGACGTTTCGCTTGCGGAGGTCTGCGATTCGTATCTAGCATATCTAGAAAAACTTCCAAGCTTGCCGCTCTCGGAAACATCGCAATTCATACTTATAGCTTCCGCGCTCCTTCTGATAAAGTCGCGCTCGCTGCTCCCCATGCTGGAGCTTTCCAGCGAGGAGAGGGAAAGCGTCGAGGAACTTGAGCGCCGTCTGGCCAAATACAAAATAATCCGCGAAGCCACAAAGCTTTTGCGTCGAGAGTGGGGAAAAGCGCCTCTGCTGTTTCCGCTCCATGCTCCAGAGCGCGATCCTATTTTTACTCCGGGGAAAATAAACATTGCCGGGATAAAGGACGCCGCACTGAGGATTCTTAGTATCCTTCCAAATCTGGAAAAGCTGGCCCGTGCGGCCGTTCAACCCGTTTTGGCGCTAGAAGAAGTTATAATCCGCGTTGAAAAACGAGTGGCTGCCACTATCCGCGCACGTTTCAGCGAATTGACCAAATCGAAGGGCAGGGACGAGGTCATTGTATATTTTCTTGCGCTTCTCGAACTAGTTCGCTCCGGCTCTTTAAGCGCAACGCAGGAGCGGCTCTTTAGCGACATAACTCTCGAGACCGAATCCCTAGTGCTGCCCAAATATGGCGCCCAATAACAATCTGCACAACCTGAACAAACTGGAAGTCCTCTCGCGCCAAGCACAAGCGTTTCTTTTTGCCGAGGGCGGTCCAATTTCAATAAAGAAGCTCGCTCAGCTCACCGAGTGCAAAAATGATAGTGAACTATTAAGCGCTCTTCAATTACTCTCTGAAAAATTCATGGGGGGCGGAATTTCGCTCATTTTAACAGAGACCGAAGCAGCTTTGGTTGTGTCTCCCGAGGCATCGTCCGGCCTTAAAAAAGCATTTGATCTTGAATTGTCTCGCGAAATCGGAGATGCGGGACTCGAGGTCCTTTCCATTCTTCTATATCAGGGTGCGGGGACTCGCGCGCAGATTGATTACGTTCGTGGGGTAAATTCGAGTACGACAATGCGCACCCTTCTTGCCCGAGGGCTCATTCTCCGGGCTGGTAATCCACAAGACGCACGTGAGTATGTATACAGGCCTTCTGCAGAACTATTGGCTCACCTTGGCGTCACTGATTCTAAAAATCTGCCGGATTATGATAAAATATCCGGTGAATTGGCATCATTTGACGTAAACAAGAATCCGCACTCGAACGAAAATGCAGATACCACCTCTCCAGGAAATAATGCCGCGTCTCCCAATTGAGGACACTGGCGCGCACAAAGACATGAAAGCGATAATTTTTGTCACCCTCTTCCTTATCGCTGTCGTCGCAACTGCTTTGATAATCGAATATAGGCAAAACCCTCAGGAATCCATCGCCGTCGCTCAAACTGCGGCGGCTGGAAGTGTAAAAGATGACTTCGCAGACGTTACGCTCACGGCGAAGAGCGCAGTCGTGCTGGATTTGAAAACTAACAAGATTTTATTTTCATCGAATCCGGACGTTCAGCTACCTCTAGCCTCGCTTACGAAGGTACCGCTTGCCATAGTCGTGTCCGAAGTCCTTGCGCCGGATTCCGTAATTAGAATGCCGCGTGATGCTTTTTCGTCACTCGGGATAGAGCGATTGAGCGCAGGCGAAAGGTGGAGCGTGAAAAACGTTACCGACTTCACGCTCGTCGCCTCGTCCAATCAGGGAGCCGAGATACTTGCATCGATCGCGGAAAAGGCGATCCGTGATCGATATCCCGAGGCGGAAGAGAGAGACGCTACGCTGTGGAGAATGAATCAGCTCGCAACGGAACTCGGGCTGACAAACACATATTTTCTCAACGAGAGCGGGCTCGATGTCAGTGAAAGCCTTTCGGGTGCCTATGGATCCTCTCGCGATATGGCAATACTTTTTGGTTACGCTGCTTCATGGTACAGATCAGTTTTTAATGGCACGGCCCAGAATGGAATTATTCTTGAAGGTGCAGATGGAAGTGAAAAGATAACTGTTTACAATACGAACGTCGCAATAGGGGATTTACCGGGATTAATAATGGGAAAAACAGGAATTACTGACCTTGCAGGCGGCAATCTGGCGGTTGTTTTCGATGCAGCACCTGCTCACCCAATCGTCGCCGTAGTACTGGGCTCGACGAGGGATGGCCGATTCAACGACATGAAAATTCTTGTCGAGCGTGCTCGAAAAGCGTTCGCGCAAAAATAATTTCTTTTTTGCGGAGTTATGTCTCTGTGCCGTCGCACGTTACAATAGCTGCATGCTTTCAGATGTCGTAAGAGTGCTCATACCAGCATCTGCTTCATTTATTATAGGCATTCTTGCAACTCCCATCCTGACGCATTATTTATACAAGTACCGTGCATGGAAAAAGACTGCTGGGAAAAATGCACTGGATGGTTCAAAGGCCTTGGAATTCAATAAATTGCATGAAGAAAGCGAGGTGAAAGCTCCCCGAATGGGCGGCATTGTCGTGTGGGCGAGTGTCCTAGTGACGATAATAGGCATCGCGATCGTTGCTGCGCTATTTCCTAGCCTCGAAATATTAAATTTTCTCAGCCGGAGTCAGACGTGGATACCTCTTGCCGCCCTAATAATCGGAGCTATTGCTGGCTTTGTAGACGATCTACTTATAATCCGAGGAAACGGGGCAGGAATGCCGCTTTCATGGCGGCTTTTTATTGTCATTCTTTTGTCTTCATATATCGGCTGGTGGTTCTTCGACAAGCTCGACGTTACCGCAGTTAATATTCCTTTCGGTAGCCCTATCGAGATAGGCTGGCTCATAATTCCGCTGTTCATCCTAGTGTCGCTTGCGGTGTATGCTTCTGGAGTTATTGATGGGATAGATGGTCTATCTGGCGGCGTATTTGCATCGATCTTCGCTTCGTACAGCATTGTCGCATTCGTACAGGATCAGATAGATTTAGCCGCTTTCTGCGCTGCAGTGGTTGGAGGATTGCTGGCTTTTCTATGGTTCAACATACCTCCCGCGCGGTTTTACATGTCGGACACAGGAACCATGGGACTGACGCTGGCTCTTGCGGTTGTCGCATTTATGACAGACAACCTGGGCGGGGGAGTTGGCATAGCAGTTCTGCCTATAATCGGTGCATTGCTAGTAGCGACAGTAGCCTCGGATATCGCGCAAGTCGTTTCTAAGAAGTATTTCGGAAGAAAATTATTTCGGATCGCACCACTGCATCATCATTTTGAAGCGATTGGCTGGCCAGGATACAAGGTCGTTATGCGTTACTGGGTCCTTTCCGTGGCATTTGCCTTCGCCGGCGTCATCATTGCAATAATTTCGATTTAGTAGGGTCCCGTTAGAGGCCACGGAAGTCAAACATTCTTTATGCGACAGCGATATAGCATCTTGGAAACGTCAATTATCAGATATAAATTCGGCTCGGGAAGCTCTGCTTCCTGCCTCTAACGAGATGAACAAGCGCGGCCACATAGACAAACCACTTCTCACCCTGATCTGTATTCTTGTTTTCGGAGGCTTTCTGATTTTTGGATCGGCAGCATTCGGAATGCTTGCGCAAGGCGCACAAAATATTTCGTCTGTTATTTTTAATCATCTCGTTTTGGGAATTGGTCTCGGAATTGTAGCTCTCATTATTACAAGTCGAATCGACTACAGAAAATGGAGAAAGCTTGCCCCCTTCTTATTTGCGCTGGCGATAGTCGCGACCGCGCTAGTATTTGTTCCACAAATCGGCCTCGAACACGGCGGCGGCAGGCGCTGGCTCAATCTTTTCGGGCTATCTTTCCAGCCATCCGAAGCGCTCAAGATCGGAGCCATATTGGTAGCCGCGGCCTATTTCACCGCGATCCGTCCTCATATCGAATCTGCCCGCTATTCGCTTCTTGGGTTAGGTGCGATACTCGCTTTGCCGGTTCTTCTCTTAGTAATGCAGCCCGATCTAGGCACACTTGGAATAGTCGTTGCCGGAGTCCTTGCGATTTTTTTAGCAGCGGGGGCACCGTGGCGTCATATCATCATTGTGCTATTGATTGCGCCGACAGCTCTAGGAGTTCTTGCCATTAACCGACCGTATGTGCGCGACAGAATAGTAACTTTTTTTTATCCGTCGCAAAATCAGCAGGATCAAGGTTATCAAATAAGGCAATCACTTATTGCGATAGGCTCTGGCGGACTCGCGGGGAGGGGCTTCGGACAGGGGATTCAAAAATTCCGCTATCTTCCTGAGCCCATGGGTGATTCCATATTTGCTGTCGTTGGTGAGGAGCTTGGATTCCTCGGAAGCATATTTATAGTGCTGCTTTTTCTACTCGTTGCGCTGCGCGGATTTTGGGTGGCGGCACGCGCGCCTGACATGTTCGGGGCTCTTTTAGCTATCGGAATCTCGGCATATATCGGTAGCCAAGCCTTCATTAATATTGGCGCTATGCTCGGCGTTGCTCCTATCACCGGAATCCCACTTCCGTTTATTAGTCAGGGCGGAAGCGCGATGCTAATATCCCTCGCAAGCGCGGGAATACTTCTCAATATTTCTCGCCATCGATAAGCCTTGATACAATGGGAAAATGAATCCCGTTAGAAGCCGCGGACGACGAATTAACACTTTGATCGTGAAATCGATATTTATCAACAATAATATGTCAGGCGGTGGAGACGTTTCAGTTTCCGCGTCCTGCTTCTAACGGGATGAAAATCGTTCTTGCTGGCGGAGGGACAGGAGGACATTTTTATCCATTGATAGCGGTCAGCGAGGCTATAGAGGATTTGGCAAAAGAGAAGGCTTTAATAGAGCCGTCCCTTTATTATATTGGACCGAAACCGTTCGATTCCTCGGCACTCGTGGAGCATGATATTAGCTATGTGCAAAATTCTGCGGGGAAGTTACGCAAATATTCGAGCTTCTTAAATTTTTTTGATTTATTCAGAACCGGATGGGGCGTGATAAAAGCCACAGGGCATCTTTACACCATTTATCCGGACGTCGTATTCTCAACTGGCGGTTACGCTGCATACCCTGTGCTGGTTGCCGCAAGGTTACTTGCTATTCCTGTAATAATTTATGACGCAGATGCATCCCCTGGGCGCGTCTCCCTTTGGTCATCAAAATTCGCGAAGTGGATAAGTCTTGCTCACCCTGACGCGGCGAAGAGTTTTCCGGAAAAAGTCCGCGACAAAATTGCTCGTGTGGGACACCCTATACGCAAAGAGATAGAGAAGCCAGCGCCAGACGGCGGCCACGAGTTCCTAAAACTCGACCGATCCGTGCCCACAGTATTTATCATGGGAGGCTCTCAAGGAGCCACATCAATAAATGAGGTGGTGTTGGATGCACTGCCGGAAATGGTCAAAAACTATAATGTAGTTCATCAGACAGGGGCTACGCACTTAGAAGAAGTTACGCGTCTTGGAAAATTGGTTCTTCAAGATTCGGCGTTCCAAGGACGTTACCGGCCTTTCGGTCTTCTTAACACTTTGGCTTTGCGTATGGCAGCGGGAATCAGCTCTCTGGTGGTTGCGCGTGCAGGTAGCGGAACGATTTTTGAAATAGCCAGCTGGGGGGTTCCCTCAATTCTTATTCCAATACCGAAGGACATTTCGCACGATCAAACTGAAAACGCATATTCGTATTCTCGAAACGGAGCCGCAGTAGTAATGGAGCAGAAGAATCTGACTCCGCATCTTCTGCAATCTGAAATAGCACGGATAATATCCGAGCCATCTATTGCGAAAAGAATGGCCGCGCAAGCGCTCGCATTTTCCCGCCCGCAGAGTGCAATGAAAATAGCGAAAATTATTATCGAAACGGCCCTTGAACACGAGAGATTATGAGTAATTCGGATATAAGAGTCCGCATACCGCCGAGCCCCACTGGCTATTGTCATGTTGGGACTGCTCGCACGGCCCTTTTGAATTTTTTGTTTGCTCGAAAAAACAGCGGAAGACTAATCTTGAGAATAGAAGATACGGATAAAGAGCGCAGCACGCCTGAATTTGAAAAAGACATAATCGACAGCATCACATGGCTGGGGATCGAGTGGGACGAATTTTACCGGCAATCGGAGCGGATGGATATTTATAAAGAGAAGCTGCACGCGCTTATAGATTCCAGAAAAGCTTATTTAAGCGAGGAAGAGAGCAAAAAGGAAGCGGGCAAAATTACAAAGGTAGTCCGCCTAAAAAATCCTGGATCAGCCGTGACTTTCAATGATCTTGTAAGAGGTGATATTAGTTTTGACACAAAAGAGCTCGGCGATTTCGTGATAGCAAGAAATATTGATGAGCCGCTATATCATTTTGCGGTCGTGGTTGACGATGAAGAGATGCATATTTCTCACGTGATTCGAGGAGAAGACCACATCTCAAACACGCCGCGGCAGATACTGATACAAGAGGCGTTTGGCTTCAAAAGGCCGCAGTACGCTCATTTTCCGCTCAACCTGGCTCAGGATCGCTCGAAGCTATCTAAAAGAAAGGGTGACGTAAGCGTACGATCATACAGAGAAAAAGGCTATTTGCCGGAAGCTCTCCTAAATTATCTTGCCGTTATTGGCTGGACGCCGCCCTCTGGAAAGGAAATTTTAAGCCTGGAAGAGATGATCAAGGAATTTGATATAAGCGGCATTCATAAAAGCGGTTCCGTATTTGATATCGATAAATTGCGCTGGTTTAATAGACACTATCTTCTGGCTATGCCAAACGAAAAGTTTGGCGAAACCGCTATCGAAATCCTGAAAGAGGGGATTAGTGGGCGCGGTTTGGAGTGGAGTGACTCGATCGGATTATTATTGGTGCCTATTATTAGAGAGCGCATCAGTGTCTGGGACGATTTGCGCGAACTAATCAGGAACGGGGAATTCGATTTCTTTTTTGCAGATCCGAGGCTGAGTGCCGTGGAGATTCCCGATAAAAAAAGCTCGACGGATATTGCCCTCAAACATCTTAATGCTCTAAATGAATTATTATCCGCCATTCCATTAGAATCTTTCAAAGATGCAGAAACAATTAAGAATGCGATATGGGAAATGGCAACGAAGGAAGGACGCGCCGCTGTTTTATGGCCATTTAGATATTCCCTCACAGGGAGAACATATTCACCCGATCCTTTTATTGTTGCGGCGATTATAGGTAAAGAATCGACGCTGAAGCGTGTCGAAGGGGCAATTTCAATTTTAAGAGGCGTATGAGAGCGAGAATTCTTCTCCTCTCGATAGCAGTATTTGTTTTTTCGACAATGCCTCTAGTTTTGGGTGCGCAAACGGCAGAGGAACTGCGAAAACAAATAGACGACAACACTCTTCAGATAGAGCAATTAAATAAAGAAATTGCCCAATACGAGGCACAGCTGACGGCTGTGGCAGGGCAGAAACAGACGCTGCAAAATACTTTAAAACAGCTTGATCTTTCGAAGAAGAAATTAACGGCTTCCATTAGTGCGACAAAAAAGGGAATCGCCACAACGGAAATAGAGATATCACAACTCCAAAAGGGAATAGCAACGAAAGAGCATTCTATAGAAAACAACGAATTGGGGCTTGCTGAATCCCTGCGGTCCGTGAACGAGACGGAATCTGTGCCTCTTGCTATACGATTGCTCACATCGGGAGACATATCAGAAGCCTGGAGGGATATCGATGAGATCGCCCGTTTACAAGAAGCGCTGCGAGATGACATAAAAGTTCTTTCGGAGGAAAAACAGTCGCTAACTGAAACAAAAACTGCCCAAGAGCAAAAACGCAGCAAGCTAAAAAAACAGCAATCAACTCTCGTGTCTCAGCAAGGCTCCTTGAATGCGACTATCAAAGCGCAAAACGAGCTTCTCGTCCAAACAAAGGCCGAGGAATCAAATTATCAAAAAATATTGAGGGAAAAACAGGCGGCGAAAGCATCTTTCGAGAACGCCCTGCTTGATCTGCAATCGAAACTGCAGTACACAGTTGATCCAAGCAAGATTACGCCGGCAGGGAAGGGAGTGCTTGCCTGGCCTTTGGACAAAGTACGGATCACACAGGAATTCGGTAACACCGATTTTGCACGTTCGGGAGCATACAGTGGCAAGGGTCATAACGGCATGGACCTGGCTGCACAGATCGGGACTCCCGTAAAAGCGGCGCTTTCGGGGGTCGTTAAAGGCGCGGGCGATACCGGATCAGTGCCTGGATGCTATTCGTACGGCCGCTGGGTTCTTATAAGACATAACAACGGGCTTGATACGCTATATGCCCATCTTTCCCAAATAGGAGTTAGTGCGGGCGATGCAGTCGCGACGGGGCAGGTGATCGGCTATAGCGGACAAACCGGATATGCCACGGGCCCACATCTACATTTCGGAGTTTATGCTTCCTCCGCTACGCAGATAATGAAATTGAAAGAGGCAACTCAAAAACAAACAACGCCCTGCGCAAATGCCACTATGCCCATCGCTCCGCTCTCAGGATATTTAAATCCTGAGAGTTATCTTTAACTCTTGATGAAATATTAGCACACTATGACGCCCGCATGTCAATTCTTGTTCCGGGCCTATAAGAGAAAATATTAACAACAAAAACATGGCAGGAAATTAATCGTTAGTTATAATGCGTCATGCAGCGACATAGCAGCAAGAAAATGAGCGGCCTCTCGGGCCGCTTTGTCGTTAGAATGGAAGAAGCCGGAATTGGCGACATTGCCCTTGTCGGAGGAAAAAATGCATCGCTTGGTGAAATGCTCCATGAGCTTGATTCAAAGGGTATAAGAGTTCCTTCCGGATTTATAGTTACTGCTGAGGCGTATAAAGCTTTCATAAAGGAAGTTGGCCTAGATCGCCTCATTCGGGAGACCATGCGGGGTTTTAAAAAGGGCGACCTCAAGAACCTAGCACGGCGCGGAAAAAAAATAAGATCAGCAATGTTAAGGGCATCGCTTCCGGAACGGCTCGAGCGCGACATAGTCCACGCCTATTCGGTAATGCAGGAAAAATATGGAAAGAACATCGACGTCGCTGTGCGTTCGAGCGCAACAGCCGAAGATCTGCCAGATGCCTCCTTTGCCGGGCAGCAGGAAACATTCTTAGGAATACGAGGAGCTGAGAATATAAAAAAGGCCGTTGTTGCAACATTTGCATCTCTTTACAATGACAGAGCGATAAATTACCGGGCAGAAAAAGGGTATGCGAAAGCTCAAATTGCATTGTCGGTCGCAATACAAAGAATGGTGCGCACAGATCTTGGAGCATCGGGAGTAATGTTCACAATAGATACCGAAACTGGTTTTCCTGATGTCATCCTCATCAACGGCGCCTATGGACTTGGAGAGATGGTCGTGCAGGGCAAAGTAATACCTGACGAGTTTCTTGTCGCGAAGAAAATGCTTGGGACCGCCGCGAAACCAATAATTGAGAAACATTTAGGGGCAAAGTCTTCGAAAATGGTATATGCGCCAGGCAAGCGCGGCATTCATCCGATAAAAATTGTCAAAACATCACATGCGGCCCGTAAAAAATTTATTCTTTCCGACGATCAGATCCTTACACTTGCCAAGTGGGGGAAAATTATCGAAGAGCACTACACGAAAAAGCGCGGAAAGCCGTGCCCGATGGATATCGAGTGGGGACTCGACGGGCGAACGCACGAGCTATTCATTCTTCAGGCACGGCCGGAGACTGTCCAGGTTTCGAGGGATGGAGGAGTAATAAAGGAATATGTGCTCCGAGAGAAAGGAACAATATTGGCGAAAGGTTTCTCCGTCGGAAATAAAATAGTGACAGGACACGCCAGACTCATTTCGAACGTCAGCCAAATGGATAAACTTCTTCCGGGAGAAATTCTAATTACAGAAATTACCGATCCGGACTGGGAGCCGATAATGAAAAAGGCCGCTGCAATAGTTACAGACAAGGGCGGACGCACGTCCCATGCGGCGATCGTCAGCCGTGAATTAGGATTGTCAGCTGTCGTGGGCGCAGAGCCTGTAACGAGGCGAATAAAAGACGGGCAGATGATAACCGTCGATACGACCGGAAGTGAAGGGAAAATTTATGCCGGAAAGCTTAAGTTCGATGTGTATGAGCACAACATCGCAAATATTCCAAAGATAAAAACAAAAATAACGATGAATATTGCGACTCCGGACACGGCGTTCGAAAAATCATTTCTACCAAACAGTGGCGTGGGATTAGCACGCGAGGAATTCATCATTGCTGCGTCGGTTGGTGTGCATCCAATGGCACTTCTTAACTATAAAAATCTTCCACCGAGCCTCCAGCGCAAGATTGAACGCAAGACACGCGGTTGGACCGACAGAACGGAATTTTATGTCGATAACCTTGCTTACGGCATAGCAAAAATCGCATGCGCGTTTTATCCGAAACAAGTTATAGTCCGATTTTCTGATTTTAAAAGCAACGAATATCGTCAGCTGATGGGCGGGGAATTATTTGAGCCGCATGAGGAAAATCCGATGCTTGGATGGAGGGGCGCTTCACGTTACTACGACCCAAAATTTAAAGAAGCGTTTCTCTTGGAGTGCAAGGCGATGCGGAGGGTTCGCGAAGAAATGGGACTTGATAACGTGGTTCCGATGATTCCATTTTGCCGCACTCTTGAGGAGGGTAGACTCGTTCTCAAAACTATGGACGAGGCGGGTCTACATCCTAATCTCTTACATAAAGATAAGCCAAAAAATGTCACGCCGGTAATCGTGATGTGCGAAGTTCCTTCAAATGCGGTTCTAGCTGACGAGTTTCTGGACATTTTCGACGGCATGTCTATCGGCTCGAATGACCTGACGCAGCTTACGCTCGGATTAGATCGTGATTCGGGAATCGTGAATCGTGTTGCGGACGAAAACGATCCGGCAGTAAAGAAATTGATTAAAGATGTCATTCACACTTGTCTCAAGAGGAAAAAGTATGTCGGCATCTGCGGACAAGGACCATCTGATCATCCGTCATTTGCAGAATTTCTTGTGCGAGAGGGAATTGAGAGCATGTCCCTTAATCCTGACACGGTCATAAAAACTATATTGGCTGTGGCAAAGGTAGAAACCAGCATTCGCCGCGGAGCAAAGTGAATCCGTTAAACAATATAATACCAACATATTTTCTCGATTGCGGCGGGATTTCATTTGTCGTGCTCGATAACATACCAACATACTCCAGTTTGTTAGTATGTTATTGGATAAGATAAGTAGGATACAATTCATGCATGTCGAGGATGCACTACGCAAATACGCGCGACAGCGACATGTTCTATGTCGTAGGAGGAAGCATCTCTGATCCGTTCTTTTTTCTTGAGAAAGAGGGGAGGCGCACTATCTTTCTGAACGCTCTTGAAATCGGCGCTTTTCGAGAGAGGCACACTGATATCGAAGCCCTGCCAATCGAAAAACTACAGAAAAAGACCCAGAAACTGGGAAAATTGGCTTACGCAATACTGGCGGATTCCGAGCTGTTGGGTTCGGAGATAGAAGTTTCTCGCCGCTTTCCGCTTGATGTAGCGGACTATTTGCGTTCAAAAGACGTCGTTCTGAATGTAAGAACTCC
>Ga0209542_10001211_pt1 | contig 61293 bp, 70 predicted proteins | sample RifCSPhighO2_01_FD_184028 | JGI IMG/M metagenome (GOLD analysis project Ga0209542, IMG submission 184028) | Soil microbial communities from Rifle, Colorado - Rifle CSP2_plank highO2_0.1 (SPAdes) (version 2) | ecosystem: Environmental > Terrestrial > Deep subsurface > Rock core/Sediment ...
GTTTGAATGATGTCATTTTTGTGACCTCCGTTTGATTTGTTGATGCTTTACCAAGCGCTTTTCCTTTTAAACATACTTTTGGAAATACTTTACAGGATACTTTAGGAAGCTTTAGGAAGGTTTATGGTTCTTAAAGGCATAATTTTTATACTAAAGAACTAATTGATCTGTATGCTAAAGCGAAAAATTAAAGGTGGGATTTTGGCTACAATAGGATATGTTCTTTCACCGTTTTCATGGTGGAATGACTTATTCATTAACCTTCCCTTAGCGTATGTTTTTGCACTGCCATTTGGTTTCTTGTCCAAGAAGCTGTTTCTTCCAGCCATGATTGTTGGGTATTGGCTTACTAATGTTGCTGGTTTTATGCTAATGCATCATGGAGTAAAGGATCTAGTCACCAAGGAAACGAAAAAATATACAAGAAAAGAACTGGTGAAAGACATTGTTATCTCAATAGTCTACACCATTATTGTCGTAATTCTAATATTAAGCGGATGGCTAAAATTCCCTACAGAATATTTCCAATAGTGCCATGTGAGAACTAGCCCGATACCTTTTTATACCATTTTACCCTACTTCCTCTATGAAGTGCAAATTAAGCGTTCTCTTATTCCTCTTACTTATTCTCCCTTTAGCCTCTGCAGCCACTCTCAAAGGAAGCGTCTATGATGATAATCTAGACCTTGCTCAAGACGTTTTGATAGAAATCAACACCGTTCCCCAGCAGAAGTTCTTGGCTAAGACCGGTAGTTATTCCTTTGATCTACCCGTAGGAAAGTATACTCTCACTGCCAAAAATGATCGGTATGTGGTAACTGAAGAAGTAGAAGTTCTCTCTGCGTCTGGAGAATATATTCTTGATTTATTCCTATTGCCAGACTTTGCCGAAGAAGATGAATTATGGCAGGAGACCCAGCAGGAACTCCCTCTGGAAACGGAAGAAAAGACCACTCCCTTATGGGCCAAGATTGTTGCCGGAATAATATTTGCTGCTTTGCTAGGAAGGATCATCTACGCCAGAAAAAAGTACGGTTCGCTCTGGACTTTCCGGAAAAAGATCAAGGCAGAAAGCCAAAAAACTTTGGAACAGCATAAAGAAGAATTAGCGCAAGAGCCTGGATACCTTGATCAAGCGCTGGAAATCATCAAAAAACATGATGGCCGGATCAACCAAAAAGAGCTGCGCAAGGAGATGATGTATCTCTCTGAAGCTAAGGTCAGCCTCATCGTTACCGAGCTGGAACATAAAGGAAAAGTAGAAAAGATTAAAAAAGGGCGTGGAAATGTACTTATTCTTAAGTCTAGGTGAGGGTTAGATGTTTAGGATAGGATATGGCAAAACCCGCAGCAGCTTTGGACTCTCTGGATATGTATTTACAGGAAGCCGGAAATTACTGCCTTCTTGAACGGCAAGAGGAAATTGGCTTAGCTAAACAGATCGAAGAGAAGGGAAACAAAATTCTCATGGCTGTTTTCAGCTATGATCCTGATTTTCTGATCAACCATCTTGCCGGAAAATTACCTCAAAAGAAGGTTAAGAAGATACAGGCAGTACATGATTTGTTTGCTGAAGCAGTAAAAGATGAAGATGATTTCTCTGCGCGGATAGAGTCAGTACGGGAAATGATTCCTTTTGTAAGCGCCTACCGGACCGTCGCTGAAAGCTATTCCCAAAAACTGAATCAGGATGAAGAACAAACCGTGTATGGTTCTATTTTAGAAGGCCAATCCTCCCTACTTATGGAAGATGAGTTAGCAGCAAAAGTAAGTGAAAGGCGTAATCATTTAGAAGAACTGATCTCTGCCTGGTCTGAACCTCGTGATACCATGGTAAAACACAATTTACGTTTTGTGATTCATCTGGCTAAGAAATATGCCAGCCAAGGGATGGGCCTTCTGGATTGCATTCAGGAAGGTAACCAAGGGCTATATCGGGGGGTAGATGGATTTGATTATCGCAGGGGAGTTAAATTTTCCACCTACGCCAGTGATTGGGTCCGGCAGGCTATCCAGCGCATGATAGATAATAATGGCAGGACTATTCGCGTTCCTGTCTATAATCTCACCAAGATGCGCGCTATCGATAGAGCGGAGAAAGTCCTGAGAGGTAAATTAGGGCGGGGTGATTTCACTGACCAAGAAATTGCCGCTCAATTGTTATGGGTGAAAGCGGAAAGAAAAGCGGAAACGGAAAGAAAAAAGAAAAAATTGCAGGATATACAAATTAAAGAGCCTACCGCTAAAGAAATCGCTGCAGAGGCAGTTAAGGTCGCGGAAGTTAGTCAAATGATTTATGAAACCGATGCGCAGAATTCATTAGACGATACAGTAGGAGAGTATGCAGGGTCCAGGATGAACATGGTTCCAGACACCGATGCGGCCAGCCCTGAGGAAGAAACATATCAGTCCATTCTTGCCGAGAGAATGGAAAAAGCTCTCGGTAAGCTTTCTCCCAGATATCGGTATATTATCCAAGCCAGATTCAATTTAGGCAGCAATGCAGAACCGACTTTGACTGAAATTGCCCAGAAATACCGGCTTAGCCGCGAACGGATTAGGCAAATCGAACAGAAAGGCCTGAGAAGACTAGAGAGAGATCCTGATCTGAGAAATTTTTTTCTGAATAAGTAATTCTACCTTAAAAATCCGCAGATTTTTTAAAGACCATCTCTCTTCTTGACCATCATGAAGTTTCCTGACTATAATCCGCAAAATCTAGAACCGCAGATCCTCGAATTCTGGAAGAAAAATAAGATAGTTGATTCTGTGCGCAGACGCAATAAGAAAGGAAAGAAATTCTATTTTTTGCAAGGGCCGCCGTACACTTCCGGCCACATCCATCTAGGGCATGCCTGGAACATGGCTCTCAAAGACATGGTCTTGCGCTACAAGCGCTCACAAGGTTTCAATGTCTGGGACAGGATGGGTTATGATATGCATGGGCTTCCTACTGAACAGAAAACTATGGCCAAGCTAGAGCTTCGCAACAAGGAAGATATTGAAAAGTTTGGAATCAAAAGATTTACCCAGGAATGTAAAAAGTTCTGTATCGAAATGATGCACAAGATGGATGAGGATTTCCAGCGCTTAGGCGCGACTTTGGATTTTTCTGATCCTTATCAGCCTATCAAAAAAGAATTTATGGAAGCAGAATGGTGGCTGATCAAACAGGCAGATGGGAAAAAGAGATTATACCAGGGACTGCGCACCATGCATTGGGATGCCGCCACTCAGACTGCGGTAGCCAAACATGAATTAGAATACAAAACAATCACTGATACTTCTATTTATCTAAAATTCCAAAGCAAAGAAGATCCCCAGAAATTTTATCTGATCTGGACTACCACTCCTTGGACCATCCCTCTTAATTTAGCGATCATGGTCAATCCTGATCTCACTTATGTCGAAGCTGAGGCACATGGCGAACGCTGGATCATTGCAGAAAAATTAGTTGGTCCCGTATTTGCCAAAGCAAAAGTGCAGCAGCATAAAGTATTGCGAAAATTCAAAGGATCCGATCTGGAAGGTAAGAAATATCTTCATCCTCTGCAGATACAAGAATATCTCCCCGCTGAGCTGCAAAAAAATCCAAAAATATTTTCCATCCTTCTCAGCAAAGAGTATGTTGACGATTGCGCAGGTACTGGATTAGTCCACTGCGCTCCAGGATGCGGTCCTGAGGATTACGAAGTAGGATACAAGAACGGGATACTGCCTTTCAACTGCGTGAATGAATCAGGACACTTTGAAAATTTTGGCCCTTTCTCTGGCTACAAAGCAAAAACTGATGATAAGAAATTCATCCATGCTCTTGCTGAAGTGAATGTTCTAGTCGCTAAGGAAGCATACAGCCATGACTACCCGCATGGCGAGCGCAGTCATGAACCGGTTATTTTCAGGACCACCAAACAATGGTTTTTCAAAGTCGAAGACCTGAAAGATAAAATGGTCGCGGCCAATGAAAAAGTGCGGTGGAATCCTGAAACAGCCCAGCATGCCTTCAAATCATGGTTAGAAAATTTACGGGATAACTCTATTACCAAGCAGCGCTACTGGGGAACGCCGGTGCCGATCTGGCAGGCTGATGAAGGTGATTACCTAGTTATTGGAAGCATCAAAGAACTGGAAAAACTCTCCGGGCAGAAGGTCACCAATATGCATGTTCCTGAGATTGACAAGATCATCATCAAAAAAGGTAAAAAGATCTTCCGCAGAGTTCCCGATGTCTTAGACGTCTGGATCGATGCTGGCACGGTTTCTTGGAATTGTTTGAATTATCCTCAAGATACCGAACTCTTTGAACAATATTTTCCTGCTGATTTTATATTAGAGGGAAAAGATCAGGTCCGCGGCTGGTTTAACTTGCTGATGGTCGCTTCCTTTTTAGCTTTCAATAAGCCTTCCTTCAAGACAGTATATATGAATGGGTTTGTGACTGACGTCGATGGGGTGAAGATGTCAAAATCGTTAGGCAACATCATTTCTCCCTACGAGCTGATAGATAAGCATGGTGCGGATACGCTGCGTTACTATATGTGCCAGACCAATGCCGGTGAAGATATCAATTTCACCTGGGAAGAATGCAAAGCTAAGATGCGCAGCCTCTTAGTATTATGGAATACCCATAAATTTTTGATCAATCTTGCTGCAGAGACAAAAATAAATCCTTTTGCTCTTAAAGCATCAGCAGTAGAAAAGAACTTTGCTCTGGAAGAAAAATATATCTTATCACGCCTGCACTCAGTAATCCAACAAGTCACCAAACTGCTGGACCAATACCGTTTAGATGAAGTCATCGCTCCGCTGGAAGAATTGTTTTTGGAATTATCCAGAACCTATATCCAGATGATTAGGGAGAAAAGCACTTCCGGCACCGATGAGGAGAAAGAGGCCTGTGTTTATGCTATCGGGCAAGTGTTATTGGAATCAGTAAAGATATTCAGCATTGTTGCGCCTTTCATCTGCGAGGCTATGTATCTTAACCTGAAGGAAGAATTTAATCTGAAGGAAGAAAGCATTATGCATTATTCCTGGTCCAAAGCTGATTCTAAAAAGATAAACAAAAAACTAGAAGAGCAAGTTTCCTTAGCGCAGGGCATCATCCAAGCTGGACTGCATGCCAGGGAGAAAGCTAAATTAGGATTGCGTTGGCCGGTACAAGAAGTACAAGTGATCAGCGAAAACCTCTCCATCAAAGGAGTAGTCTCCAGATTACAGGACGTGCTCTGTTCACAGCTCAATGCCAAAGAAGTGGTTGCTGCTGCACACAGTACAGAAATGCAGATCAAAGTGAAACCAGATTATGCTAAGATAGGTCCTGCATACGGGAAGTTATCTCCCCAAATTATCGCCAAGCTTGCTTTGGACAGTCCGCAGAGCATTGTCAATCATCTGCAGAAAAATGGAAAGTATATCTTTACTATAGATAACCAGCAGGTAGAAATTTCCAAGGAGATGCTCTTCATAGAACGTGAAGCGCCGCATAATTATCAACTCTCAGAATTTAAAGACGTAACGGTATTAGTAAACACTGAACGCACTGAAGAGCTTGAAGCAGAAGGCTATGCCCGGGAAGCTGCGCGCCATATTCAGGAACTGCGTAAGAATGCCGGCATGCAGAAAATGGACAAAATAGTATTATATCTCAAAGCCAGCACTGGAATGGTAAAAGCATTGGCTCCTTTAAAAAATGAAATGCAGTTGAAAGTTGGCGCTCATGTCTTTGACATTGTTGTTACTGAACCGCAAAGGAAGTACAAGCATTCTGGGAACTTCAAGGTTAAAGCCGAAGAATTTACTGCGTATTTTGAGAAAGTGTAGGACTAAGACCGTGGTAATTTGTCGCGGGGCTGAACGAAGTGAATGCCGCACTTGAGTACGACTCGCCTAGTGTAACAGGCTCAGAAATCTTTATATATCTACCAAGACTCTTTCTATCCATGCTAAAAGTTCCTCTTCCGCAAATAACCCTGCGTTACAACGGCGTATTTGATTTTGATGCATTGTATGCTGAAGTGCATGAATGGGCCAAACGAAATGGCTATATGTGGCATGAATCTTCTTTCAAGCATAAAGTTCCTGGCGTGGAAGGAGCGGAACAAGAACTTGCCTGGCAGCTTACCAACAACGTGACTGAATTCATCAAATACGATATTATGTTTACCATCCATATGTGGGAAGTGAAGGATGTGGCAGCAGAAGGCAGCAAGAAACCGCTGATGAGAGCGCGGTTGTATATTATCATCAACAGCACCATCGAACATGATTGGCAGAAGAAGTTCGGCGGAAGCAAGTTTGCTCAGCTGTTAGGGAAGTGGTATTACAAACTGCCGCACATGAATCCTATCGAAACCGTGTACTTTGATCAGCTCTACTATCGGGTCTGGAACTTACATGCTCAGATAAAGAAATATTTTGATATGCAGGCCAAGAAATTCCCGTACAAAGATTATTTGATGGAAGATTGATTTCTGTTTACTAATATTTTTAAATTATATTAGTTTGATTATTGTATGCAACTGAAGACACAAGAGATTTCTGGTTCCGGAGTAAAAATAACCCTAGAAGAAAACGGTCAGCAAATTGGCCGAGGCTTTCTGTACCTTCTCCATAACGACCTGCATCAAGAACCATTTGGCTTTATTGAAGATGTTTTTATCGAGAAACAATTTCGTGGGAAAGGTTATGGAGAAAAAATAACTACGGCAATTATTGAAGAAGCCATGAAACGAGGATGTTACAAATTAATCTGTACCAGCAGATTTTCTAATGAACGTGCCCATCATCTGTATGAAAAGCTCGGTTTTAAGAAGCATGGCAATGAGTTTAGGATGGAATTTTGATTAGAATTCTGATAAGCTAGCGTGGGTGACTACAATAGTTAGCCCAATAATCCCAATGCATTTTCTTAGGCTGGTCTTTGTTTGGGTTGATGTCTTTTACAAACTTAGCAATAAGCAGACTATTCTCTGCCTTACCTAAAAATAATTTGATCTTAAATACTTCTGGTGATCCCTTGATTCTTTTTTCTCTTAGGCAAGCCTTAATATTGTCCACAAATTAGAAATGTTTATATATAATGTGGACAATATCAGGTCATGGCATATATTGATAAGATCAAATCAGGAAAAAAGAGGTTTTATTATCTTGGGAAGACTATACGGATAGGGGAAAACAAATGGAAGAAAATAAGAATTAAGTTGGGTGAAAAAGAACCTACGCGAGAAGAAATTGGTAAGAAACTTAAAGAGCTAAGGCTTGAAGAATATAACATTTACAACCAAGATTACCTTGATGCCTATAAATTGGAAGTTATTGATGACTTTAAAGAAGTTTACAATAACCATCGTAAAAAAATACCAAAAACTGTTGCCGAGAAGGAAGAAGCTGATTTTATCATCAGATTCACATACAACTCTAATGCGATTGAAGGGAATAGGCTCACTTTACGAGACACCTATTTGATTATCAAAGAGAAACAAATACCATCGGGAGCTCCACCTAAGGATTACAACGAAGCCATAAATGGGAGAGAAGCATTTGAGTTTATTAAAAAGTACAAAGGAAAGCTTACTACTGAATTTTTAGAGAAAGTAAACGAAATACTAACGCAAAATACAGGGGTAATCTATCCAGGAAGAGTGCGTTTTTTTCCAGTTAAAATTGAAGGTGCTGACCATATTCCTCCTGAGCCAGAAGAAGTACGGCCGTTGTTGAAAAAAATGATCCAGTTTTATTATGAGAATAAACGAAAAATTCATCCATTTGTTTTGGCTTGTTTGATACATGCACACTTTGTAGAAATACACCCTTTTGAAGATGGAAACGGAAGAACTGGCCGGGCGTTGATGAACTGGATTTTAATGCAAGCAAGCTATCCAAAAATATTTGTTCCGGTTAAATTGAGGCAGAAGTACTATGAAGCTATTGATTTGCATAACCAAAAGGATGTTAAAGGATATTGTGAGAAGATGTTTGAAGTAGTGATGGAACAGTTTAAGCCATAATCTTGTCCACATTTTAGCATTTAGTTAGGCGTTTGTGGACAATAAAGGTGATCTATTTTTGGATAATATTATTCATTTTTCATATACGAAGTTTTGATGTTACAGTTTTGTACTAGGTGTTACTTTTTTGTAATATGCTTGGTGACCACAAAAAGAGGAGGAGGTAGTCACCTGAAATCACCCTAACGTTTATAAATAGTACCCAAGAAGGAGTAAAAGATGAGGACTAAGTTATTTACGGCTATTATCAGTATTTTAATAGTGTTTTCTCTAGTGACATCTGTAAGTTCTTTGGAAGGAGCTCCAGCTAGCACAGGTAGCAGTGGTGGAGCAGCTAATTCAGGAGCTTCCGTCCCTTTCCAAATCACTATTATTTTTCCTGAGAATGACTCAATTGTGACAGAAGTTATGCTTTCTGATGTTACTGTATCTGAAAAAGAAAACTGGTTGGTCAAAAGTGGAAATAATCAATTAGAAATCAACGAGCCAATTGGTCCTTCTTCTCAGGGAGTAGTAGATTTTATAGATGATGACGATTTAAGTGTACTGACTGATGGAATTTTTGTAGTTAATGGCGGGAAATATAAGTATGAACAGTTCATTCACTTTGATAACCCAGCAATAAAAGTAACCTATGATGAAAATAATGATCTGTTCCTGAAAATTACAGGTAATGAAGCATTTGCCCGTTATGAAATAAATTTCCTTACTGCTCCTAAATCTATAATAACTGATTCTCAAGAAAATCCAGATCCTGATGGGGAATATCTTCCAGATTTTCAAAACGCTAAGTTGACTATCTTAGGCAAAGAATATACTGTTCTTCACGCTACCAGACCAGCTGGAAATACCAGTATCAAATTAGAGATTATGGCTGGGCATAAGAGCGATGTCATTTTGGTAGGGGAATCAAAAACATTTACATTTGGTAATAATGAATATGTGGTTCATCTTATTTCTGTTGATGGCAAAAATGTTGAGTTTCAAGTTAACGGAGACCTGCTTGAAATACAACCTGATACTGTTTATGTTTTGAGCGATGGAACTCCGATCAGCGCAAATATATTCTGGGCGGGAAGTGAACCAGTAATTACCTTGTTTTTTAACGCTGAGAAGATGGTTTTGCAGGATGATAACATTAGTAGTTTCGATAACATTCCTACACATAAAATAATGATTAACGATGAAACAATTGATGGTGCAGAAGTTGTAATACGTGGCTCGATATTGACAAGCCAAGAGATTGATACAATTTCCATAAATATGATTGCAGGAAATGATTATTTTGTTCCTGAAAATGGAAAATTAAGTGACGCTATTGAAGCTGCCGGCGATCAGAAAGAAGTTTTGATGAACGGCTTATTGGACTTTGAATATCATGGATTAAATGAAGAAGGATTGCCCTTAGTGTATGTTACCAGTATCACTGAAGAGACAAAAAAAGGATTGCCTCTCTTAGTCTTGACTGAGGAAGATGTAATCTGTTCCTATAGCTTGGGAGAAGGATATCAAGAGATGGAAGTAACTGGGGGAACTTCCCATTTGCAATACTTGTTTAATCTAGAGAAAGGACAGGATTATGAAGTTTCAGTGCAGTGTACGGAAGAGGAAGATATCAATACCGCTCAAGTGAATTTTCATGTCGCTGATGATGTTACTGCACCGCAGATTACTATTATCTCTCCTGAAGACGAATCTATTGTAACTGAATATCTCGTTTCAGAAGAAGTTGTCTTTTCTGAATTTTGGAAGATTGAGAATGGTGAAGATAAGTTAGAAATGGGCGAATCAATAAATGAAGTTGTAAATTCAATAGGAAGTAATGAATTAAGTCCGCTTAGTAACAATGTCTGGTTTGTAGGCGAAGTGGAATATGGGTATCAGCAATCGCTTTCTTTTGATTCAGTTGATCCTCAGAACGAAATAGTAACCTTTGCTGAAGATGAAGATAACGGAAAAGCCGACGCTTATTTCTTCATAAAAGAAAATCAACAAATCGCAAAATATATCGTGAATTTTGAATCACCGGTGCAATCAGAGATAGATGCCTACCATTCTTTCCCTGATTATCAAGAAACAGCCTTAACTTTATTCGGAAAGGAATATGTGGTAGTTAATGCAAAAAGAATACATGAACAAGGCGTAACGCTCACCTTAAAGGACCATTCATTTAATGTTTTAGAATTAGAAGATCATGATATAACAGATAATGTTTCTACATATTATGGGGATATTCAAAAAGACACCTTGCTGGAAGGAGAAAGTAAAGCCTACACCGTTAAAGGCAAGGAATACGAGGTAAACCTGCTTTTCACCAACAACAATAACAAAGCTAAGTTCACTATCAACGGAGAAACTACTCCTTTGATGGATGAAGGTGCCAGTATCACTCTTTCTGATGGAATTGTTTTAAATTTAGAAGAGGTATTATACCAAGATTTTGCAGGAGGAGTACATCAGGCTGAATTTTCTTTAAAAGCAATAGGCCCCTCTGAACTAGAATTTAACTACGGAACTGTTGATGGCGCGCATGTTATTATTAAAGGAACGATTAATGATGAAACAGTAAGTCTTTCCTCAATCGAAGTAGATATGATCGCCCAGGACGATTATTATGTTGCTCCGGGTGAAACTTTATTAGAACAGCCTGAGTTGGAAAATAAAAATTTACTTTTTGCTAAAAATTGGGATTTTCGCTACGAAGGGATGAATCCTGCAATAGAAACCCATAAAATTTCGGTAAATGATAAGGCGAGCGGAAGGGAATACTGGTTAACCTTTACTAATAACGCCGGCCAGAAGATTGAGTTTCCCTTAGTATACGCTACTGGCGGTACTGATATGCGTCTTGGCAGCAAGGATGATCCGATGTACCTACATAATTCTGAGATCGCAGATGAAGGATATTTCATCCTAAACGGTGCTGCTAATAAAGATTCAGTAAGCCACGTAGTTCAATACAAAGGAGCAGATGACCATAGTATTTCTGATCCTAAGATGAAATTTAAGGTTTTGGCGACCGGCGAAACTGTTGAGCGATCAGTATCATTTGATTCAAACAGCATTGCAACTGCATCCATCAAACTTTCAGGAACAACTTACATGATTAAATCTGTAGGAGACACATCTCAAGATGATTATAATATCTCTGTAACTAGTGGAGTAGAAACTTCCAGCAGTAATGCTTACGGATGGGAGAATTATGTTATCGCTAAGGGCGGGGCAAGAATTAAGATTGCTGAAAATGAAATAGATCAAGGTACCAAGAGTCTCAAAGTAGATGTTAGCCTTATCGATCCCAATAACGTTGGCGATAGCATTATTGTTTCCGCAGAAAATCCTCATTTAGTTTCTTCTGTCGATATTATTGCTATTGATAACACGGTAGATTTCACTAATTATGCAGGGATTGATTTAACTTCCCCTATTAATGATGTTGATAATGCGTATGGTTATTCTGTCAATGGCGCTTATGTGAAATTAAATAGTCCAATTTTAGAAGAAACTGCCGACACTCTTTCAATAGATTGGCCGGAAAGCCAAAGACTGCCACAAGTGTATATTTCTACTACTGAAGCAAAGTATTATACTGATTATATTGATTTAAATGTAGAAACAGATGAAAATGCAGTTTGTTCCTATGATTTAGGAGACGGTTATGAAATGATGAATCAGACCGGCGGTAAGACCCACTATCATCCTTTAAGCTGGTTAGTATTTGAGAATGATTATCAAGTCTTTGTGCAATGTGAAGATGAATTTGGCAACAGCAACACCGAAACTACTAATTTTTATCTTGGAGAAGATAAAGTTCCGCCGCAAATCACTATTTCATCTCCTCAGCAGGATTCCATCGTAACAGAAGAGATGCTTTCTGAAATTACTGTGTATTACACAGAATCATGGAAAGTAGAAAATAGTGATGATTTATTAGAGTTTGGAGAGCCGATTAGCAAGGTCGCACCAGTAATTGGTGGTAATGAACTAACTGCGCTTGCTGACAACAAGTGGATAATTAAAGAAACAGAATATAATTATAATCAATCTTTATCTTTTCCTGTTGTTACTAATTATTTTAATCAGAAGAGTGGAGTGGTCACTTACGTTGAAGATGATGATGACATAACTGACTATTTTCTCAAATTTTATGATAATTCACCGATTGCCACTTACTACTTAGCATTTACGTCACCAGCACTATCAGAAATAGATAGCGATATCCTTACTGATCTCCAAGGAACGACTTTAATTTTATTTGGAAAAGAATATTATGTATTCAGCGCAGAAAGACCTTCTCAGAACAGCGTAAAAATGACTTTGATGGATAACTTTGTCAATGATTTTATAGGGAAGGATGAAACCAAAACATTTTCTTTAAGCGATGTTGGCTATGAAATTACTCCTACCTTCTTGAACGAAGAATATGTGCAGTTCAAGATCAATGAGGAAACTACTTCCATGCTTAAGGTTGGAAAAATGTATTCCCTTGCTAATGGGATTACGTTAGGTGTAATGGAAATAGAAAATAATAAAGCAAAATTTATCATTGGTACTGAAAAGTTAGAATTACAAGATACTAATATTATTGACAACATAAGTTCTGATGAAGCGAAAGTAAATAGTGAACTAATTGATGGCGCAGCAGTAAAAATAAACGGAACAGATGATAACAGCGTTCTAAGCATCTCTTCTCTTGAAGTGAAGATGACTGCGCAGGACGATTATTTTATTGCATCGGGTGAAACTTTGTTAGGACAGCCGGAGTTAGGTGAAAAAGAATTATTATTCACAAAGAATTGGGACTTTAAATATGACGGATTTATTGATGGAGATTTAGAACATCCTCAAGTATACGTCACGGCCACTATTAATTCAGGCACAAAACCAGCCCTGCTTCTAGAACTGTCTACTGATGAGAATGCTGTTTGTCATTATGATGTGTATCCTTTTCCAAGCGTGGAACCTCTCACTTTTGAACAAAAAGAGCAGATGGAATTTACGGGAGGAAAACTCCATTTGCAGAACTTATTTGATTTAGGGAGTGAACTTAATTATCAGGCAGCGGTTGATTGCGTTGATACTTCAGGAAATTCAAACACGGAATTGATAAATTTCCATTTCAGTAAGGAAGAAGAGGCTGGACCAGAAGAACAACCGCCACAGAACCAGCCTTCAAACTCTGGCGGCGGTGGAGGAAGCTCTTCTTCCTCAAGTAATAATGATGACGATGAAGAAGATGAAACAAACAACAACGTAAATACGCAGATAACAAATACCCCTAAGCAGGAAAAAAAGGATTCAGAAAAACCAGTTCAGCTTTTAGCAGATGCTCCTGCGGAAGTGTCTGATGAAACTTCATTCTCCAATAAATTAACAGCTGCGGTAATTGGAATCAGAGAGAAAGGTGGTTTGGTTTATGTAGCTGGATTTGTTCTGATTATTGCTTCTTTATTTGGAATTAAATTATCTTATAGCAACAAGAAGAATTAAAATTTAGATGCTTTCTTTTTGGGCAAGTCTTCTCCACGGAATATACACCGCCAAAACCCACCGTGGGACTAGGACTAATCTGCGGATGCACTGCCTTGAACACCCTCATTTTAGGGGGTGTGCATCAGACTAAGAAAGGTATGCACCGGCCGGGACTTTCGATACTCGCAACACATTAAGCTGTTCGTGGGATTTCCGTAGGAATATCCCACTTGACAACGTTCGCCTAGTGTAGCAGGCAATTCGAACCCGGATAGTCGGCTTGGAAGGCCGAAGTTTGCTAATTCTTTTTTAGAGAACTCTTAGCCGTTGGACCACCGGTGCATAAGCTTAAACCATTATACTTTATTTATAAAATTATCGTATCTGTTAAGGTGTTTAAGGTTTGCTGGTTTTATTTCCCTAAAAAATCGCTTAATCTCTTCTTGAGTGTAAAGGTACAAGTTCTTTCCGCTTACACTAGGAGAATAACCTAGTCCTGTTAGACAGGTCTTTACTTCATGGAGAAATACGGGGTCTCTGCTTATTATTGAAACAACCAGGCTTTTCTTTCTGCGGCAATAAATGCTTCCATCAGTATCAAATAAACCTCTAATGTAAGGAATTAAAAGTTCTTTTTCAGTTCTGATTTGTGTAGGAATATGAAGTTTTCCTTTCTTTTTGCCACGAGGTATTAGAAAATTAGTAGTTAAGTATTCTGATAGCATTTTTGAATGAACTGAACACCTTACTACATTGTTTTCCTTACTCTCTCTAATTTTAGCATCTATTGAAAATAAATCGAGAAATAACTTGCTTACTCGATTATTTATGTAATCTTTATCTAATTTTTTGTGACAAGTAACAGATATTTCATAATTAATCCTAGAGACATGTCCATCTCCAGCTAATAATCCTATAAACTCAGCTAGTTTTTCATCTATTTGCTTAGGAGTGTTAATATTTTGAGTTTTGTTCTTTATGATTACATAAGAATTGTACTGGGGTTCAATTTTTGCCATTTCAGACAGCTTTTCATAGTTTTCTTTTGAAATCTTTGATTTTCCGTTTAGATAACAAAAGATCATACTTCTACTTATCCCAAGAGAATGAGCAATTGCTTTCCAGGTAAGATTAGAATTAGTTTTAACTATTTTCATGAAATCTTGCTGTTCTTTTAGGTTAAGATCAATATATTTCATATGCTGAAGGCAAATTCATGAATTATATTGATTTTGAGCCTTGAAAGTATATTTGGGAAGTAGTTACAAGGTTGAACAAAATCTTTTTAAAGCAACTCCCTTTCTAGAATTCCATGGCAGAACTGACCGGGCAGCAATGCGCCTTTTGCGGAGAGAATAAGCTCAGCTTACGGGAAGAAGAAGTAGAGATACCTTTTTTTGGCCGAGTCTTTGTGCTGTCCATGGACTGTACTGGCTGCGGTTATCGTAAAGCTGATGTTGAACCAGCAGAACAAAAAGAGCCATGTCGATACACTCTGGAAGTCACTTCTGATGCCGATCTCAATATCAAGATCATAAAATCTGCTGAAGCTACGGTCAAGATTCCCCGAGTAATCACCATTGAATCCGGTCCAGCTTCAGAAGGTTATATCACTAATGTAGAGGGTTTATTAGAAAAAGTGAAGGGAATGATCCAATCTGCAGCTAATGCCGAAGAAGATGATCCTGCAGCGAAAACCAAAGCAAAAAATCTAATCAAGAAATTAAATAAAGCCTTGGTAGGCAGAGAACCATTAAAGATCATCATTGAAGACCCTTCTGGACACAGCGCGATTATCAGTGATAAAGCGCAGAAAGGTAAACTGTAAATTCACTTGACTTTGTTTTCTGGTTTAACTAATCCTTGCGCAAGTTCTAGAAACCGATCAATAGTCTCAACATTTTTGGTGGGATCATGCTTTTGGTAATATTCTTGGAAATATTTTCTGTCTTGCACAAACCCATATTTATCCGGAGCAGAATCAAAGAGGTCATCGCAGCCTAAAATCCTCAATTAATATATTTCTTATTTCAACACCAGCATGGATTTTCTGACCATTAACGTTAATCGAGAAAGGTTCAATTAAGATATAATTTGCCCAACATGCATCTTTTTCTACGGCATAGGTAACATCCACACCATAAATTTTTCCCCTGTAGGTTCCTTCTAATTCTGCGCGTACTTCTGGATTTTGTAGGCCAGGTAGCGCGCTTTTACACCCACTTAGAGAAACAATGCCTGATAAAGCCGATACATATAACAGATTTTTAAAATCCATAATCATTTCTTCTCCTTCTCATCATTATCTTCTTTCGCTTTCTTAAACGCTTGGGGAAGATCAATCATGTATTTCCCTTCTTCTAATTTGATGATCAAAGGATCTTTCTTGAATAGATGCACTAAATCAATCTCAAACTTTCCTGGCTTTATCACGCGGATGGATTCTAAATCTAGCACCACTGGCGTGTCTGGTTCTCCTTCCCGGATGCTAAGCACTTCAGCCACATCTTTTTCGATGCTGATCTTATCTTCTTCAGTTAGATTGGTCAAAAGTTCTTTTCCGTACTCAATATCATTTTTCTTGATGTAGAAAAACAACCGCGCCCCGCAAGTGCATCCCTTAAGGATCTCTGCAGCTCCATCGGGATAAAAATTATTGCAACGGACACATTGGTGTGGCATGCAACAAGAATGAATTTTCCTATTTTTATAGGTTTCTATAAAAGACTATATACATCAAAGAATTGAATCTACTCACTATCTTCGCATCGTTTTACTTTTAGCCCGATTTTCCCGTGTAAATAATTCAATCCTATCCGGATTGTTTTCAATCTTTTTTACTACTGAAGCCGGTCCTACGATGGTAAGTCCCTGTCGATCACCCAACAAAGTACTCGCCATCAGCCCCTTGAACTTTTGCAATGCATCCTGCTTGTCTTTATCCGGATAGATGACGCTCAATTCTATCCCTTTGAATTTTGGAGAGATTTCCTCCATAGTAATTTCGATCAAGTCAGCCTCTTCCTGTTTCCGCAGCCGGCCTTCCATGATCACAATTTTATCTTCTTTGACAATCTTAAGCAGCTTATTGACTCTTTTAGCGGATGAAAGACCTTCAATCTCATAATACGGAACAAACTTAAATGTAACCATTTCTCTTTTTAACCTCTTTAATTCTAATGGAATATCTATTTCCTACAATAAGGAAACATTTGGCCTTTTTAACATTTACTGTTTGTAACCAGAACTTTACTTAGCTAAGGTAAAGAGCTGCTCATAAAATTCTTCAATGTTTTTGCCATATTTTGCGGAAATTCCTACTACCTTATACTGGGGGAAGGCTGCTTTCACTGAATCTATCCCTGCTTTTTTTAAATCCACTTTATTAGCAGCGATAAGCACGGGAATATTTCTCGCTTGTAAATTTCCGATAATAGTGATATTGACCTGGGAGTACGGATCTTTAGTAGCATCTAAAACAACTACCACAGAATCCATATCATCCAGCCATTTGATAGAATCTATAACTCCTTTGGTCGCTTCTTTAGCCCGTTTCTTAGCTTCTACTTTCTTCAATCCTTTGCGGATGAACTCTTCATAATCGATTTTTGTAGAAATACCAGGAGTGTCCACCAGCGAAAAGGTAAGCTCTTTTCCCTTCTTATTCTTGATATTGACTTGCTCTTTGATCTTGATTTCTCTGGTTTCGTGAGCGATATGAGAGACCGTAGACATTTCTTCTCCCAGCCAATCCTGGCAGATTTTATTCGCTAAAGTAGATTTGCCGCCATTTGGGGGCCCATACAATCCTAGTTTGATATGGCTCTTTTTACTGAAAGGATTGAGTGATAATCTCTTAAATAAACTTTTTAAAAACGACGTCACCATTCTTTTTTCAACGCACCCCTGTTGCTCTCAATTTTGTTAAGCTTATTAAAGTTTTTGGTGCTTGAAGGGATAGGTCCTTTGGCGCCGGAAGTTTGCTTTCGCTGCAGAAGGCTTTTGTTAGATTTTGCTCTTTTAATCTATACCAAGACAAATAATTTATAAGCGCCTATTTCCTTCTTCTGGCTATGGTTGAACGCTACTTAGTTATTGACCGCCTGAAACTGGCCTATGAAGGACTATTTAATCTAGATGAATTGCACAACCTCATCTCTTCCTTTTTCTATGAAAAAGGGTACGACTGGTACGAAAAGATGAATCAAGTGATTGTAACCCAGTCCGGGAAACAGATCAGTATAATCTTAGAGCCATGGAAAAACATCAGCGATTACTACAAACTGATTGTTTCCATAAAGATAAATGTCGCAGACCTTAAAGAGGTGGATGTGCAGGTCGATAAAGCTGCTATCAAAACCAATCAAGGGACCTTGCGCATGATCATTGATGGTTACATCATCAGCGACCGTAAAAATAAATGGAGCCAAAAACCATTTTATTGGTTCTTGAGCATTCTCTTTGAGAAATATTTCTTTAAAGAGCATTATGGAAAAGCAGAGAGATGGATTAAAAGTGATGTCGAGGATCTTCATAGCAAAATAAAAACATACCTTAATTCATTCACTCATGCTTACGGGAGATAAAATGGTAGAAAATAATCTGCTCATCAATAATAAGAAAATTACCTATCGCGGAGTCTTTCTAACCAGTGAGTTGCTCTCGGTGATCCGCCGCGCCCTGGAAGAGAAAGGGTATGGGTATGTTGAAAAGAAAAATGAGGAATTAGTAACTTCCGCAGGAAGGATGCTGGAATTAGAGCTACGCCCCTCTAAAAGCGTCTCTCCCTACATGCAGCTGATGGTCAAAATCCGTATAACTCTGGATAACATTACTGATGCCATGAAAGAAGCCTCCGGAGTAAAACAAAAATATCAGCAAGGGGATGTTGTTATTGCCTTCGATGCCTGGTCTATCACCAATCACGAAGGGCGTTGGGGTCTTACTCCTTTCTCTTATTTCATCAAGAGCTTCATCCATAAGTATATTTACAAATTCAGGGTGGAGGAAGATCTCCCTCGCCAGCTGGTGAGCGATACAGCTTATGTCTATGCTAAAGCCAAAGAATTGCTTCAATCTTACCAAGGGAAAAAGATCGCTCCCATGAAAGAAGAAGAGGTCATGCGGAAAGTGGAAGAAGAGGTTATGAAGAAAACCGAACCGGGGATCTAGAAAACAAGAATGATAATAGCGTCTAATTCAGTACCTTTCCCCGCAAATCAAATCTCTCTGCTTTCACAATCTGCACCTTAATTTTATCTCCGAGCTTAAAGTCTCCGTCTACAACAATCCGTTTATATGAACAATTTCTGCCGATCCATTGTCCCGACTCGGGGCCTTTCTCATCAATAAGAATTTCTCCCTGCCAATCTAGCCAGCGTTCATTACGTAATTTAGAGACATTATGACAAATATCGGTCAATACCCGCAATCTATGATTGACCACTTCTTCCGGCAACTCCTGCAAATCTACTGCCGGCATATCCGGTCGAGGCCAGAAGCTGGAAATATTAATCGAATCCGGAGTAGTCTTGCGTACTATTTCTAAGGTGCCCCAATAATGATCTTCTGTTTCTGTCGGATAACCAACAATGATGTCAGTCGTGATATTTATTTCCGGGATCTCTCTTTGGAATAGATTGATGGTCTGCAAATATTCTTCAACGGTATAACATCGGCGCATGGCTTTTAAAGTCTCATCATGTCCGGCTTGTAAAGGCAGATGCAAAAATTTGAACATTTTTGGATTTTTATAAAGCTCTACCAGCTTATTCCTCATTTTCTGCATATGCTCGGCATTGCCCATCCCAATTTTTAGTTTAAAATCTCCTGAGATCTGCACCAATTGCTCCAGCAAGGCCGGTAAATCTGTCCCGATATCAAAACCATAGCAAAACGTATCCTGTGAAGTCAGCCATATTTCTTTCACTCCTTCCTTAACCGCTTTTTTTGCCGTTTCAATAATTTCTGTTACTGGATAGGAAACTAAATTACCTTGTGCTTTCTTATTCTTACAGAACATGCAGGAGCCTAGACAACAGCCACGGCCGATAGGCAATATCTCTACAATTGGGTTATTCCTTACCTTTGGCAAATTCAACGGCGGAATTTCCTCGTTATTCAGCAACTGCAATACATTATCATGCAATGCTTCTTCCACCACTTGCACAATATTATGAACTTGTTTTGTGCCGACTAAAGAATACCCTTTTAATTTTTGTTTGTCAGCTAGGGGAATGCAGCCGGTGATAACCACTATCTTATAAGGGTGTTCTGTTTTGAACTGCTGCAACTGAGTGAAGAAGGTATTTTCTGAAGGATTTTTCACGCTGCAAGTATTAAAAACCACCACATCAGCATTTTCAATGCCTTCCACTAACTCAAACTTAGCCTGCTTCAGCAAGCCTGCCATCTGCTCTGAATCGGACTGATTGGTTAAGCATCCCGAAGTTTGGACATGAAAAGTAGTCATAAGAACTTTTTTAGTTCTATGTTTTAAAAAGATTATGCTTCTGAGGTTTCAACTTTTTCTTCAGAATTAATCTTTATTAAGCCGGTCCTCTATGCTCTCATAGTCAGCATCACGGCCATAATTATCTCTCATCGTTTCTGCGGAAATGCAGTCTGTTTGTTTCCAGATACAGTATAACGGAATTTTATAACCATCTTTTTGTACTGCGATCAGATCATTGATTCCGTCTCCATTCAAGTCTCCGACGGCATAGACCTTTTCCGGTCTGGCTTCTCTTTCTAATTTATCAGTATACCTATCAAAGAACAAGATTGTTCCTAAAGCAGGAGCCACCAAAGCAGCCATATACACTAATCTGCGGACTTCAGATTTTTTGGAAATTTGTCTGAGCTGATCAAACGGGCGCGGAGAAGAAGGTGGCGCAGATTCAGTATCTCTCACTACCCTTAGATAAGGAGGGAATACTTTCTTCTTTTTTTCTTCTTTCATGTTACATCCCTAGTCGTTTCAAAATAATCTTAGCATCAAACTCTTCTAAATCTTCATACTTTTGCCCCATTCCCAGAAATAAGATGGGTTTCTTGATAGTGTAGGAGATTGATAATGGAGCGCCTCCTTTTTCATCCACATCAGCTTTGGTTAAGATCGCTCCATCAATCTCCACTACATCATTGAATTGTTTTGCCTGCTCGATGCAGTCATTGCCGGTGATGCTTTCCCCAACAAAAATCTTCAAGTCAGGTTTTGCCACCCGTATGATCTTTTCCAACTCTTGCATTAAGTTCGTGTTTGAATGTAATCTTCCTGCCGTATCCAGCAGCACTACTTTTATTCGATTTTTTTCCGCATATTTAATTGCATCAAAAGCCACTGCCGCCGCATCTGCGCCGTAGTCATGTTTTATGATTTTAACTCCCAGCTTGTCAGCATGCTCTTCTAACTGCTGAATTGCTGCTGCTCTGAAAGTATCGCAGGCCGCTAATACCACCGATAATTTATTCTTCTGAAAATAATGCGCCAGCTTAGCGATAGACGTTGTTTTACCAGTTCCATTAATGCCAAAGAAGGCGATGACCAAAGGTTTTTCTTTCCGCCTGGCTTGTTCCAACAGATCAATCTTCTCAAAAGAGAGAATTTCTGTCAAGGTCTGCTTCAAAGTCTCTTCAATCTTCTTTGGAACATCTCTAGGCAGCGGCTTATCAACTAATTCTTTCTTCAAATCTTCTTTTATCTTCTCAATCACTTCGACGGAAACATTATTCTCCAATAAAGCTAATTCCAGCTCCCAGAACAATTCTTCAAATTTCTCTGCGGAGATTTTCTTGGTGGTTAAGGAAGTCTTGACTTTGCCAAAGAAAGATTCCTTCTCTTCTTCAGGTTCCTCAACTATCTTTTCTTTCGTCTCTATAACCTTCGGCTGCTCAGCTTCTGCTTTTTCTTCAGCCGCTTCTTTCGGTTCTTCTTTTTTGCCAAAAATTCGTTTGAAAAATGATTTTTCTTCTTTAGGCTCTTCGGGAACTTTCTCGGCCTCTTTTTCTTCTAATTCCGGAACTTCAACTTCTTGTGGTTCTTCTTTTTTCTTTTCAGTTTTAGCCGGTTTTTGTTTTGCTTTTGCAGGTTTCTTTGATTTTTCTTTTTTGACCTGCTTTTTTACTTCCGGCTTCTTAGGCGTCTCTTTTTTCTCGACCTTTTTTTCCTTCAGCACAGGCTTTTCTTCTACTACCGCCTCTTCTGTCTTCTTAGAAAAGACCGATACAGCCTGTTTTAGTTTTTCTTTTAATTTGCCAAACATTTTTATTCCGCAGCCTCACTAGTCTCTTGATACATTCTCCGGCCATGCTCATGCAATTCTTTAAGAACACTTTCCGCTTCCGCCAGATTTTCAGTGATTTTCCCTTTTTGCTCTTCTAATAATCTTAGGACTTCAGCAATAGTTTTTTCAACGGTAACTTCTGCACCAACATTCACCACTAAGTTCTGATTATCTTTCAATTCTGCTTTCAGAAATACGCCATTGGCAATCGGCGCAAGAATCTCTGTATTGACTTTTGTTTTTTGCAGTTCTGTAAGCGCTTCTATAGAAGTCTCCAGCTCTTTTTGTTGCATCTGAAGCTTTTCCACATAGTCAGTGATCTGCTCTGCTTGCTGCTGCAACATTTGGAGCTGCATGTACTTCTCTTCATTATTCTTCTCATCCGCCATGGTTACAACTTATGTTTTAATTGCTCTAAGAACCCTTTGTATAATTTCAGGCTTTTCAAAAAGGGAAGGTCCGGATCATCAGATTTGCCGAGAAATGGAGCATTGCTGATCAAAAATCCTTGATCGTCTTTCTTGACATGATGGAGCTCTTTTTCTACCAAGATCTTCAACACTGATTTTTCTTCCTTGCTTAAGCTCATCATAGATGGATAAAGTGAGCTTGGTTTTATAAAGATTACTTAAAATTTTCACCTATATCCTCCAGCATAAAAAAATTTATAATCTGTGTCTAACAATCATTTTGATTAAGGTTTTAAACATGTCATGGTCTATTGCTAATGTTGTAAATGAGGTTAAAGTTTCTAAGAAATGTGCCCAAGAACTCTTTGATACTCAAAAGTATGAAGGCGAAATTTGTGATAATATTGAGGATGTTGTGTATAAGGGAAGATTAAACTTTAACTCCGATCACATGGAGCACATGGATTACATCGGGAATAATGATGCCGTCTGCCGGATTTTGCTAAAATACAAAGTGAAAGGAGATATTTGTTTTGGAAGTTTAGAAGGTGACAACGCTGGTTCTTTCTGGGGCTATCGCTTTGATGGGAACGGAGGCATGTCTGTTTTAGAAGGAAAATTGGAATGGTATATGAAAGCGGAGGAAAAATCAAAATGAAGAATAACTTATATGCATTGGGATTGACCGGAGTGATGGCATTAAATGGTTGTGGGAAAAACGAAGCTTCTACAAAAACAGAATCTGTCCCTAAAACTGAAAATTCTACAAACACCGAAACTCCAGAAACACCTGGTACCCTACCAACAACTAATCACAATATACGAAATTACGTGCAAGATTTAGAAGGAACTTATAGGGGTCTTGTGGATGGAATGGCTGCCGAATACACATTAGATGGAGGCAATTGTTATCTTACCTTACATCTGCCGGGGAGAGTGGTTGGTATTTATGATGGGGGTTGTGATAACGTAGCAGATGGTGTACGCACACCTAATCTTAATTATGCTGGGATGGGGAAAGGGCTTGTCGGTATATTCAGCGAATACTCCAGAGATGATTTATTTAGGGCAGGTAGGGAGAGAAAATTTGATAACTTACTAAGGGCCGGTTGGAATCTAGTCAAGCCAGAGAACAAAGTTGAAAGAGATTACCAAGAAGAGTTAGATGATTTATTGCAACCTTAATTTTTCTTTTACTTTATTTAATCCCTAACCTCTTCTTAACCTGCTCATGTGTATAGAATTTTCCGGCTTTAATCTCTGCTCTGGATTTTTCTATGCTTCTTTTTGTTTTTTCGTTTAATTCCTTATTTTCTTCTGCTCCTCAACTATCTCTTTTTGCCATAAAATAAATCATAAACTGTAAGAATAAAAAGCTTTCCAACTACCCCTCATAAAAACTCATCTCCTGGGTCTTTTCATCGACAAAGACATGCGCTTCCGGATGTTCTGCCAGATACTTCTTGCGCTTCTCTTCCGGCATATCATGCAATGTTCCCTTCCCGCTGATTCCTACCTGCGGAGTTTTCAATCTGTAATCTTCAGACGTGAATTCTTTTCCGGTCAGTAAAAACTCATCATACAACTGATGGAATTTTGGGAAATCAATCCAGGTTTTCCAGACTCCATCGACTTTGTATTTCTTCTTGGCAAACATTACCACGCGAGAAGCAATATGTTCTGATACAATCTCATATTCCGGCAGATGTTGTACTAATCCTTTGGAGAAAACTACCACTTCTTCATGTAAAGGCATGTTTTCCTTGCTCAATCTTTCTTGTGATGGACCTACATGCATGTAGGCTTTCACTTCAATAAAATCAGGACTTCCCCGGCCGATCAATTCCGCATACTGGCCTAGTGCAGTCATATTGATATGCTTGATCATGGTCAATCTGATACAAGTACGTTGTTTCTTCTGGGCTAGATAATCCAGACTTAACAACATTCTCTCCCAGAAATCCAGAAACAAAGGCTTGTCAACTTCTTTCAACATCTCTGTGGTCGGCGCATCTACGCTGCAATAAAGTTGAGTGATCGGTTTCAAATTCTTGATATGTTCCGGATATTGCGAATTAGTTACTAAGAATGTTGAGACCTGATCTTTATGGAAGCCGTCGATCAATTCATTCATTCTGGGATAAGTTATTGGCTCTCCAGTCAATGATAGTGCTACATGCCTGATCTGGTTGGATTTTTCATAGGCAGTTTTGTTCGCTACTGGTGATCCTTTAAACCCAATCAGCAATTTATGATGCGCTTTCTTGCTTTCTTCCAGAATCATTTCTGGTTCATCAACCGTCCACTTCCATTCCTTGCTTACTGGAGCCTTGTATCCACGCCAGCAAAAAGTGCAGCGGTTGGCGCAGCTGATGCTGGTAGTCATCTGCATGCATTGGTTGCTCATGATCCCGTAGAATTTTAACTTGTAACAGCCGCCTTCCCCATTGATCATATTCTTGGTCCAGCCGCAAGTTTTGACCGCGCTGTGGCTGCCGACGATGCGGTATTGCTGCTTTTCAAGTTCTGCTTTCGCTTCGGGGGTTAGCATGGATGTATATTTTAGAATGCATTTAAAAAACCTTCTCGGTTTTTTAATCCTCGACCTAGTCTGCGGTTTAAAAATATTTATGAATGTTTTTAAAGAATAATTATTTATCACATCACATGAAACCAAAATGTCCTCAATGCGGCTCTTTCAACGTTATCGTACATAAAGATGATATTGAATTCCTGATCTGCAAAAGCTGTGGTTATGACGAACTAGTTGAAGAGACTTTTGTCGGACAGCGTACTTCTCAAAAAGAGAAAGCAAGATATACGCCCTACAAAACTGGCGGGAAGGGAAGGACTAGGAAACCTTAAAATATACCCCTATCTTTTCCAACAAAATGGTCAAACCAGTCCACGGCAAACATTCCGAGTACTATGAGGCAATCCTACAATTACGTGAAGTAGCAGATGAAGTCATTGACTTTGTCGATAAGGAAATAGAAAAGAAGAATATCTTTGTAGCCAAAGTTAAGCCAGTCACCAACGGCCATGACTACTATCTTGGCAATGCCAATCTGACTAAAAATCTAGGAAAGACCTTGCAGGAAAAATATGGCGGGGAGTTTACCGTAACCGCAACTTTATTTACCCGCAAAGAAGGAAGGCCAGTCTACCGTTTGACGGTGCTGTTCCGGGCCATGCCCTTCAAGAAAGGCGACCAAGTAGAATATCATGACGAAATCTACAATGTCATCCTTTCCGGTAAGAAAGTGATGCTCCAGCATGCTAAGACCGGCAAGAAAGTGCAGGTCTGGCATAAAGATATGAGAAAAGTTAAGAAGATAGACTAATTCTATTACAATAATCTTTATATCTTCCCTCTCGCTTAATCTGTTATGGTTTCCGCTAACCTTACTCGTTATCTCAAAAGATCAGCTGTCGCTGCTGCTTTGATAGCTGGGCTTCCTCTGTTATGGAATTATGCTGTCAATTGCGATGTCCGCATAAATACCAGCGATACCCTTTACCTCAAGAAAATGGACGGCGTGCTTGCTCACGCTCAAATGGATTTATCGTATTCTCGCGGTGATATTATTTTGGAAGTTACTGATCCCCTTGGAGAAGGTTCAAGGAAATATACTGATCAAGGTCGAGATGGAACATTGGATCACTTTACCATTTATCAACCTCTATTTCAAGTCAGCGGTGCAAAAGGTTCTTTTAACTATCAGGAGGATCATGTGACACATGCAGAGATATTTGCAGAGGAAAATCAGCGCTATCAGCAGCATTTCAGAGAATTTGCCCAAAAATTTCCTCAAGATATAAAACGGATGGGATTAGAAAAAGCTCTTGCTCCCTAAGACTGTTAGTTAAATCTAAGAAACCTTTATATTCCCAAAAATTCTTCCTGCCTTATGAAAAAGAGATGGTTATTTTTCCTTATATTTCTAGTCCTTGCAGCTTCTGCATCAGCTCAGACTGAGAAGCAATACGCGCTCAAGCTCCTCGCGGTGCAAGAGACCGCCAACGGAACTTTAACCGGCAGCGGCGCAGACTTGTATTTAGAATTGAAAGACGGTTCCGGTAGAGTATTCCTTGACACTTATCCTGTGCCGAAGATGGATACCCAGATATCAACCAGGTTTGCCAAAGAAATAGCCTGCCACCAATACAAACTTCCCTGCGATAAATATGACTTTATCTACACTATCAAGGCTCAGAGCAGCATCATCGGCGGACCATCAGCAGGAGCAGCCATTGCAGCACTGACGACTATTGCAGTTATGGATTTAGACTACCATAACGGAGAGACTGCCATCACCGGAACTATAAACTCCGGCGGCATAGTCGGCCCAGTCGGCGGCACCAAAGAAAAAATTGAAGCGGCTTCCCGGCTTGGCCTTAAAAAAGTTCTTATCGCTGAGGGAACTACCGTGCCTCTTCCGGCAGCCCAAAATTCTACAGAAAATAATACAAATGAAACCGCTGCAGAAGAATATCTCAACCTGACTCAATATGCTGCAGAGAAGTTAGGTCTCGAAGTGGTCCAAGTGAGCGATCTGGACGAAGTTATATTCCATCTTACAGGAAAGCAGCTCAATCATAAAGAAGTAAAAATAGAAGAAAATAAAGAATACACTGAAATAATGAGTGATCTGCGTGATCTTCTTTGCACTCGGGTGGAAAAGATTGAAACAGAATTGCGCAAAGAAAACATTCTGATAACTGAGAACGTTTCCAAGCGGGTAGAAGAACAAAAAGTAAAAGCTGACAATGCTACGCTGCAGAAAGATTACTACTCCGCCGCCAGTTACTGTTTTACTGCTAGTATCGCTTTGCGTTCCCATTACTACCATCAAAAAAAACCAAGCTTGCCCCAACTGTGGGATAGGTTCCTGAAGTTAGAAGATAAAGTTCAATCCTTGGAACAAAATGTTTCCCGGCAGAAAATAGAAACCATCACTGCTTTACAGGCTACTATCATTGTCAAAGATCGCCTCAATGACGTAAAAGAACAAATTGCCAGATTTCGAGAATTACCCAGAGACTCAGATAATACCGAAGAAGCATATGGTCTTTTAAGCTATAGTGAAGAACGATATTTTTCCGCAGTAGCATGGACACAGTTTTTTTCTATGACCGGAAAAGTCCTGCAAATAGATCAGGAACATATCCGCCAATCCTGCATTCAGAAAATTCTGGAAGCGGAAGAAAGACAACAGTATATCGGCCTTTTCATCGGTGATAATGATCTCGGAGCCATCACTGCCAAAATTGGCGATGCCAAAGAAGCATCTCAGAAAAATGAGAATGAATTATGTTTGATGAAATCTATCCAAGCCAAGGGAGATGCCAATGTAGTGTTAAGCACCCTTGGTCTTCAGAAAGATGAGTTGGCTGGAGTTCTAGAAGGTAAAACGCGTGCGGTAACCAGGGTGTTGGCGGAAAATACCGCAGAAGGAAAATTTCCTATCCTAGGATATTCTTATTTTCAATATGCTAAATCCTTACAAGAACAGGAACCGATCACTGCTCTTTTTTATTTGGAATATGCTTTAGAGATGGGTGATCTTAGCCTCTATTTTCCAGAAGAAAAGACATTTTCCCAAACGCTTTCTGAAAAGATTTCTCTTGATCCCCGATGGGTAGGGGGTTTTATCGCTGGTGTCATTGTAACTATCCTGTCATTGCAGATCAAACCAAAGAAAGTTAAAAAATATGTGAAGCGTTTAGTGAAATAGAATTTTAATAACCCCATTTATTAACTATAGAAAATCACTTTAATAATCGTAAGATTATCTCAGCTAAAGTGATTTTCTTACATGAAATTAAGAGTTTACTTAATTTCAGTACTGAAAATAAATCGTTGTTTATTTTCATGTATTAGGAAATAACTTTAGTGAAGCTTTTCGCAAAACTACGAAAATTAAAGTTATTTCCTATACTTATTGTCAGGATTATTCTCTGGAAAATCCATGCACCCTTTTGTGATATCTACAATCCGTTCTTCCAGCTCATCGATCTCTTCTTCACTGGCAAAATCTTTGAACCTCTCGGTGAGGCTTTCTTTACCATCTTCACAATAATCACGTAATAATCTCCAGGCAGGAAATGTCATCATACTGTTCACGGAGTGCACCCAGCTATTATGGACTCCTGGTTCTTCCCCTTTTTTATAAGCAAAAACATTTTCTTCCCAGTACGCAAGGCTGGCCATTAAATCAGAAGAAGGAGTATTAGTCTGATAAGCTGCATACACATCATCTCCATGCGCCAGGACGTGACCAGTAAAGCTAATTACAACGGAACGATGTCCTTCCCCATTAAAATAACCATTGACATGCTCTCCAGGAATATTAAGGATGTTTGCTAATTTTACGTCATACGCGCCTACGCTTTGGCATCCTTCCCTGGCAATTTTCTCTTCCGCCATACCACTTACAGTAGTAATATCTTGGGGATCTCCACCAATAATATTGCCTTCTTGATCTAATTTTACCGCTCCATGCCGGAAATATCGCAATGATTTAGTGATATCGATAACTGCTGTTTTTTGCTTGGTTAGATTTTCTAGATCAACAATATCATTAATTACCTTCCAAGTTTCTCTTGGTGAGTAATCTAAAACTAAGTTCATTGAATATTCATCATTTTTCTCATCCCAAGTCTTAAACCAAGTCTTTGTTCCAAATAACTCCCCTAATTGTTCAGAATTGTAATCAATAATGCTCCAAGGGAAGACCAGTTTTACTTCCTTCCATAGTTTATCTGCAAAATGAGCAGCAAGGATTTCATGCGTCTCTTCTTTAGTTGCATAGATAGTTTTTATCGGCTCTCTCTCTTCTTGGTTACGTAAAAATGTCTCCGTCGCTCTTTCCAACACTTTGTCTGTAATCACAAATCTTCTCTGTCCATCTTTTTCTCTAGCAGGAAAATAAAAATCATATTCTGCATCATCAATAACCATCTCTATTTTCTGATATCGGTTAAAGTCTTGAAATGAAACTTCGAAAAGTGATTTTGTTTTCATGTCTAAGCCAAGATCATAATATGATTGTGGCTTCGGCGCTGTCGGCGGCAATCCTGTTTTTTCCGCTTCCTGGATTTTATTCCATAGCGTAGTTTGGAATGAAGCAGGACGTTCACACAGTTTCATTGCCTCAATGATTTTGGGATTTTCTACCAATAGATTATAATATGGTTGCAGTACTTCTTCTTGAGGATTAAGAACGCAATGTATATTACTGCTATTGGAAGGCTCTTCAGCATTATCACTACAAGCAGTCACTAACAGTACCGGGAGTGAATACATCAAATCTTTTTTCATTGTTGAAATCTATCTATTAGATAATATGGTTCCAACTAAGGAAATACTTATTATGATTATGCGAGTTTATCTACATTCATCAACACAAATAAAGGAAAAGAGAAGTGATTTGAAAAGATGGGAAAAGCAACCTTAAACATTACAGTAGATAAAGAGATTCTTCATAAATTCAGGCGCTGGTGCGAAAGTAATGACACTAAGATATCAACTAAGGTAAATACTTTGATGCGTCAATGGTTGGACGAGAAGTGTAAGTGAATTTTTATCAGTTTTAGTCTTTGTTCTGAAGATTTCTTAGAAATGGTTTATTTTTGGCTCTAATGTTAAAAATATATCAAAAAATGAAAATAAACCCCTGGCCAGCCCCGAAAGGCTGGCTGGGGAAAAAGAGGTGATAGATGTTTACTACTCTAAAATAGGCACTTATATATAAAGATTGTGGTCTTTAGTATTTGAAAGTAGTGAACAGAAATGTTTTTATAGAAGCTAATGCTTCTGATATCGATGATCAGGTTAAAACTTTCCTTAGTATTGGTTATAATTACAGTTATTTCTCTTCTCACCGGCTGTGAGAAGATTACTGCTTCCATGGATGGTTTAGAAAAAGAAGCGACAGAATCAGCTCCAGAAGCGGCTCCTGAAGTCGTAGAACCAGAAGTTGAAGAAAACAACGATGATATTCTTACCGGAGGTTTAGTAGCTGAAACAGAAGAACCTAAAAGTGCAACCCATACCGTAAAGATGACTGCCGAGGGATTCAGCCCAGATAAATTGTATATCAAAGCTGGTGACACGGTGGTATGGAAAAATACTCGATATGGGACCATCAATAAGGCAATGATCATTGGGGTTAGGGAATGCAGTAAAGTCCGCAGCGGTTTTCTGAAATCTGGGGAATCATTTTCCTGGACCTTTGATACACCCATAACCTGTACGCTTGCTGATGGTATCATGACTACCAAAGAAAGTAAGATCTTTGTTGAATAATAGTTGTATAGTTGTAATTGTTAGACAAGGTAAATAGTTACTATAGGGAAACATTATATAGCTTGTTTTCAGATTATCAAAAGTGACTACTACACAAACCTTAGCAGAAAAATTAAATTCTATAACCACTCCCTGGGTTCCAGATTCTATCACCAAATGGGATTTTCCGCGGGAAATAGGACATCTTTACCAAACTAACGATGTTCAAGGAATGGTGGCGCTCTATGAAGCCTATCGAAATTTTATATTAAAAGCAGATACCAAGGAAACGGAGACGCAAAAAATTTTCCGCGCTCAAAAAAATTTGGATATTGCCTCGATAGCAGCAAATTTAATGATTGGGGGCTACAATGTAGTAGAAGCGATGGATAAAGCTTCAACAGAACTCCATTCCTCCCCAGTAGCAGATGCTCGTAAATTCTATCACGGCTCTATTGGTTACAAGCCATAGGTGTTTAGGCAGAGAAAAATGTTTTTATTGACCGAATTTGATGTTAAAGAGTTGAATGATTTCTTATGCTCTGCAGAAAAAAAAGTTCTTTCTCCAGAGGAATCCAAAAAATCTTTACAACAAAATTTGGTGACCATCATCTATAATAATGGAAAGCAATCCTATGTAGGTGGTAGCGGAATCAGAATTACCAGCAATATAATCCTTACTGCATATCACAATATCTCTCCAGTAGAAGAAGAATGGAAGAGAGCCTATCAAGAGAAGCAGGAAAGCCTTGGTTTTCTCTCTGTGGTTGATTATGCTGATGCTTGTTACAAACTTGAAACCTCTTTTTTGTTTCATTCCGCGGAAGAACAGGATATAGCATTAGTGAAGGGGAAAGGTTTTTCAGAGATAAAACCGTTTAATATTCATCCAGATTTAGCCGTAGGTCAGGAAGTCTATATTTTAGCTCGCCCAAGCAGAACTATATTATACCAAAGCGAACCAGGGCTGGTTACAGAAAATATGGAACATAATCATGGTAAGGTAGTAAGTTATGAATATATTGCTGAAGTCGACTCGTTTCCAGGATGTAGTGGAGGTGCCGTAGTTTGTGAGGGAGATTTAGCAGGAATTGTTCATGCTTCTAGTCCTCACGTTGGTCCTGGCGGGAAAAAGAAAAATTTAGCGTCTATCATGGGAATGCTTGATGCTCTTTTATGTATCAAAGAGATAGTTAAGAAAAAATGACTTTTTCGTCCCATTATTTTCCTAAATTTTTAAATTGTACTGAGTTTTATACTACTAACTATGTATCAACTGTCTCAGCAGAGCGGATTAGAATATATCGCCAGAAGCAGCCCTACTTACAATAGTTCAACCCCCGCTTTCTATTCCATAGCTACGTCTTCCCCAGCGTATAACGATGGCATGTTCATCCCTTCCCGAGATGCCCAATTTTCATATTCTCCCATTCAAAAAGAAAGATCATTGCCTTATTCTTTACATCAGGAAAATTATAATTTTCTTTCTGTCCAACCCGAGTATCATTTTATTCCAGATAATTTCCTGAAACCTGGAAAGGAAGGCATCTTTGTTGGTAAGGCAGAAGAAGTGAAAGAATTTGTAGAAGAGGCCTTTGAGAAAATTTTTGATAAGCCTTTCCCCAACAATATTAAAATGAGCATCCTTAATCAAGAAGAATTCGGGAAGATAGCTCCATCACCGGGAACGATTGGACTTTCCTTAAATCGTGGACAACAAGGATTGCTTTCAGAAATATTTATTCTCAATGATACGCTAGGAAGAGTCATGCTTACTATCGGCCACGAGTTAGGGCATGTCTTGACCAAAACCTTATCTAATCCGCATGAAGAAGAAGCCAAGGCTTACGCCTTTTCCTTGCTGTGGATGAAAGTCATCCAAGAACATGATATTGCCGATTTAGGTGAGGCTATCATCACTGAACGTCCGGCAGAAAATGGACTGCATAACGTTTCTTTTGGATTTGTTCACGATCTTCTAGCTCAGGGAAAAGAAGCAGAAGAGATTTATGAAGAGATAATCTCTCAGAATTTAACTCTTTCTTGGTAGGATGACCGACTGCTTCTCTTTAAAGTATTGCAGCCTTTCGTTATCTACGGCTTCCAATGCTTCTGCATTTTTATACATACTAATAGTTGAGCTTATCAAATTTTCCAGGATAGGTTTAAGATCAGTATCCGCGCCTTCATCTCTTCGCGCCTCAAAAAAATATTTTCCAATCAAAGCTGCTTCCTTGTACATTTCGTCAAAGGAAATTTTAAGAGAAGTTTTTTCAATCTCTTCACCAATCTGAGAGAGTCTAGGATTGGTGAAAAGAGCATAGATTTTACTATTCAGTCTCCACAATTCCTTTTTCCTCTCCAGGCGATGTTCTTGTAGTACCTTGAGAAAAATTTGATGTTTCCCTTTTTGTTCCAGCAGATATTCCTCCTTACTCTGATCAAATGCAGGCAGATTGTAATTGAGGGTTATCCCTTCGAATCTGATGAATACTCCATGTTGATTATTCTGAAGAAACTCTTCTTGGGTAAATTCTTTTTCCCCAAATTTTTTATTAAATTCTGCCAAGGCAGACAGAAATTGTCTCTCTTCTTTATCCATATTTAGATAAATCTGATGTTTCTATAAAAAGATTAGGGAACTAGAGAAATTAATATATATACCTACGTTCTCTAATAGTTATGATTAAACCGTTATCGCTTATCTTCGGCTCGAAAACAAAAGCGCAGGAAATGGTTCTTTTGTTGCAAAACGCCAAAGAGGTGGTACGCCAGGGATTCTTCGATTCAGAGCTTCACCGGGTTGAGCTATTCTGTCAAAAACATGATCTTTATCTGGTCAAATCAAACTTTAAAGTTCTCTTCGCCGATGAAGGGGTGTATTCTAATAAAGGCATCCGCGTCCCTGAAGATGATCCTCGTCCTGGAATGTATTTTGTCTATATCTCTAAAGATGAACAGAAAGCCTGGCTGGCCAGTTATTATGAGCTGATGCAGAACCATAAGGATTTAGGTTTAGTATTAGGGTATCCTCAATGCTGTGTAGATTTTTTCAACTCAATCTTTCATAAGAATCCTAACCCACACCATGCTCCAACTAATCCTTATACTAATCTCTCTCAACGTGAACAGGATTTGGTGATCATCTCTCATTTTCCCTGCAATTCTGAATGTCAAGAAAGTATTGCTCTGGGAGAGAAATATCTGCAGGCTCTTTACATCGCAGACAAAGAACGAGCCAGAGAATTGCTCACACAGTTACGGGTAGAGTGATAATTTTTCTTTCTCCGTCATGATGTACCGTAAAACCTTTTTCCATGATCTCTTCGCCGTCTACCTGGGCCAGCCTTTCTGAAGGCAATTCTAAAGAAGATATATGCTCATAAGCAGCATTGGAAAGTCTTTCTCCTCTTACTACTTTGAACAGTTGCGGTATAATTGAAAATGGATCTCCATAAGGCACCACTACTTCAAATTTCCCCGGCTCTTTTCTCGGTTCTGGAGAAGGTTTAGGATTTAATCTGCCTAGGCCCAGATTGACTTCTTCATAACAGGAGATGTATGCTCCCAATGGAGCTTGTGGAAAAGTTTGTTTTTCTCCATCAAATCTGATCTCTCCTGCTAAAGATTTGTGCAGCAGATACGCTTCATCGGTATGTCCTCGCAACCCATTCATTAAGCGCAATGCTGCCTTGGTCGCTCCCCAGAGCCCGCGCTCTTTTGAAAGTAAATCAAAGAAGTCTGCTTCTTTCTTCCCGGTAATCCTTTCGTATTCATTATAATATTCAGCAGGCTCGCAGCTCTGCAATGATTCTTCTAACTCACGATAATGCTTGGCGCTATGCCCATAATACATCCACAGCAATCTGGGAATGATCCCAAAACCGATATTGAAACCTTTTTTGCCATTGATGTCTAAAGAAGGCACAGAAACAGTATGTCCTTCAAGTGAATCGGTGCAGGCGATATTTACGATATGTTTTGCCAAATCAAAAGAAGAGTCGATGGTATTCATACCAACGGTACGCTGGATGTTGTTCATGGTGCCCAATGGGAAAAAAGCATAGGTTGGCTGATATCCCAAGATATTTTCTACCAAGGTTCTAGTGCGCATCACTGTACCATCGCCACCGGCGATACCAACGATAGTTGTTCCTTGCTCTTTGTATCCAAAAAAAGCATTTTTATGGTCTTCAATACTACCTTTAAGTTGGTTGAGACTTTTAGTTACTATCAATTCACCTTTTAAACTTCCTCTTCCTAATTTGAGGATATCCTGCAAAGCTTGGATCCTTTCCGGAGTGACATTTCTGCCATTTGTATTTGCGAAGATGAGATAATAGTAGGTCATTTTTACTGTACAATCTTAAATATAATAAAAAACTTATGCTAATTTTTACTCAAACCACTTCTATCGGCTTCTGGTCGACTTCCTTCACGGAACGATAGAAGAAATAAGCTAATATCGCTACCGTTATCAAAGGTGAAATCCAGGGCTGGATGTGCGCGCCAAAGCTTTCTGCCAGCATAATCCCGCCAAGGAATAATACCGAATACATCGCTCCATTTTTCAGATATTTATATTTTTTGATATTCTCAATGTTACTGGTCGTCAATTTTCGCACCACGATCGCACCTAAGCCATTTCCTAGAAGTATTAAGGGAATTGACAGGGTAAAGGCAAATGCTCCTAATACCGCATCTACGGAAAAAGTCGCATCAATCACTTCTAAATATAAGATTTTACTCAAGTCGCTCATCTTCTCTTTCTTATGCAGCATCTCATGCTCTGCTTTTTCTGCATTTTCTTTGAAGCCATGGGTGATGAAGAAGGCGGTCGATCCGAGCACGGCGGAAAAAGCCATATATGGATTTTGTTTTAAGGCAAACCAGACCGTGGCCGAGAGAATGATGGAGGCTACCGCGAAAAACCAGATGGCGTGCTTGTGAAAAAACTTTTCCATGTGCAAACCGTACGCTTTTGGTTCCATGAAGAGCCAGTGGAAGAATAATAAGACCATGAACATACCGCCTCCTGCCAACAATAATGGTGCAGATTGTTCAATGCTTTCAATTACCGCCGGATCAGAACTGAACGTGGCCGTCAATGAACCGATAAAGCCTAACGCGGGATTGGTAAACCAGATGATTAACCACGGTAATAAACCCCGTACTATAAAGACCGCGATGAGGATTCCCCATAATAAAAACCAGCGTCGGGCCTTTGCCGACATGGTTCTGAGAACTTCGGCGTTGATGACTGCATTATCTATGCCGCTGACTGTTTCGAAGAGACAGAGTCCTACTACGATGAGAATCATAGAGAGGATATCAAAGGCCATTTGCGTATTTATAGAAAGGGAGTATTTAAAGATTTTGAGAATTATTCTTAGGTAAGTGCGAGCTGTGAGGTGTTTTTACTTTAACAGATAAGAAGAACCATACATCGCACCTAAAAAATAGGCGGAATCAACGACGAGAGTTTCTATCATGGACTTCAACACTTCAGTCCTTACTGCTCGTTGCTGTCCCTTGCAAGTGTTAGTATAAATAATGCTCTTCCTAAGAGCATGAGCTCCACAAACAACCATTGCTGCAGTATCCTGGTCAAATTTAACATAATGTCCAGCAACACCCACTATTACCCCAACTGCAGCAGCTGTTAAGCAATTTAAATCTCTAAGGCTTTGGTATTCTACATTGCTTTTTTTAGTTTTTATTTTAAATCAAAAAAGCAGAAATCTCCAACATTCATGTTTGGAGATGAATGCAAGTAAACACTAATTGGGATTTCGCTATTTTTGATTTTAGAAAATCCGTCTTGGAAAAGGGCGTAAATCCCCACCATTTATGGTTTGGGATAGCCCTTTTCAGGATTTTCTTTAAGTTCATCTATTTCTTTCTCCGTAGAATTCAAATAATCGTTATCTGATCCGACTTCTAAAGGAACAGTCATAGCAAGTTCTTCTAAACTTTTCTCTTCATTCATTTATTTCAGCTCCAACCCCACCGGACAATGATCAGATCCCATCACCGAAGGTAAAATAAACGCTCTTTTCATTCTAGCTCGTAACTTCTCAGACACTAAAAAGTAATCAATTCTCCAGCCTACATTACGCGCCCGGGCATTGAACATCTGGCTCCAGAAAGTATAATGCCCTTTTTCTTTCACAAAGGCCCGAAAAGAATCAATATACCCAGCATCTAATAATCGCTGGATCCCATCAATCTCTACTTGCGTATATCCAGCAGTCTTATTATAATTTGATTTAGGATTGGCCAGATCAATCTCAGTGTGCGCGATATTCAGATCGCCGCAGATGATCACTGGTTTTTTCTTTTCCAGCTTGAGTACATACTCCAAAAATAATCTGTCCCAATCTTTTCTATAATCCAGGCGCAGCAGCTCCCGGCCGGAATTCGGCGTATACACATTCACTAGATAGAAATCTACAAACTCTACGGTGATGATTCTTCCTTCTTCTTTATGATTCTCTTTTCCACCAAAATTGTAGGTAACAGAAATTGGCTTTATCTTGCTAAAGACTGCTGTGCCGGCATATCCAGGCCTTTCTGCAGAATTCCAGAAGTGGTGCTCATAATCAGTTAATTTCTGATCGACTTGATCAGGATGGGCTTTGATCTCCTGTATACATAAGACATCTGGATTTTCAGACTTGACAAAATCAAGAAAACCTTTTTTCCATACTGCGCGGATGCCGTTCACATTCCAGGATACAAGTTTTACCATTTTTCTTCATCAGGATCTTTCTGTATTTTTTCTTCTCCTTCCAATTCAAACTCATCTTCCAATTCAGGGCAGGTATAGCATCTGCCTTTAGGGGTCAGATACGAGCGGCAGCAAGAGATGTTGAATTTTCTTTGCGTTGATTCACTTTCTTCCATTACTTTTTTCATAGTTGTTAATTTCAGTTATTATCTCCTTCCAAGACTGCACTCTTTTAATATTTTCTGGCAGTTTTTCTGAAGTATGGTTCCAGGGATAATTGATGTCCATCAGCAGTACGTGTATCCCCTGCGCAGCACAATCTTTTGCATGATACAGGCTGTCGTCGATCATAATGCTCACCTTTCTCTCCTTGCACACTTCGGATTTGGAACGTTTTGCACCTACCCCATGCCATTGGTTGGTGAGAGTGATGGTGGAAAAGTATTTTGGGAAATGACTTTCAATTAAATGTTCTGTCTGCTGGCGGATAAAGTGCGGACGTGCCGTAATCACCGAAAGCTTATGTTTCTGTGCCAAAAGCGCGATTGCTTCTTTAGCTCCATGCACGGTTTTGATGTTGCGAAAAAAATCAGTATCGAAGAAAGTCATCAGTTTTTTCTTAGTTTCTTCCTCAGTCCCTCCGATCACTTCATGATACGCATAAGAGAACATGTCTTTTTTTTTGAATGAAGTACCGTAAGTATGATTATGATACTCTAAGAATGCCTCCGTAAGTTCAGCCAACACTTCATCTATATCCACGCCAATATTCATCTATGGTAACTACTCTAGAAGCTTTAAATAAGTTATGAAGTAAAAAGCGCCAGCGCCCGGACTTTCACGCTGTTACACTGTGAGGCTGCTCGTGGGATTTTTAATCCCACTTGACAACGTTCGCCTAGTGTAGCAGGCAATTTGAACCGGGAAATCCTTGCGGAAACAAGCTCAATGGTACTTTCCTTGGAAGTAGTTCCAGGCTTACGCTTTCCTTTTCAGAAATTTGCGCAGTACCGGGTTGTGCCACGCTGGCATAACTATTTTTATCCTGAGCTTGTTATTTAAATATTTCGGCGGAAATGGATTCTCTACCTGTTCCTCACAATCCTTAAATACTTCTTCCTCTTAGCATCTTTCATGATTACCCAAGATTTCGTCAAAGAGCTGGAGATGGCTTTATATCGTTCTTTTGGCCGCGCTAATACTAAAATAAAAGCCCGCAGCGAGCATCATCCTAATTTCGTGGGAGATACTACTTACAAAGAAGAAGTAGTAAAAGTTTTCACCAGCGTATTGCAGGAACGAAAGCCAGTCTTGGAAAGCGAGATCATCAAAGGCGGCCACAAGAATACCGCAGAGATGTTCAGCAAAGTATCATCCATGGTTGAAAACAAAGTTCGTGCTACCATGACTAGATCATCTTTATCAAATAAAGGATTTGATCAAGCTTCATTTGAGAAGATGGTGCGGGATTTGAAGGTAGAAGTCCGGGATGTTTTCTATAAAGGATATTTGGGCGGGTAAAGAAACATGACAGTCCTTTCTTCTCAAAGGCGACCGCTATCACGGGATCTTCTGGAAGCCGCAGTAAATGCATTACCTACAGAGCCTCATGAAATGAGAGTTTTAGTCTATAACTTAAATTATTCTTCTCTTACTGGTCAGTTGCAAACAATGCCTGCTCTAAAAGATGCACATTTTTCATTTGGTAATGAAGTAAGATTTGAATCTCCTCTCAATGTATCTGAGATTAAGAATCCAACCAAGCAGATGGTGATAAGCCTTTTCAGACAAGGTCGAGTTGAAGATATAAACGCACTTCGAGCAGAGATTTACAGCGCAAAGTGGGATTTTAGTAATCCTTTGTATCGTTGGAATCCTGCTCAAAATGTCTTCAGATTAAGGGAGGAAAATAAGTTTCCAGATTACGCTCCAGAGATAAAATTAGAAGATGCATTAGAGGATGCTGATAAAATATTTAAGGGTTTTTTAAGAGTTAGTGATAGAGAATATTTCATACACGCAGAAAGGATAATCAAAAAAGAATCTATGCCGTCTAGTAAAGTAGTAATTGATCGTCTTGGAATCTTTGTAACCTACGGAATTAGGGAACCAAGTTACCTTCCAGCGTTAGTTAAAGCATTAGAAGGAAGCGGCAATCTTACTATTCAACGGAATCTTTAGGGTTAAAAATCCTTAATTCAAATTAGGGGTAAATTATTTAAAGTAGATGCTCTTTTATAGTAATATGGAAACGATAACTTTGTCTAGAACAGAATTTGAACAAATGCAAACCGAACTTGAAACATTTAGACATAGTTCTCTCTATAAAAGATTGTTAGAATTTGAACATAATATTGCTAAAGGAAAGAAGTTTACCAGAAAAGATTTGGGTTTTTAGAAGTTTTTAACTTTTAGTTTAATTTTTGCAACTGTACGTTGTTGTTTTTCTTCACTGGTCTTCATTTCAAATTCAAAAACATAAATTTCATCTGTTTGCAGATTGTGTCTAAAATAGAGCCTAATTGGTGGATGTTTATTTTTGATTTCATAAATGAATAGGTGAGAATCAAGTAACTTTCCGGCATTTGGCCCTTTTACTTCTAATTCATCAAGCATACTCTGAAGAATATTTTTTACTTGCTGTTGTTTTGCTGCTTTTTGAAGCTGTTTAATCATCACTTCATCAAATGCTAATGTGTAAAGAGCATTTCTATCTTCTTCATATCCGCAATCTAAACAAGACTGATATTTCCTGCCTTTGTAGGAATAAAAATCAACATGGCAGGATTTACACTTAGAACAACAGTACTTGTCTTCTGAGGTAGCTGTGTGGACCATGGTAAAAGAGTGGCGGTGGGGAGATTTGAACTCCCGACTTCCAGATTATGAGTCTGGCGCTATAGCCAGGCTAAGCTACACCGCCAAGTGTTGCTGTTGAGCGTAGCGAAGACAGCTCCTCGAACGCCAAATCGAATTGGCCGCGAAGAGCCAGGCTAAGTTACACCGCCGTGAAGCAGAAATAAGAGAGTTTTTATATAAAGATTTTGATTTTTCGTATGTGCATAGCTCATTTTTGGCTCGTCGACAAAATGGCCGCAATTTTCACTGATTGTAAACGGGCATTTATAAACAATCGACGACAGACTAGCTATGCACATACGATTTTTCGCATAACTCTTATAAAATAGGCCAAATTTCAACGTATTATGCAACAAGAATTAGAGCAAATAGTGGCCGTGGGCGCTGTTGTAGCGGCAACAATTCCATTTGGACTTTCATTAGCATCTTTTTTATCTTATGTAAATTCCTATCGAGATACGAAAATGTACTTTTCTCATACAGACCTTACCCGCCAACAGGCGTTAGGCAAGCCTGAATTTCTCAAAATTTTAGGAGAAGATTTCAAAAACATGAAAACGGTATTTGGTGGCGAATTTAATCATAGTTACTCTATGAGATATTTTTCCGCTTATTTGGAATCAACTAGAGAACGCGAAAATAGTAAATTCCTTGGTTATAGAAAAATAAGAGAAGAAATCTAAACTCTAATCCTTTCAATCTTATCTATCGTAATCCAGGTGGTCATCAAGCCGAAGCCTTTTTTTTATTGATTTTAAAGTGCTCTTCTGAAAATATTCAAAAAAAAATCCGAAAACCATTTAAATAAAGATATCCTCTAGGCACCTATGGCAACAGAAGTTAAACAAATATTGAATGAACTTAAATCAATCAAAGAAGAATTACACTATATAAAGGTGCATATGGTGGATGCAGATACAATTCTTACCACAGAGGAAAAACAACTTCTTGATGAAAGTATTGAAAATGAGACAGCAGGTAAACTTACTTCTTTAGAGGAACTTAAGCATGTTCGAAATAAGTCTGGATAAGCAGGCGGATAAGTTTCTTAGAAAGTGTGAGAGGAATCTTTTTGACAGGATTGTTAAGAAACTAGAAGAGCTTAAAATAAGCTCCGTCCCTCACGACTCAAAAAGAGTGCAAGGCTATAGCGAGCCGACCTTCAGGATCAGAATTGGTGATTATCGGGCTCTTTATAGGGTCAATCACAAAGAAAAAAGAATCGTTGTGGTAAAAGTTGATAAGAGAGATAAAGTCTATTCCTAAACTTCTTTTTTGTATTTCATTATAGAATTAATAGTATCTATCGTAATCCAAGCCGCCATCATGCCATAACCATTTTTGTTGATTTCAAATGGTTCTATTGATTCAACTTTCTTCAAACGGAGAAGAATACAATATTTCCTCTGGCTGCACCATTGGATCAGTTCCGGCATCGGGCTAGTAAAACAGATCTCTTTGGCATATTTCTCTAACAAATCAGGAATATCTGTCTGCGGTAAAAAGAATTGCATCACTTCCGAGATCTCTGCTTTTGCTCGCACCGGATCACCAGATTCTTTAAAGTAAATAATTTCTCCGGCCTTGATATTTCCCCAGGGCGCAACTTTCGATTTATACCATCTAGATTCAATGGTCTTTTGTCCGGTGAGAATTTTAGTCAATAATTTACGTTTCTGGTCAAGGATAGCTAGATGTTCCATCATTAGTCTTTAGTCAAAAAGGATTATGTTCATCTCCCACTATCACATGAATCCGCGGAGAAATAGTAACTGTTTCCAAATCGCATCCTTTCTCTTTTAACTTTTCTTTCAATTCTTCTATATCTCCATCATACTGTATACTAAATCCATAATTTCTATTCCCAGCAATTATCATTGCTCCTAACTCTTCAACCAGAGTAGCTAAGGTGCCTTCCTCGTTTACAGCTTCTGGTTTAATAAAAATTGAATATTCATCCATTCTTCAACAACTTCCCTACTTCTTCCACACTCATGCTTCCCGGATTCTTGATGATGGAATGCATGCTGCCGCCGCCATCATTAATATATCTTGGCATAATATGAATATGCAAATGGGGCACCACTTGTCCAGCAGCAGAATTATGATTCCAACCGATATTAAATCCGTCAGGAGACAACACTTTCTGAATTTTTTCCATGGTTTTCCGCACTGCAACCATCAAGTCCTGCAATTGTTTATCAGAAAAGTCAAACACCGTTATCCCATGCGTTTTCGGTATAACAACGGTATGCCCTTTGGTATGCGGCTTGACGTCTAAAAAAGCAAGTACATTCTTATCCACATACACTTTATGTGCAGGAATTTCTCCTTTGCCGATTTTACAGAAGATGCAGTTGTCCATTTATATTGTTCGGAAGAGAAAATTTATAAAGATTCTTATTGTATAATACACACAATGTCTGCAGAAGATGATGATTTCTTCAACTACAAAATGCCGGGAGTTGCAGTAGATGTTGTTCTTTTTACTATTAAAGATAACGATCTGCAAGCAGGTTTAATCCAGCGTGGTGAAGAACCCTATTCCGGAAAATTTGCTCTACCGGGAAGATTTGTTCGTTATGAAGAACCGATTGAAGACACCGCACGCATGGCCTTGAAAGTAAAAGGGGGCATTGATCCAGATCCGGTCTTTTTAGAACAACTGTACACCTTTGGCCAGAATTTGAAGAGAGACACTCGAATAAGAACTATTTCCATAGTTTATTATGGTCTAGTCGATTCACAGAAAATTGACTTTCAGAGCGGAAGCAAATTCATCTGGAAATCAGTGTATAAGCTGCCTCCTTTAGCCTTCGATCATAAAAATGTTATCGAGTATGCTATCCAACGCCTGAGGAAAAAAGTGTTGGAAAGTGACTTTGCCTTTCAATTGATGCCGGAAGAATTCACTTTAAGCGAATTGCAAAAAGCTTATGAAACGATTCTCAACAAAGAAGTAGATAAACGTAATTTCCGCAAGAAAATAATTGAATTACATATTCTCAAAGATCTCAAGAAGCAGAAAATGGAAGGTGCGCATCGTCCGGCGCAGTTGTATTCTTTTATCAGAACAAAGAAGTGATTTTCTGGAAATATGTACTAAAATTACACAAAATATATAAATAAGTGTTACATTTACACTAACTAGGGGGAGAAGCCAATGGTTGTTCCCTTTTTTAAAAATAAAGTAAGTGTGAGAAAGAAACAAACGAACAGGGGAACAAAATGGAAACGATCATCGAAAACATTGGGAGAATACATGGATGTTATCGCGATAGCCAAGCGGTGCTTCGCTATGATGACGATGGATTAACACTAACTGTAGCGTGAGGATAAAATGAAATACATCGAAGCCCCACATGAATATCTAGGAAACGAGAGAAGCCTCTTCTTAGCGGGAGGTATAACTGGATGCTCTGATTGGCAGGCTGAGTTAACTGATTTGTTGAAGAATGAAAATATGGTCTTGTTAAATCCTCGAAGAATCAATTTTCCCATGCATGATAAGAATGCAGCAAAAGAACAAATTGAATGGGAACATAGGTATTTAAGAAGAGCTGATGCGGTTTCATTTTGGTTTCCTAAAGAAACGTTATGCCCTATTACTCTATACGAACTTGGCATCCAGATGATGAAATATAAACCATTATTTATGGGAGTTCATCCAGAGTACGAGAGAAAATTAGATGTAGAGATTCAAACCAGATTAGAAAGGCCGGAAATTGAAATAGTGTATAATTTGGATGCACTTTCACATAAAATTAAGGAATGGGTGAATACAAAATGACTAGAACGATCTTTTGGAACGTGGACACGCAATATGATTTCATGAAACCAGATGGAAAATTATCTATTCCTGGCGCAACTGAAATTGAAGGGAATCTAGAATATCTCACCAAGTTTGCCGCTGTCCAGGAAATTAAGGTTATCAACACCGCAGATTATCACACTTTTGATTCACGAGAACTTTCAGCCACACCAGATTTCAAAACAACTTTCCCGCCGCATTGTATGGAGGGGACTCTTGGAGCAGAATTTATTGGCGCTACCAAACCAGCAAATCCTTATGTCATTGATTGGAGAGATCAGAATTTTGATCCAGCAAAAATGCAGAAGCACCGCAATATTGTTCTCTACAAAGATGAATTTGATGCTTTCCATCCGGCCGGAGCGCCGCACACAGAAAAAGTACTCAATGTCGTAAATCCTCGGAGGGCAATAGTCTACGGAGTAGCCACCAACGTTTGTGTCGATTTTGCAGTTCGTGGTCTTTTAAAACGCGGTATAGATGTTTATGTGCCTCTTGATGCCATTAAAGAATTACCAGGGTTGCCTTTAGAGAAAGTATTGGCTGCGTGGAAGAATGAGGGCGCAGTATTGATAAAAACAATAGAGGTAGCAAAATACATCTAGGAGGGATAGAGAATGGAAAAAGAAATAAAATTGCCGTATATGGATGCAGAAAAGGTTAGGAAAGAGATTGGGGATTTTGCTATAGAGCATTGTGTTGGGCAGGGCAAGACCGGATATGTAATTGGTTTATCTGGCGGAGTAGATTCAACTACCAGCGCCGCAGTAATTAATCGCCGTTTTCAAGAATATAACGACGCGCACGATTCCAAGCTGGAAGTTGTCGGTTACATACTCCCCTCCAGCACTAACAAACCCGAGGATGCCAGAGACGGGCTTACCGTAGCACGGAGGTTAGGCATTCGTCATCAGGTAATTCCTATCGATGAAATTACGCAAGCTAATCTGACTGTAGTTCCTGAAGCTAGTCATGTCTATCATAAAGGGAATCTTATGTCAAGAGTAAGAGCTAATATATTGTCTACTGCTGCGGCAATTGAGAATAAATTAGTTGCTGGTACGGGAAACAAGGATGAAGATTTTGGTATAGGTTATTACACTTTATTTGGAGACGGGGCGGTGCACATCAGCCCTATCGGCGGCCTCTCTAAACGTTTAGTAAGAGAAATGGCCACTTACTTAGGGTTTGGAGATCTGGCCAATAGAGAACCTACGGCTGGTCTTGAACCAGGACAAACTGATTTTGGAGATTTAGGTTACAGCTACGATTTAGTGGAACTGCTCTCCTGCGGATTAGAACAAGGGCTGAACCATCAAGAATTACGCAAGCATAGCGTGATAAAAGCCATGATTGAAAGAGATATGGGCGTCTACACCAAAAAATACGGTAGATCTAAATTTACTGCTGTCGATGCTATGGTTGACGATTATCTGGGGAGACATAAGATTGCCCTGCATAAGGCAAAAATAATTTCACCGGCTATAGCTCCGGTATCCTTGCAATTTTAATCTTTTTTTAAATTTTCATTAAAACAGGAGGAAAAAATGACCACCATCTATAGAACGGACATGCCCTCGGTTTCCACAGATCTCATCATCGAGTATAAGAACCAAGAAAAAGAAGGCATCATACTCATAGCCAGAAAAAATCCCCCTTACGGTTTAGCCCTGCCTGGCGGGCATGCCGAAAAAGGAATCTCTTTTGGAGAAAATGCGAGAAAAGAAGCCAAGGAAGAAACAAATTTAGAAGTGATCATTGAAGATGAAGAAAAACCATTCATGGTTCGTTCTGCTCCTGATAGAGATCCGCGGACCCATATGGCTGCCGTGGTATATATCGTCAGGGGATACGGCGAATTGAAAGCCGGCGATGATGCAAAGGAAGCAGGTTTATATGCCGTTGAGGAGTTAATCAGTCTGCTAGGAAAAGATCAATTTGCCTTTGATCATGAAAAGATAATCAGAGCTTATTTGAAACATCTGGGTTTGTTAGAATGAAGAAAAATTTAGGCCAGGTTGGAGTACTTGGAAGATTCAAGCCGCTGCATAACGGCGGGGCATTGATGCTGGATGCTATCTGTGAAAATGCTGATCATGTAATCCTCGGTTTAGGCAGCTCTAACAAATATAATGTACGGAATCCCTTTACTGCGGAAGAATCAGCTGGGATGATCCAAGCATATCTCTCTCCACGATTCTCAAATTACGAATTTATTTCCATCCCTGATTTCGGCCATCTTCCTGAATGTAGTGACGGAAAAAAGTGGAAGGAATATATGGGCCGGCACTTCGGCACTTTAGATTATTTTGTTTCTGGAAACAGGTATGTCTCTGCTTTGTTGAAGGATACCTATCCTGTCATCCACCCCGCTGAGTTGGTTGATTCTGAAGAGCTGATAAAGATTCGGGCCACTGCTGTACGCCTGAAAATGGCTGGGGGTGATGATTGGCAATCCTTAGTTCCTATGCCGGTGGCCAACTATTTGGAAGAAAATGGATTAGTCGATCGATTCAAATCAGAATTTGGCTTACAGGCCATCACTGCTGCGCTGGGAAGCGATGGATCGGAGCAGAAAAGCTATCAGCAAGAACAGGATCATAGCAAAGAAAAATAAAATGGAGGAATAATCATATGATATTTCCAACTGATCTCAAGTGCATAAAGACGATTGAAGAACTCGATAATGTAGATCTTCGTAATCTACCTCAGTTATATAGAGCTGATGCCGAGTTCTCTCGTTCGTTCAATAACGATGCAATTAATCTTATACTGGAAAGCTTACCCAAACATCCTGAGTTCCAATATGTCTCTATAGACAGCAGGACGCACATGTTGATGAAAGGAATGTACCCCTGCATTCCCGGTTGGCATTGCGATGACTTTTACAGGGCAAGTAAGGATCACCAGCCAAGCATAGAATCTGTTCTAAAGGAAGCACCGGCAACTCATTACATGTTAATTCTTGGTGAGAACAGCAGAACTGAATTCTTAAAGAAAGATATCGAGCTTCCATCACCACGTGAACTAGTGGAACAGTTTGGGGATAAAAAGCCGTTCTATCTCTCTTACGATGAGCTGATTGACCAAATCAATCCCAAAACGGTCCAGATAGAGCCGAAGAATCTTTATTCTTTTGGTCCACTTTGTTTTCATAGAGGGCAAGCAGCGACAGAGAACGGATGGCGATTCTTTATCAGAGCTACCTTCTCCAATCACCGAGAGCCTAAGAATGAAGTTCGCTATCAGACTCAAGTGTATACTCTGGGAAGGGTAAGCTGGTAAGAGAGCAGGAGGAGATTTAAATGAAGCAAGAGAAAAAAGAACAAAAGTATATTGCAACACTAGTAGGATGTGCCATCGGTGATGCTTTAGGCATGCCGGTGGAAGGGATGAAGCATCAACAAATCAGGAAATATGTCGGCAGAATAACAACATTCATCGATCCTGTTATCGTCTATGATGAAAATGGGAATGAAAAAAAAGCAGATGAGTTTGGAAAGTTAAAATCGTATACTCGCGATTTTAAAAAAGGAGAATATACTGATGATACTATCTTAACTCTGGCTTTGGCTGAATCACTTGTTGCTTGCCAAGGATTAAATCTTGATGATGTGGCCAAAAGACAGGTAGCAGAATACACCCAGAGGATTCGCGCTGACGGTTCTGTCTTTGGCGGCTTTGGGCAGACCACCATTGATGGATTTAAAAATATTCTAGCTGGCAAATCAGTCCATGAATCAGGAGTTATAGGCGGCCCAGGAAATGCTCCGGCTATGAAAATGTCTCCCTTAGGATTGTATATGGATGCAACTGGAAAATACAATGAGGGATTACAGTTTGCGGAAGCGATTGGCCGGATAACCCATCTTGATCCTCGTTCTATTGTTAGCGGGATAGTACAGGCGCATGCAGTTTATTCGCTGTTACACAATATAAGTAGAGAGGAATTTGTAACCTCACTTCTTGCAGTAAGTGAAAAGTATGAAAAACCCGTAACCCCAGAATTTCCTCTGCATGAAAAAGGAAGTTTAACTTCCAGATTGGAATGGATCGCTGATCATAAGGATGCAGATGATCTAGAAGCACATAAAGTAATTGGAAGCAACAGTAATGTCTTTCAATCCTACCCCTTTGCTCTGTTTATGTTTCAGAAGTATTGGGATGATCCAATGGAAGGGTTGATTGAGACCGTCAATTATGGCGGTGATTGTGACACTACTGGTGCCATGTACGGCGCTTTAGCTGGAGCAAAGAATGGGATGTTTTTCCCGCAACCATGGCTTGATAATCTGCAGAATAGTGATAAGATTATTAAATTAGGGCAAGACTTGTATGAGTTGTCAGAAAAAAGATGAAATTATGAAATTACCACTTGCAAAAACGGAAGAGCAGCGTGAATTATGGAGGCGTCTACAGCCAGTGAACAGAGTCGCGGCTTCAGATACCTACAAAAGAACCATGAGCGGCTCTAGTGAAATCTTCTCAGATAATTTTACCGTCTACACCCTGGCGGTTCGAAAAGCCTTACTGGAAGAAGGAGCGAATGGCCGTTACATCATGGCCGGATTAGAAAAGATGCTCTATCCATGGTTTGTTAATCTAGTAACAGAAGCCGAAGTAGAAAAAGCAAAAAATTTCTTCACCTCAAAAGCAGCAGTTTCAAAATTTCCTGCTGCCGCCTGGAAAACAGTTTTGCAGAATCAAGGAAGATTTCCCCTGGACATTTATGCTCTGCCGGGCGGACAAACTTTTCTAGCTAAAGATGGAAAACATGTTCCGATCATGAGTGTAGAAGGGCCAGGAGCATTAGTGACACATCTCGAACCGCATTTTGAAGGAATCTATGCCCCTATAATACAAGCTACCAAAGCCCGGCTGATGAAAGAAGAAGTTGGAACTCAATTTGCTGAGTTTGGCCTGCGTGCAGATGAAAATGAAAATAATCATGTTACTTTGATGCTGGCGTTGTACGTCGGAGGAAAATTTAGTTTGACTTCGAATGATCAAGCAGTGCTGCTGTTCCCGGAATATTGTAAGGATATCGGAACTATCGGTCATGAATTCATCATGGCCTATCAGCGAGAAGGAATAAGTTTAGAAGAAGCGCAGGAGAAAGCTTTCCGTGATTTTGTAGCAGTCAATCAACGCAGCGCCTTGCTTCCAGATGTGATCAATACCTTGCATTCTGGATTGCCCGCGATTTTAAAATTACTACAAGAATATCAAGGAACAGACAAAGTAATTATGCCTCGTTTCGATTCCGGCGATGTTGCTGCTCAATGCATTCATTGGAAAAAAATGACTTTAGCCGCAGGAATCCTTACTACCAAAATGGTGGTTGAAGATGGTTACACTCCAGCTAAGGCCCGAGAGACAAAACAACAATATGCTCAGGCCGGATTTGATCCAGAAGATATCATCGTCGGTGCTGGCGGTTATTTCAGGCAAGGCTGCACCAGAGACGCTGCTTCGGTAGTGTACAAAAGAAGCGCTACGGAATACGACGGAAAATTAGAAGCCTCTTTGAAATTTTCCGATAGTCCTGGCAAGGAATCGATCCCTGGAAGAATCAGGATTTATGAGCAAGGAAATACGCTGGTGGTTGCTCAAGAAGAAGAAAAAATTGAAGGGATACCGCTGATGGTCAAAGTAGTGGATAATGGCAAGATTGCCTATGATGAGGATCTGCATCAACAAGCAGAACGAGCAGAGAAAACCTGGAATAAGTATGATGCTATTGAGTATAGTTCTCTGACTCACAAATTAATTAAAGCCAGGGTTGATGAAAGAGACGCAATATTGAGAAAGTTGGAATTCAGGCTAGGATAGTTGGCTATGATGGTTTTGTCATCAAACGAGATACAAAATTTCCTCAGGCAATCCATCTCATTGCCGATTCGCCGGGATTTACTTCATCTTTGGCCATTGCGGAATATGTGGTGAACCTAATGAAGAAGGATCAAAGATAAAATGGATATAGAAAAAGTAGTCATCATTCCCAGTAAGAGCCGCTACGAATGCGAGTTGGAGAGATATGGGAGTGAAGAAAGAGCGAGAGGAAAATATCTTCCCCAGTTGTGGCAGAATCTTCAGCGAGGCCATGTTGATCAGAAAAAAAATTTAGCTAAGGTGAAACAGTATTTTTACCCTCATCAAATAATCACCGATAGAATTAATTTTACTCCTGCTCTCATTGAAAAATACGATGCTTTTGTTTTTCTTGGCGGGGATAATCATTTTACCTATTGTTCCCAGATCATGCTGCGCTACTTGCAGGAAAATCCTCAGAAACAGAAAGTGGTTTTTGGCACCGTGCTTGACCCTAGACGAAGCTGGGGCGGGCAGCTTAATTTTAATGTGGATAGTTTTATCGATTTTTTTCCACGTTTACAACAAGACGACTTTGAAATAGAAAAATGGACTGCTCTGGAAGCAACGGTGCAAAAAGGTAAAACTTTTTCCTCAGCCCTTGCTATCAATCACTTTCTTGTAGGAGAGAAGGATCGTGAGGACATGTCCAGGAATTATGTTTACCTTAATGGGAAAGAAATATTCCCTGATAAGTCTTCTGGAATTTTAGTTGCCGTCGGCGCCGGTTCTGGGAATGGTTCGTGGTATGATAATGTCTACTTCGATCGTTTTCAAAAAACTGATGTTCTTTGTAGCCAAGCTGAGTATGCAAGACTATTCCTGACTGAACATAAATCGCGAAGTATAGCAACTTTACGGAAGGAGGAAGTTCTGGTCATTCATTCTTCCAATGATGGTGAAGGAATTGTTTCCCCAGATTCACTTAAAGAAAGAAGAATTCCTTTCCCCATGGGCGCAGCAGCGGAAATCAGGATAAGTCCAACCTATCTGCCTGTAGTTCGTAAAGTGTAAAGTCTTTGATAATAATATTGTATAGATACTATATCACTAAACTATATATTTCTCCGTAATTATATTTTATCAATGAAAAGAGGTTTGTATGCGCTATTTTTTCCCATTCTCAGCGCTGCCTGCGCCCCGCGTTATGTTCCTCCCCCAGATTTGCCTTCTTCTATCATCCAGATATCTAATCCAGACGAGGCGCAGCAATGGTTAGAAACAGTTCTTACCTACAAACGCGATCCAGTTTTGCATGAAAAGAAGGATTTCTGGGCACCTTGCGCATTAACCTATGCTTTAAGAGGCGGAGATTGTGAGGATTACGCCATCTGCGCCGCAGCTTTATTAGAAGGCGATATTGAGAAAGGATATATTGTCTATGTTGATCATCGAGATAGAGATCGTGCTCATGCTGTATTTGCATATAAGTATCATGGTTGGTGGGGTATAAATAGTAATAATGAATCTGAATTTAGAAGACCCTATTTTACAACTGAACATCGGGCCATAGCAGATTCCTTAGGCAACAAATATACTGACTATAAGCTTTACGATTATACCGGCGTGAATATATTTACCGGCAATGAGGATTTGGAAAGTAAAATGAAGCTTGTTGGGGAATTCAAGCTAAAATAAACGTATGTGCATAGCGTGAATATCACCAGTGAGGGCTTTGTATCATCGGCAGTCAAAGTGTGTGCGCTGGTAGAGACTCCGTAAATGTCAAAATAGGACTGGCGGACTACCATTCACCGCCAGCCTAATTTTGAGCACGCAAAAATTCCATAATGTATATATGGTTTGCTTAGCAAACCACCACTCTAATGAGTGGTGGAATTCTCCGCGCATCTAGACCAGCGCCCCGAACGAGCTATGCACATACAAAATAACATAACTTTTATATAAAAAACAGCTATTATTCTAGCATGACTAATCTTGTAGTACGGACCCAGGTCAAAGACATTCTCAAAGAATCAGGTCTGGGATTAGACAACTTATCCGGCGACTTCATGGACAAATTAGATGAGAAAGTGAAGCAGCTGATAATAGAAGCTGCCAAGCGCGCCAAAGAGAACGGCAGAAGGACCATTATGGGGAAGGATGTTTGATCAAATAATGCAAAAAAACTTTTGATAACTTTCCTTTGATAAAAATGTAGTCAAAGATCATTTAAGGTACTGTTTTAGTAATTCTTTTGCAGCTTCAAAGGTAGTTGCTTTAGAATCTCCGGCTAGTGCGGCATATTCGGAAGCTCTTTCAAAATCACCTGTTGCCCCAGATTGCTCCATGAGATATGTTGCTACCTTCTTAACCTTCTCTGGTCTTTCTAATTTTGAATAGTATTCCAAAGCTCTTTCGGGATCAGATGTTTCGTATCTTGGTGCCAGCTCTTTATAGCACTGGGTCATTAACAATTGCTTTAATTTAATATCATCTTGGCTTTCAGGATTCGTAGTGTCCCAAATTCCAAGAGCTTCTTCATGATAATTATTTCTAACTAGAAGTTGCATAGCCTCAAGAAGTTTTTGTGCTTTAACTAAACATTGGGCAGCAGTTTGGTAATCCTGTAGCTCTTCATAATAAGCTGCCGCCTGCGCAGGATCCTTCTCATTGTAATGTAAAGCTAAAGAAGAGAAATCCCCCACCTCGTGCCAATATTCTACTAGCTGGTCTTCTTTTCCTAATTGTCTAAGAATCTTTTCAACACCCCAACTAAATTTAGCTTGCTTATAGCATCGTAATGCTGAAGAAAAATCTTCAATCACAGTATAGTTAGAAGCAGCGCTTACAAAGTAACCTGCTCTTTCATTAAAAGCAGCTAATTCTTTAAATAATCCATTTCTGAACAACACATTTTCTGCTTCTGTTTTATAGTTATTTCTTTCCCAAACTTCAGCGGCTTTTAGAGGATTGGAATTTTTTTCAAGTTCATTAGCATCTTGGTTATTACCAGCAAACTTAAGATTCTGTATTGCACGAACAACCATTCCAGCTTCTTTACATAATTCAGCAGCGTCGTTATGCTTTCCAGCATTTTCTAGTGCAGAAATTTTATCTACCTTAGCTCCAGGTTCGAGTTCATACTCTACCCCTAGGTACATTTCTGCAGCTTTTTTAACATTATCTCTGGTATGAGTACACTCATAATTTTCAACTGCACGATCTCTTAGGCCATGCTTCTTACACAGTTCAGCAGCATTAACGGGCTCTCCTGCTTTTTCTAATAAGGCTATTGCTTCTTCTACTTTTTCTTTTGAAAGTAAATATTTTACACCTAAATCTACACTAACTTCAGAAGCTGCTCTGCTTACAATAACAAAATCAGTATCATCCAGTGTTCCAACGCTTGGCAACAACCTCTCTAAGAAACTTCTTTTACTTTGGTCAGGCAGATTAGTTAAGACTTGGGCTAGAGACATTTTTATCTTCCAAAAACATCTAGAACCAGCTCTTCAACATGAAAAACACTTGTTTCTTTTTAAAACTTACTCTCTTCTTTTCCCCATCCTCGGCGGAGGAGGCAAAGGCAATAATCTCTGCATTTCCTTCATATCCTCAGAATCTTCCTCACCTTTCTCTTCTTCCTTCGTCTCAGAATGCGGAAATAGCATCTTATGCTTGACTTCAAAATCAGCGGGAACATCTACTGTTCCTACTTCATGGAGCATCGCTTCCGGATGCTGTTCGTAATATTGCTGCAATTTCTCTTCAAATGTCTTTATCGTTTCTTCAATGAGCTTAATTTCCTTTGGGTTCTTGCTTCCTAATTCCCGATGCAGATCTAATTCTCCTTTCAATGCTTCCAATCGTCTCTGCAGCATCACTGCTTTCTTTCCCGCATCCAGGCCAGCTTGATGTTTATCTTCGGCTTTCTCTTCAGCCTGAAGCTTTTCTTCTCTTTTTACTTCTGGTTGCCTTTTTATTACTGCCTTCTCTTCTTTCTCTCGTGGTTCTGCTTCTTCTTCCAATAGGGGTGCTGCTGCGGCCATAGTTTCCGTCAATGACACCTCTTGAGCAATCTCCCGTTTTGCTAAATGCTCCCCTAACAAGAAGGAAAGATGATCAACTTTTTTATCCAGATCTAGATCTTCTACCGCCCTCAGTTTATTTTTCAATACTGTGATCTGCTGTTTGAGCGAAGCTACTGCGATGGACTCTTTATTCTTCTCTCTGGCAAATCGTTCTTCTAACCCTAACACCCCTTGTAATTGATTTTCCAAATGGATTATATCTTTACGCAGGCTCAAGCGCGGTACTTTCTTTTGTGAAGATAAATATTTGATATCCTGCAATTTTTTAGTGATCTCTACTTTAGAAAATGATTCCTGCTCATCTCTCGCTAATCTCGCTGCGGTGGTAAGCAATTGTATAGCGTGAAGTGAACTCATAGTCTATCAGAATAAACCTACTCGTTTTCTACTTGATGGGCCCGGAGGCGGTGGTGGAAATCCAGTTGGTTCTGAAGGAGCTGAAGACATAGAAGGCATGGACATTTCTGGCCGAGGTGCCATTCTCCCTGGCATGGAAGGAGCTCCCATACTATGCTGCACTTGCATTCCATGCGCTCCTGATCCAGCTTGACCCATTGGTTGCCCCATTGTTCTGCCTAATTGTCGGGTCATAAACGTATCTAATTTATCAGATACTGCCACCATCCCCTGGGCGATAGTTTCATTCTGTGCAGCTATCATGGTAACCTTTTCCATCAAGGCATGAAAGGTTTTAGACATATCTTCTTCCTTCATCTCTTTAAGCGCTTTATCGAAGATGGCGTTGAGCTGATGCACCGCATCTTTGAGGCTTTCAATCTCTAGAATCAGTTCATGCGCCTTAGCATCCGGCTGGGATAGCTTTTTCTTCAATGCTTCTACATCATGTTTTAAATCTACAATCAAACTGTGAGGTAAATGTTCGTGTTCTGGTTTATGAGTCATAGTAATCCACCTGCTTTTCTAAGGATAAGTTAAATTTCGTATATAAATGTTTTGGCTATCTGTATGTGCATAGCGTGAAATCACCAGTGAGGGCTTTGTACCATCGGTAGTCAAAGTGTGTGCGCTCGTAGAGACTCCGTAAAGATTGAGACGAGCGCCCCGAACGAGCTATGCACATACGGCTATCTTGAAAAAATGTTTCCATATAATTTTAATAGGCGCTTAAATTTTAAGAAAATATGGAACAGTTACAAAAATCTCTCCCAGCACGTCTTCCCACCACCTATGGCCAATTCACAGTCATAGGCTATAAAGATCAGCGTGGAGAACATCTAGCTCTTGTGAAAGGAAAAATCCAAAAACCTCCTCGTCTGGTGCGCATTCATTCCCAATGCCTAACTGGAGATGCCCTTAAATCCTTACGCTGTGATTGTGGAGAGCAATTAGAGCAATCCCTGAAAATGATAGCAAAGGAAGGCGGCATCCTTCTCTACCTTCAACAGGAAGGCAGAGGTATCGGCTTATTCAATAAAATCATCGCTTATCACCATCAAGATCAAGGCCTAGATACTGTTGAAGCGAATACGAAATTAGGATTTAAAGATGACGGCAGAGATTATGCCATTGCTGCGGATATTCTTAAGGATTTAGGGATCAACTCAATCAAACTCCTCACTAATAATCCTCGGAAAATAGAAGGGTTAGAAAAGGCAGGCATAGCAGTTTTTGAACGTGTGCCGCTCCTCATAATTCCAAATAAAGCTAATAAAAATTATCTTCTGGCAAAGAAAAAGAAGCTGGGCCATCAGTTAGAGATTTCAGAAAATAAAATTAATAAAAAAATAAAAGATCAAATTAATACATTAAAAGGACGATAGCTCCGCACTTTAGTGCGGAGTATCAGCCCTTTTATGTCACAAAGTGCGGGGATCAGAAAGCGTCTCTTTTCAAGCCTCGCCTTTTAAGGCGAGGTGAGACGCTTTCCCGCACTTTCATGACTTTATAATCACTTTGGGCAAGTAGGACTTGCTTATAGTGGTATTTGTGGCGGCAACTACTGGCGTAGCCTGTACGATTGGTTGTGCAACTACTGGATTGGCAACCACAATCTTGTTGAGACTATCTACTAAGCCTGTTTTTTCCGATTCAACCACCGGCAATTTCTGTACTTCCATTATCAAATTTGAAGCGATACTCCCCTTGTCTTGCGTTTCCGGCAGCACATGCACCATGCTGATAAGATCCTTCACCAGGCTGGTTTTTTCACTTTCTTCTGGAAGTTTTTGCACTACCTCTACCAGATTCTTGATAGCATCTGTTTTACCTTTATCTTCAGGAAGTTTTTTTAATTCTAACACTAAATCCTGTACTATAGCTGTTTTTAGATCATTTTCAGGCAACACCTTTACCCCATCTATAGCTAGATTCACAATTTCTGTTTTATCTTTGTTGTCTGCAAGCTTTTGCACCACTTTTACTACATCTTGAAGATAGTTAGGTTTTTCTTCTTCCGAGAGCACTTCAGCGATTTCAAGCAAATCTTTGGTAAGATTCACCTTCTTCTTGCTTTGCGGCAACACCTGGACTTCGGTGATAAGGTCCTGGATGAAATCAGATTTGGCATCGGAAAGATCAACCGGAGTAGATTCTATCTGCGGAAGTAAATCCTTCACTACCTGGGTCTTGCTGCTATCAGGCGGCAAATCCTGCACTTCAGAGATAACTACTTTAACGATTTTGCCTTTATCCTCGTCGGAAGGCATCGCCTGGACTACCTTCATGAAGCCCTTGAGCACCGCGCTTTTTTCGTTGTTGTCAGGCAGCAATTGTATATGTGACAAAACATCCTTGCTGAAATTCACTTTACTCTTTCCTTCCGGAAGCTTTTGCACTTCATCAATAATATCTTTGACAAATTCAGGCTTGTCTTTTGCCTGGACCGCGGGAACTTCCTTAAGAAGATCCTTGATAACATCAGAGATATCTTTTGCTTCCTGTTCTGTTACCGGCACAAGCTCTTCAGCTAATTTTTTTGGCTCTTGATTCTCGAATTCTTCTTTTGCTTGTTCAAACGCATCCAGCAGTTCTTGAGCTTCATCCGCTATATCCTGCAGTTCTTCTGCTTTTTGCTTCGCCTCTTCGGCTTCTTTCTCTGCTTCTTCTACTTTTTTCTTCAGCTCTTCAGCTTCTTCTGCTTGCTTTTTCTCAGCTTCTTCTAATTGCTCCTTCAGCTCTTCTAAGGTTTTCTGCAGCTCGTCTACTTCTTCTTCTGCTTCATCAGCTTGCTGCTGCGAATCTTTTGCTTCATTTTTCATAACATTGTCAAGAGCGTTTTGTAATCCTTTCTGCGCAGCTTCAGGAGCATCAGCCAATACCTTTTGTAAGGTTTCTGCAGCAACTTTTTTTCCTTTTTCCTCATCCAATGCTTTCAACTCTTTGAATGAATCAGTTAGGCCTTTGGCGCTTTTTTGCATCGCTTTCTCGATAGAAGGCTTGGCATTTTCAGGAACTTGCTCCAATACTTTCGCAAGGGCGGCTAAATGTTTCCCAACCTGTTCAGATACCTTTGCAGTTTTTTCTTCATCCAGATATGCTTTCTTCTTTTGCTTAAGTAAGGCCTTATCGTATTTAGCAATTGCTTTGGCCAGAGCCTTTTCATTTCCTTTCTCAGCCATAGCTACTACTTCTGCCGCCTTTTCATCTGTAACTGCTTCTTCCGCTTGAAATGCGTCAGAAATCTCATCTAGAAAATAGAAAGGATTATCCGGAGTCATTCCTGGATCAGCTGCTTCCTCTTGCGCTACTGCAAATGCAGATAGCATCATCATTAATAGTACGCTTAAAATAAGTAATTTCCTCATAGTAAAAACCTCCTATCGATATTTAAGCTAAATTTAGTTTTCTCTTTTTATAACTTTCTTTTCCCTAACCTAAAAATTAATATAGGTTAATATCGTTTGCTTTTAGTTATGATGGATGTTTTGTTAGTAATAGTAGTATTGATTGTTCTAGCCTGTGCATCCTATACCGACTTGCGCACCAAAGAAGTTCCTGATTGGCTCAGTTACGGATTTATTATCGCTGCTTTGGGAATAAGAGGAATCTTTTCCTTCCAGGGCGGCTGGGAAGTTATTGTAACCGGCTTACTAGGATTTGCCGCATTCTATCTGCTCGCGCTGCTATTTTATTATACTCATCAATGGGGCGGCGGAGACAGCAAACTCTTGATGGGTATGGGCGCTGCTTTAGGTATTGCTTATCCATTTACGGAGATAAGCTTTACTCCCTTGTGGTTTTTACTGCTATTATTATTTGCCGGAGCCTTGTACGGCATGGCCTGGTTAGGTGTGCTTGCCATCAAGCGCAGAAACTGCCTTTTCCCAGAATTGCGTACGCTTTTGGGTAATCATAAGAAATTTCATTTAGGGGTAGGTTTTAGTTCGTTGGTTTTCTTAGGCGCTGGTTTTTTTGTACATTCTTTGCTGTTAATAGTAACTTTGCTGGTGGTTCTCTATTACCTGCTATTATTCCTAGTAGCTGTACAAAGCTGCTGTTTTATCAGTGAACGGGATACGCAAGCCTTAACCGAAGGCGATTGGTTAGCCGAAGAAGTAGTTGTCCATGGGAAAAATATATTGAAAAAGAAAACCTTGACCAGAAACGATATTGAAAAATTACATAGCCACAAAATTAGCTCAGTCTTGATCAAAGAAGGTATCCCTTTTGTGCCTAGCTTTCTGATTGCTTATTTGATTTTATTGTTTGGAAAGGATTTAGTTCCAATAGTTGTTGGAAGGGTGTTTGGATAGAAATTATTCTATTTGTTAGGTAGGCACAGTTCTTTTTCTGAGTGATAATCATCGTCTAGGCCAAGATGTTTTGTGAGCTAAATGATTGCTAGGCAAGTAATTAAGTTACTTTTTCTTTCGAAAAAATGGTTTTTGTACAACCATGACCCAAACCGGAAAAAGGCGAGCAAAACGGCCAAGAGGATTATCACTCACTTTTTGAACTGTGCCGTTAGGTAGTAACGTTTAAAAATCTCAAAATAAACCCTCACTGGTGTTTCATAAAGAGGTGTTGTATGGCTGGTATATCCTGATTATCCTGGTAGCCGGAGTGATGCTGATCAAGCCATTGTCTTCTCCAACCGGAGAGGTGGTCTACACGGAGGCTAATGCAGAGAAAATATGGGATTTTACCACTGCTTCAGATTATGATTATAATTCTTCTATCCTACTCAATGGAACTGTTCAATTGAATCCGATCACTCTCGTCAACACCACTACAATTCAAGAGATCAATGAATCTGTGTTGCTTTTTGCGACAGAATACGATACTGATGATAAAGAAGAAGATAATGATGATGTAGATGATGACGACAATGAAGAGGATGAAGATAACGATGATGATGAAGAAGAAGAAGATGATAAAAAAACCAAGGGAAACGATGATAAAGGCAAAAATGTCACCAAAAAATTACAAAGCTTGGAACAAGGATCAGTGGAGCTAAAAGACAAGTCAGTAATCGAAGTAACACTGGATGGTCAATTGCAAAGCGATGATCTGCTTTCCCTCTACATACTAAGCGGCACTGCCAATGGAAAACTCAATCTCTGTGAAAATAAAGATGGATGCAGCCTTCCCGTCTATGGAAGCCTTGTTCTTCCCAGTGATGTTTCTGCTGCCTGGTATAATCTTACTATTTCAGGCCTGAATGGATCAACTGATACTTTTTTTATTGCCTCTCCAGATAAAATAAAGATTGATATGGTAAAAGGATACAAAAAGAACAGCAAAAATGAAACGACCACTTCGATCTCTTATCCTTCCTATGCTTCTATCCAGACTGCTGATCTGCAGCCAGGGGATTGGGAAAGTTGGGAGACCTTTTCAAAAGTAGAGCAGCTTGAAGGACAGCAGGTCCAGTACGAATACTCTATTAATTCCGGCTCTTCCTGGGATATTGTACCAGCTAACAGCAATCTTAATTCCATAGCGGAAAATAAAGTACGGTTCAGGATCACTCTTTTTTCCAACGCTTCAGCAACACCTATTGTAGATTCAATAACAGTAACCTATAGCACTAAGCCAGTTTGCGCTGAAAATTGGATTGCTCAATATGGCGCCTGCTTGGTTAACAATTCTAAATCAAAATCATATCTAGATACCAATGGATGCGGTACAACTGCTGCCTTGCCCTCCGATAATGGGGCGTATGTTGCGTGTGATTACTGCGCCTTGTTTAATTGTTCAGGTTCAGTTATAAAAGAATCTCTAGCTGAAGTACATGGAAATAAAACTATCTATGTTGTTGATGCTGTTGCTGAAGCCAATACTAGATTAGAGATGGAAGCAGCAGATTCTGCCCGTGTGGAAATAATAGAATATGACCATAACATCAAGAATGAGACTCCGTCTTCTAGACCTCTTGATCGCTACGTTTCCCTTGAATCAGATGATCCTCTCTCTTCAGTTACCATAAGTTTGTATTACCAAGATCTAGAAGTAGCTGATAACAATATTTACGAAAATACCCTTGCCATTCAATATTATAATGAAACCAGCAAACAGTGGGAAGTATTGTCCTCTACTGTTAATATCACTGAGAATTATGTTTCCACCACTATGGAGCATCTGAGTCTCTATGGCTTGTTTGGTGAGCAGCAAAGCTCAGCTGACAGTTCAGCTTCAAGCGCTCCAGTGAGCAGTGTAAGCGGGGGAGGATCAAAGAGCAAGGAAGCTGATCTTAAAAAATCAATTCCTGAAGTCAGTGAAACTGTCTTGCCTGTCCAAAGCCAAGTAGATCTATTGATAGAACCGGCCCCTGCCAGTGAAAGTTCTTGCGATTACGTCATAGAAATGACCCTTCCAGATGAAGTGATCATCAAGCAGGATGAACCTTACCGGGGAGAGATAGTCAATACTGGAACGTGTAAGATTGAAGAATTAAAATTAGAATTAAGCGCTGAATTACAGCCAATGATAGATCTTTCCGTACTTGACTCACTTTCTCTTTCACCTGGCAATAAAACTAATTTTATACTTATTAGAAAGAGTGAGTCTGATACCAACCTATTTTCCGCCACCAGTTATGCAATCAGCTCGTTAAAAGCAGATTCAACTCTAACAGGATACATAATTGTAGAAGGCCATGATGATCAAAAGAAGACTTTTAGGAAAGAGTTACCATTAAATATTATTATGAAAAATGCCCCTCAATGGAAGGAAGTAGCCCTGGTCGGTTTAGTTATGATGGTGATATCATTATTTATGGTACGATCTTTCTATAGAAAGCTTTGAATAACCCCAGTCTACAAAACATTTTGAGCTTATCCAGAGCCTTCTAAGAAGTATTTTGAATAGTTTATCGAAAAACAAAGTTTTTCGGGAAACTCCCAAAGGCTGTAGCCTTTGATAGTTTTTCAAAATCCTCTATACTAAAAGAGAAAGATAGAATAGGATTTTTTCAAATCTTTAGCCTGAGTTTTGGTATGTATTAAGTTGGCGTTCTTTAGTGAGTAGTGTCGGCTCGCTTTTCGTAAGAGAAATCATAATGCCCCACTCCCGTAGGGAGCATCCCCTCGAGGCAAAGAGATGTTTTCTTGTAGCAACGCTC